>Ga0233403_10000989_pt1 | contig 13392 bp, 10 predicted proteins | sample Na_oxic_1_MG_FD_179866 | JGI IMG/M metagenome (GOLD analysis project Ga0233403, IMG submission 179866) | Seawater microbial communities from Saanich Inlet, British Columbia, Canada - Na_oxic_1_MG | ecosystem: Environmental > Aquatic > Marine > Inlet | place: Canada: British Columbia | collected...
CGAGATTGCCATGAGCGTGATGGGAAAAATAAGAATAACTTGGCTTAAAATAAGCCGTTTTAAATATCGCATGTGTGATAACCTGATCAGATTTATAACTATAGATGTTCAGAAAAATCATTTCACCAGGGCGAACACATAGGTTCGCCCCTACGTCAAATATTTCATTGTAGGGGCAGACCTGCGTGTCTGCCCTTTGTGCGTGTCTGCCCTTTGTGCGTGTCTGCCCTTTGTGAAATGATTTTTCTGAACGTCTATACAAGAGATTTATAACGACAAGGATTACTTATAATAAAGGATTAGATTGTGCCAAACTGCTTGAGTCAAAATGTCATAAAGTTTCCTCTCGAAATGAATGAGGGTGAGACTTATTAACTCACAGCAACTCAGGATATTATTCTTTATTATAAGCAATCCTTGTCGTTATAGAACGAGGTGGAAAAAACTTGAACATCGAGAATTCATTTTCTTGGTTTTTATACAATGCGAATTAAGAGTTGAAATTTTGGAGTCCAAAGCTTTAGCTTTAGGCGTTATGGCGTTTTTTGGAATCCTAAAGCTTTAGCTGATAGCGTTTTTTCATTAGCTGTTGGCGAGGGTAATCATGGTATTAGTCCTTAGTCCCTAAAGCTGAAGCTTTAGGACTCCAAAAAGATTAAATTCTAACTATTTGATTTTAAAGCTATTTTTTAACCCTTAATTCGCATAGACAATACGATAATATAAATAATATAAATTAAATCAATAAGTTACAATATTTTCAAGCGCTTCAAAAGTTTGCATTTATTAATCAAACAGTGTATTATGTTTTTTGGTTGATTTATATTATTTTTTATCGCTACTTTTTAATTTTAACTTGAGTTAACTGTTGTAAGGAAACTTATTTATGAATAAAGTTTTTCAACTGACAGCGACGAGTTTACTCGTTAGTGGAGTCAGTCTGCCTCTGTCAGCAACCGATATAGGAAAAGCGGCTTGCATGTCACCGCCAATAATGGCTGCGGCTATGACGCAATTCGTGTCTCCAACGGTAAATGGTGTGCCTGAACTCATTAAGGTGGGAAGACACTCTGATAAAGACACGCTCCGTTTCACTTTTCAACATTATCTGAATTTGAATGGTGTCGGGGTACCGCTTCCCAAAGAGACAATCACCATCACGCCCGATAAGTTTGAAACCAATCCGCTGTTTTTTTTGGAAATCCTTAAACAGCCCTACGCGCAACTAGACTTGCTGAAAAAACCAGTGCAAGCCAATACGCTCATTGAGTGGTTGTTACCAAAACGTGAGGCTAAAATATTTGGTAAGCTGCCCGCGCTGTTATTGACGACTAACATATCCAACGAAGGTACTGGCGAAAGCGAGTTAGTAGGGTTTCCTTATCAACGCGAAATTAAGGACGGCGGTGATAAACCCGTCTTCAATTGGAAGGGTTTGAAGGGTCAATTCACCTTCACCAATAAACAGGGTCCCCAGACTCTTTCTTTAAACCTTTTGGGACTCACCATTGAAGAAACCGGAAAAGGACTCATTTCTTTGGGAGAAACTACCTTTGAAGGAGCCTTCAATGTCGGTGCTGATTCTTCAGTCATCCCCTCTACAATCAATTTGAATTTGCCTTCATTCAAAGGGCATATAGAGAGGGAAAAGCTTGATTGGAACTTACAAGCCCTCACGTTCAACGTGAATGGCAACCAAACCAGCAAAGGTCTTGCTATTGGTGAAACGAATCTCCAAATAGGACATTTTGATTTCCGCAAAAAAGCTTCCACATTCAGCTTAAATGAAGTTAAACTGGCTTTAAAAGGGGAACCCCAAGAGCAAGACGATGTTATCAACATCACCATGCAAGCTGAAATCGGCAAATTGGGTTTACCAAAGAAGGTGACTTCGGGCGAGGAGTTAGAAGTGAGTTATATGGGTGATATTGCCTTTCGCCGCTTAGACGCTGATGCCTTATTAACATTGCAAACCACAGCGGAGCAATTGCATAAGGAAACCAATGAGGCAAAGGTATTAAGGAAGATGAATGAGAAAATGATGGAACTGATTCCTCAATTCTTGGAAAAATCCCCAGAATTCGTGCTTAATCAGACGGTGACTACATCTAAAGGAAATTTGCAAGGTCACTTGACTGTTGGTATTGATGGGGAAAAAGTCACTTCATTGGAAAACCCATTCGCTTTAATCCTTGCTTTGCAAGCGCAAGCCACTTTTAGTATCAGCAAAGATTTGTTAACACAAATTTTGAAGGCAATGGAAAATGGTTCATCAAGGAAGGCAAAAAAAGCCCGTAAATTCAAGGAACAACTTCTTCCAATGTTTATCGCCAAAAAATGGCTGATTGAGACTGATGATAGTTATAAAGCCGCGGCAAAATTCAAAAATGGGAAACTCACGGTCAATGGACAGAGACTGCCTCTCCCCTTACCTTCCTTTCGGGAGAGATCAAGGACCTTCCTGGATGAATAAAGGGCTTCCTGATGCTTCTGGATATCCTAAAGCACCTATACCTGCACCTTGAAATCTGTCAGGTTTGATCGAAGACTTTCGTTATATATAGACTTTCAGAAAAAGGAGTCCAAGCTTTAGCTTGGTTCTGCCAAACTAAAGTTTGGACTCCGACCAAAAAATTTATCTGACAAACTATAGACGTTCAGAAAAATAGAGTAATGAAACGAAGTAGCGGAACGCTCAACCTTCAAGGTTTTGGCAACTTCGTGCTGGAACGCTCAACCTTGAAGGTTTTTTACCTTTAAAAACGTTCGGGAACAGGATTGCAAACCTGTTTCCGCACCGAATGTATTTTTAAATACATGAGTTTATAAATATGTCTCAGCTTAAATTAGAACATGTCAAAGTCAATGATCTACCTCATGGGTGGGTAAAACAGTTACCACCAGCACAAACTGTAACGGTTACAATTGTCGTAGAAAACTTTGAATACAAGCCAGTAATGTCTGAAACTATGATTATTGAATCTGACATCAGGCCAGACGATAACATTCCTAAAGATAGAGAGGCGTATTTACAATACCTGCGCTCTCAAGGGATTAATATTGAAAGGCTTGATGAATCCATTAAACAATTAGAAGCGGGTTCCGTTGAAACGGTTAAATTAGATGAATTGGATGATTTACTGGATGATTTCATAGAAAATGCGAATACTGCAACTCATACATAATGCTAAACAAGATTTAGCATACTGGAAACAAACAGATAGCCAACGATATAACAAAATAAAAAGAATGTTGGAACAAATTTGCGTGACACCCAAAACTGGTATCGGTAAACCTGAAGGTTTGAAGTATAAATGGTCAGGGTATTGGTCACGTCGAATTGATAGAGAAAATCGGCTTGTCTATAAATTTGATGATGATTTTATCTATGTTGTTCAAGCAAAAGGCCACTATCCTTGCTTACCGGATGAATTTGAAATAGAAAATACTGAATCGGACGATGATACCAATCAAACATTGAAATAACTTTGCCAGATACTGACTCATCTATTACTTCTGGTGGGCAATTAAAGGACTTTGCCCACCCTACACGACTATTCTGTTAATTCTAAAATTCTGTAAATTCTGATTCAGACAATAAAATATCTATCGTGCGTGCCATTAACCTAAAGACCTGTCAGGTTTTGAAAACCTGACAGGTCTGATAGCTTTAACTTTCTGAAAGTCTATATATTTAATGCTCACCATCACTATCCTTTCCTGAACGACCCTTTTTCCATATTTCCATAAAAGTTGCTCCCTGCGGTGCTGGCATATCACGGGTTGCTGTCCAACCACCTGCGAAAGGTAAATAGCGAAATGCCCCCCTTTTGCTCCCGAACCAGCTTAAAAAAGCGATTTTTAGTGCAGCAAAGCGGTGATAAAGGCGTGGCCTTTTTGCAAAAAAAGCCCATAATTTTAGGGCGAAACGCCCACGAGTAGGAGACAATTTCGCTTGATGTTCTTTGACCCGAAGGTGGCGCAATAATTTGGGTAAGGGAATTTGCATTGGACACACCGCTTCACACCGCCCACACAATGTTGAAGCATTAGGCAATTGTCCTGCCTCTTTTAAGCCTAACATCAGGGGTGTCAACACTGAACCCATCGGGCCGGGATAGACCCATCCATAAGCATGTCCGCCCACCGCACCATAGACAGGGCAATGGTTCAAGCAGGCACCACAACGAATGCAGCGCAACATTTCATGAAATTCATTACCCAGCATCTTTGAACGCCCATTATCCACTAATACAACATGAAACTCTGTGGGACCATCTAAGTCTGCTTGCCGGCGCGAACCTGTGGAAAAAGTGGTATAAGAAGTGATTTCTTGTCCTGTTGCGCTTCGTGCCAGTAACCGTAATAATGTCGTGGTATCTTCTAAGGTGGGTACCATTTTTTCTATACTTGTCACCACGATATGCACTCGCGGTAAAGTATTGGTTAAATCACCATTTCCCTCGTTAGTCACGATAACAGTTGATCCCGTTTCAGCAATCAAAAAATTCGCCCCTGTGATGCCCACATCTGCGCTTAAAAATTTTTCGCGCAAGACTTGACGCGCCTCATTGACTAACGAGGGAATATCAGTGAGATGTTCCGTCTTATCCTCTTTTTGATGATGCTGATGGAATAACTCAGCCACTTGTTTTCGCGTTTTATGCACTGCAGGGGCAATAATATGACTTGGCGGCTCTTTCGCCAATTGAATGATATACTCCCCCAAGTCGGTTTCTGTCACTTCAAGCCCCGCCTGTTCCAACGCGCTATTCAGAGAAATCTCTTCACAAATCATAGACTTACCCTTCGTCACACGTCGCGCATTAGCCGCTTGACAAATCGAAACAATTTGAGTACACGCCGTCTCTGATGTATCTGCCCAATGAACTGAACCACCGCTAGCTTGTACTTGTTTTTCAAAGTGTTCTAAATAAAAATCTAAGTGGGCTAAAGTATGATCTTTGATTTCACGGGCGCGTTGTCGCAGACTATTAAATTCAGGCAAAGCATCAATCGCATTGCGACGTGTATCAATAAAATGACTTTTGGTTCTTTTAAGGGCACTTTGTAAAGTGGTATTTTTTAAGGCAAGTTTAGTTTGATATTTAAAAGCATGGGTGGTTGATTTCATTATTTTTTACTCTTTTAGGATGAACTTGTGCTCAATAAGGTATGGAGTCCAAAGCTTTAGCTTTGGGAAAGTAAAAGCTGAAGCTTTGAACTCCAACGTACATCAAATGGAGGTTTTTATTAATACCTTCGCCAATTCACAGACATATAATAAGTTTTTAATTGATGCTTCAAATAATTCCATAGGTTTCACCTATGGCTATTTACGTTTCTCACCAAAGGGGTTAGGAATTTTCGTTGAGGAAAAAATGTTGATGTGTCACCCCGAAGGGGTTAAATGTGAATAGCCATAGGTGAAACCTATGGTGTTAAATTTGTGCTCAAAAGTTTAATCATTTTTCACCTCCAAACTGAGTACAACGAATTTTAAAAAAAACACAACGAATCGTATCGATCAAAATTCACTTGTGAACCAACAAGAAATTATATAAGTATTTGTTTTTATTGATTTTAATTGGAATATCAACGCCTTTTTCAGCGTTTTGCAAGCACCTCAGAATCGTAGAAAATTCGTTGTGTTTTTTAAAATGGGCGTTCCGCCACTGCGTTTCGTTGTACTCTTGGGGTGAAAAAATTCTCGACCATTTTCTGGTAGATTTAACACCCTAGGTGAAACATATCGAACATGAATCGGGGAAAACCATCATTTTAATCCGTGAATTGGCGAAGGTATTATTTATAATACGCTATTCTTAATCAACTTTTTTTGGTAACACTATCTGCATTTCTGCACCGAGCGTTTCCCTGATTCTGGCGGCATTGACAATTTCTCCATTAACCATGATAGCCATCCATTGATCAATATTGCGGCTTGAGAATTGTTCCATAATGTCAGTGCCAGCTGAAGTCAGTTCAATAAATATTGACGTGTATTTAGTACGTTCATATTTTTCGGCAAGCGACATTTCCTTGATATGAGTATTGTTTAAAAAGGGTTCGCGTTGAAAAAAAAGGGGCTTGTCTCCACTTTCATAAGTTAAGTCGCTTGGTGCAGGAACAGACACGGCTTGATGAAACGAAATGATCATTTTCGCTTTATCCGCAGCATAAACACCAATAAAACTCATAAAAGTCATAAACAGAATCACTAGAGTTTTTTGTATCATAATATTATCGTTAGCAAACATAGGGAGGTAAGGAGGAGCAGGTTACAAACCAACTCCTTTTTTTATAGATTCAGTTCTAATCTAATCCTTTTCTAATAAAACGGCTATCCATCCTGCTACATAGCCACCACTTTCATCATCGCACGTTCCAACGCCAGCACCGACAGGCACCATTTGTACAACTTTCCACCCTTTTTCTAAATCGTCAGTCAAATGCGCTCGTACTTTCATATCTTCTTCGTTATCATCATCCAAAGGTATGGTAATTAATTTTTGCATATATTTAAAAACTCTTTCCGTAGGTATACTTTGCACCGTCACAAATTGCGCTTTTGCAGAGGAGTACAAGATTTATCTTGTGAGGATTGTGGCACCGAGTCGCACAAAATAAATTTTGTACGCCAAACGATTAGTCGGAAATTTGATTCTAAAAAACGCAATTTGTGGCGGTAGGCAATATATAGCATTTTTCTTTTGGGTTAAATGCATAAAAGGGCAAACACACAGGTTTGCCCCTACGATAAATACAGAGTGCTGTGAATATTTCTATTTTCCAACACGAGCTATTTCGATAGTTCATCCTGTACTTGCTTAAGTATTACCTTCGCCTCACGGGCAACGGCATTCATCTCCTTATTATTAGCCAAACCAAACACGGGTTCTGGATCCATAAAATCAATCATGGTGTAATTTTCAACCTCGCGAACCACAATCGAACACGGTAGTAATGCGCCGCCGGAAGGCTCAGCATTTATGACGCGCTTTGCTAAACCGGGCGCACAAGCACCTAATATACGATAGCCCGGAGAATCTTCTCCTAGTTTCGCCTTGAATATGGCTTGAACATCAACATCACTCACTATGCCCAACTTATGTGCATGCAGAGTCGCGGTGAGTTTTTCCACTGCTTTGTCGATTGGTAGTTCCACTTTGGCACTCAAGTAATACATTAAATCTCTCCGAAACATGAATAGTGATAAAAGATAAAAAAATAGTTTGAATCAAAATGAGTTTAAATGAGGCTAAAACTCATATCAAGATCGACATAAATTACTGACTTTGACATCAGGTAAACCTTGCTTGTCGCAACTGCAAACCAAAACTTTAGAAGTGAGCCATCTCAGTTTCTGCTTGAATATTTTCGTGTTGATGGAAGCCCTCGCTTTTTTTCTCAATAACGGAAAAGGAGGTAAATCCTGTTCTAACCATAGAACAACTTTTATTTCTCTTTTCTTCTGACAGAGCAAATTTGCATAAGGAAACCAATCTTTAGGTTCGCTTGATGTACGACAACTTGCAATAATACAGGCGATAGAATCTCGCACTTTTTGAGCTAATTCTATCGGTAACGATAAACTCCCTTTATCAAATTGACATTCACCATTCACTAATTGGCAGCTCGGCAATTGACTTTTTAAAAGTCTTTCTTTGTTTTCAATTCTATATCCACGAAAGTCTTTTATTTCAATAAAGTAGAGTGTTTCATTGTTAAATATGCCAACGAAATCAACAGCCTTTGTTTCATCAATCTTACCGATCTTTTCCCGATAATCGGGATGTTCATCCAGTTTAAAAACTTGCCACTTTTCACTAAATTCAAAGACTAAATAACCTTCTTCAATGCGTGTCATTGATGGAAGCCCTTATCATTAATTAGAAAACAGTTCAGCTTCACGATCATAATGCGCGGCAAATTCTTCTAAAATCGGATTATGTGCAATATCAGCCAAACTGTGCCCTTCTTCAACAATCACACTGGATTGTTCATTAGGCTTATATAACGAAAAAAACTTAACTGCAATTGGATTTTCAGAAGGATATTCAGCTAATAAAGAAAGTTCGTGACTCAGCAGATAATCATGCGTTGCAATAAAAATTTGTATGCCAGAAGCGGCTAATGCTTGTAATACCTTTGCCACTTTCACAATGAGCTTCGGATTAAGATTGGCTTCTGGTTCATCCCAAAATAAAATACTATTTGTCGTTAAAGCACCATTGCGTAGTAAATAAAATAAAGTGCCTAATTTACGATAGCCATCAGCCACGATATTGACATCTAATTTATTGCCATTTAAGTGAAAATAAAAATGTTCGGATTCTTTGACAACCACATCTTCTTTTTGAGTTTTAGAACCAGTGATTATTTCTTGTAAATTATTGATGATTGGTTCAACCGATTGATAATCTGCATGCGTTTTTCTTAAAATGGCAGCATTTAAAGCCAATGCTAAGTCATAACAGGTGCTATCATAAGGAATTTCTCGTCTTTCATAAGTCGCAAAAAAATGATCATAAATTGAAAGCATTTCTGTGGTTGGTAGATAAATTGAATTAACCTTTTCCGAATAATTATTGACATGAATCGCTATTATCGCTTCTGGTGCTGGTATTTCTTTTAGTGTTGATATTGTTATTGAGAATTCCATACTTTGAAAAGCTATTCCCCTATGAATTATAAAATTTTCTTTATTAGTATAAAATCCAGCCAAAACTATATCTCTATCTTTACCATGATTTTTAATATTTCTAATTAACATTTTATGATTTTGAATATTAAATATTTTTGCCAATCCCCCATCATTTCCCCCATCATTTAGAATGGTATACATTGCTTTCATTGCATGAGTTTTCCCCGTACCATTTGTACCAATCAATACATTAATTCCCTCACAAAAATTAAATTCGGCTTGTTCAAATGCGGTAAATTTTTTTAGGGATAAATCTTTAATTTTCATTGGTAATCTCTGTCCTTTTTGTTCAGTTAAGTAAATAGAAGTGAGCGTAGGTTGCGTTCTTTGGTTGCCGTTTTTTTCAGCAGGATGATATCAAAAAGATGACTTGATTTTTTGGACGGATGGCAAACTAACCGATTGAAAAATAAACGAAAATAAAAATTTAGGCACAGAACAACCAAAAAAGCCCCTTGGCTTATTTAACCTTGGGGCTTTTTTCTGTTAATATCAGTTTTTGGTGAGCAATATTTGGAATAGCTATTGGTTGGCTTTAAAAAAACTTGAAGATCAAGTTATCGTTACTGTATTATTATATAGAGGTTCAGATAAATAATTTCACACACCAAACCAGACAGGTTTTCGGAAGTTATTTTTCTGAACCTCTAAGTTATGTTTCTGAATCTCTATAGATACAATGCCAAATTATACACAAATCAATCAAAAAATGTCAACCTCTCGCACAAAAATTTATCCAAGCAGAGCATCGATCAAAACTCACTTTTTCATCTATTTAGGACTTTCGCTTAGAATTTATAACTAATTGATTTTACTTTAATTTTAATAAAAGCCCTGAAATTACATTTCCTTTTAAATCAATATGTTACTAAATAACAAGCGAAAGTCCTACTATTAAAATAAAAAGTGAATAATTTAAGTGAATAATTTAAATCTTTGTATTTATTAGTTTTTATTTTTAGCCACTTTAAAAAAATGGCATTTTTTCAGAATTTTGCAAGAATCTCAAACGTTCAAAGCTTCTTCAACCGTAAACTATTCATCACGACAGAGACACTACTAAAAGCCATTGCACCTGCGGCTAAAGCGGGATGTAAAGAGCGTAGCATCGTGGGTAGCGTTTCAAAGGGATATAATACACCCATTGCGATGGGTATCAGTAAGATATTATAAGCAAAAGCCCAAAAAAGATTTTGCTTAATGATTCGCATGGTGGCTTTGCTCAAAGCAATGGCTTGGGAAACGGCGCGTAAATCCCCTCGCATGAGAGTGACATCGGCAGTTTCCATGGCGACATCTGTGCCAGTGCCAATGGCAATACCCACATCTGCCTGCGCTAATGCCGGGGCATCGTTGATACCATCGCCAACCATCGCAACTAATCCGGGATATTTACTTTGTAAGCCTTTGATTTCATTCTTTTTTACTTCTGGTTGCACACTGGCTAATACACGATCAATCCCAACTTCTTTGGCAATCGCTTCCGCAGTTGCGTGATTATCACCCGTCAACATAAAAACTTGTAACCCTAAACGGTGCATTTCTGCCACCGCTTCTTTTGAACCTTTTTTTATTGTATCGGCAACGGCTATTAAACCAACAGCTTTATTCTCAACGGCAACTCTGATGACTGTTTTAGCTTCAGCTTGTAAGCGATTTATTTCAGATTGGAGAAATTGGTTTTCTTCAAAATCTTCTAGCAGCCATTCATTACCCAACACCACTCGCTGTTTTTCCACTGTCGCTAAAACCCCTTGCCCGCTTATCGCCTCAAATTGTTGTGGTTCTGCTAATAATAATTTCCGCTCAAGGGCGGATTGAACAATCGCTTCTCCCAAAGGATGTTCGCTCCCGCGCTCTGCTGAGGCGGCAAGGCGCAAAATCTCATCTTTATCAAATCCATCAAACCCTGTTTGCCCGACAATAATATCTGTCACGCTAGGCTGCCCAGTAGTAATCGTGCCCGTTTTATCTAAAACAATCACTTTGAGTTGATGTGCTTGTTCAAGGGCTTCACTGTTTTTGAATAAAATGCCCAGTGTCGCCCCCTTACCAGTACCTACCATAATCGCGGTAGGCGTTGCCAACCCAAGCGCACAGGGGCAAGCAATGACTAAAACCGCTACCATTCTCATCATAGCTGTGGTAAAATCTGTACCAATGCCTACCCACCATATCAACAATGTCAGGGTAGCAATCGCAATAATGACAGGAACAAAAATGCTAGATACGCGATCCGCTAAATGTTGAATGGGGGCTTTACTGCCTTGCGCCTCTTGTACAAGGTGAATTATTTGTGCCAGCGCACTTTCTGCACCGACTTTAGTGGCTTCAATCTTGAGCAAGCCCTGTTTATTAAGCGTTGCTCCAATGACAGAATCGCCCTTTTGTTTATGAACAGGTAAACTTTCACCTGTGAGCATACTTTCATCAACAGCGGATTCGCCTGAGATGACTTTTCCATCAACGGGTACTTTTTCACCGGGGCGAACAATGATCACATCACCGACAACGACAGATTTAATCGCAATATCGCTTTCCAGCCCGTCGCATAACACTCTAGCCGTTTTGGGTTGAAGCCCCATTAACTTTTTGATAGCCGCACTGGTTTGGCTTTTGGCTCTGACTTCTAATAGTTTACCGAGTTTAATCAGGGTAATAATCATTGCCGCTGTTTCAAAGTAAACAGGTTCGTGAAAGGTGGAAGTCAGTAAAATGGCTAAACTATAAAAAAAAGCCACAGACGATCCCATTGCCACCAGCACATCCATATTAGCAGCACCATTTTTAAGCGATTTCCATGCACCGACATAGTAATCCCACCCGACATAAAATTGCACGGGCAATGCCATCATCAACATAAACCAGTTAACCCACGTCGCATTCGCCCACGCACCCACTATACTAAAATCGCGACTCATGCTTAGTATAAAGAGAGGTAAAGCGAAAGCGATACCAATCCAGAATTTATGGGTTTGCTCTTTGACTTCAGCGGTGCGGGCGGCTTGTTCAACATCTTCAAGCGCATCATCTTCAAACGCATCCACACTCGGTTCCATGACACCGTAGCCCGCCTGTTTGATAGCAGCTATAATCCCAGTAGGGGTAATTTGATGAGCAAGATATTCAATAGTTCCCTTTTCGGTGGCAAAGTTAACATGGGCTGCGACGATACCACCCGTTTTTTTGAGTAGTGTGCGCTCAACGGCTCGAACACAGTTAACACAACTCATTCCTGTAATGGTTAATTCAATTTTCGCCGTTGGTACGTCATAACCAACCGATTTAATTTTTTCAATAATATCCTTATTTTTCAATAACATAGAGTCAAAAATACACGTTGCATTTTCTGCGGCATAATTGACATTAACTTGAACCATCCCTTCAAGTTTTTTAAGATTGCGTTCAATGGTATTTGAACAATTGGCACAAGTCATGCCGGTGATTGGTAAAGTGATTGTTTTTTGAGACATAAGAATTGGAAATTAGGAACGTGCATGAAATAACTTAGTCAATCTTTATAAGTAAAAAAACCTGTCAGGTTGATATGTGTCACCTCAATTTGATGTACTTGGAGTCCAAAGCTTTAGCTTTAGGGTAGTCCTGCTCTGTGCCTAAAATGTTTTTAGGAGTCCAAACTTTAGTTTGGATAGTAGGAGTCCAAACTTTAGTTTGGATAGTAGGAGTCCAAACTTTAGTTTGGGCCAGCTATCCAAACTAAAGTTTGGACTCCATCACTCTTTATATCACTCTACCAATGAGTTTAACAGATAGGAATATCATAGACAGGAATGATCAAACTCTCTATTAGCCAACAAGGTGTCGCCCTAATCACTGCTTTATTAGTGGTTGCTTTAGCCACTATTGCAGCGGTGGCAATGACGACGCGCCAACAAATTGATATTTACCGCACCGCTAATATCATCAACGGTGAACAAGCTTATCTATATGCCTTAGGAGGAGAAAGTTGGGTTAAACGAATTTTACTGCGTGATAATAATGCGACTGACAGCCTTCAAGATGAGTGGGCAATACCTCTGCCACCATTAGATATTCCGGGTGGAGCGATTCAAGGCTATGTCGAAGATTTGCAAGGGCGGTTTAATTTGAATAACTTAGTGAAAGAGGGTAAAGCGAGCCCTGAAGATATTATTTTTTTTGAACGTTTACTCCGTCTTCTGGAATTACCGCCTGAATTAGCTCAAGGTGTGGTGGATTGGATAGATAGTGATATGGAACCCCAACAACCTGACGGGGCAGAAGATAATGCTTACCTTGGAAAAACACCCGCCTATCGTACTTCAAATACTCTATTCAGTAGCCCCACAGAATTACGTTTATTGGCTGGGTTCAACAACAGTTATCAAGAATATCAAAAACTATTACCTTATGTCAGTACATTACCCATCCGTACTCCAATTAACATCAACACAGCACCCTTACCTATATTAATGGCATTAGTCGAGGGATTGAACGAAATGGATGTTTCTGCTTTAATCGTTGAGCGGGAAAAAAAAATCTTTGAATCCCCCAACGACTTTATTGTTCATGATGCTTTAGCGGGATTAACCATTGATAAGAATCTTAATATTTCTGTTTCCAGTGCTTATTTTTTATTTAAGGCAGAAGTTCAGATTGATAGGGGGCGGGCATTGTTAAACAGTACTTTGCACAGATTGCCTGAT
>Ga0233403_10000991_pt1 | contig 13380 bp, 6 predicted proteins | sample Na_oxic_1_MG_FD_179866 | JGI IMG/M metagenome (GOLD analysis project Ga0233403, IMG submission 179866) | Seawater microbial communities from Saanich Inlet, British Columbia, Canada - Na_oxic_1_MG | ecosystem: Environmental > Aquatic > Marine > Inlet | place: Canada: British Columbia | collected...
GGCCGAATCATATAACGCATCGACAATCGGGGTCCATGCCTCTGGTGTCAGGGAGGCAACGGTTTTCTTTAAATGCTCCCGTGTGTCCATTTGGCCTAAATAGCCTTCAATTTGAACATGTAAAGTGGGCGCTGTTGAAGTACCCGCTTCAGATGAGTACACTTGTCTTTGTCCATTCTCTCCGGTAACGATAAATGTCATGCTGTTGGTAGCAGCGTTCCATCCCTCTTGTTGGACCATTTCCTGAACCACTGAGGTGATATCCGGGCTTCTATAGGCCTTACCCGGTTCCCAGGGTTTCGTGACCTGCCAACTAAGACTCTTCACACTGCTGCCCACCTTCACCTTGGGACGGTCACTGACATCACGGTTGATATCTTCGTTAAACGGTTCAGAATTAGGAGACAGTTGACCTTCAATGGTGAACTCGGCATTTTCATCGTTATTCCCAGCTTGTGCATGGAAAATCAAATGGGCACTTTTAATGGTGGCACTGGGGCGGATAGGCACATTTCTAAAACGCAGTCCAATGGTGCGTAAATCGGTTGCTCCGCTGTCGCCAAAGCCGACATCTAACGTGTCCCCTTCAGTAGTGACAAATACTTGGCCATCCGTTTTTTGCTCTGCATCGTCTTCTTCATGGGTAATAGCCCCAAAATAGCTTTGGTTCATACAACCGGTGCCACTTTCCGGCGGATCAAATTCAACCTTCAGCTTCGGAGCCGAATTGGGATCGCCATCATAAGAAAAGACTCGGTGTAATGAGTTGCTATCACCTTTGATGACAAATGCCAAACTGTTACCACCACACCACTGATTATGGTTGACAACGCTTTGTACCAAGCTGGACAAGTCTTTGGTCGGGTAAGTCATACCACTATTCCAAGAATTCACGTTCCAAGACACATCTTTACTGGTGCCAAAAGTGGTGCGGCTTGAAATGTTACGGTCGTCAGTATCATCGAAAGCCGATGAATCACCGGTATTCTCCGCATTGATAATGAACTTGGCGTTTCCTTTAACCGCAGCCGCACTGGTAAACTCAATGCTGGCCTTCTTGATAGTGGCTCCCGTCGGAATATCTATATGTTCAAAGCGCAACCCAACGATTTGCGATTCTTGGCAGATCACCTGTGGTCCTTTGCAGCCCGATGCACTGTCATAGAGGGTATCCGAATGATGATCCAAATGTGTCTTCAACGCATTTATGCTGATTTCAATTTGATGCACATTGTCCGGATTACCCGGTGGGTAATGACAAATAGCGACCTTCTTGCTGTCCGTATCAAATAGACTCTGTTGCTCCTTTAGGCATTTTCCCGGTAAATCTCCGGCATCACGATGGGTCGGCCAAGCATTCTTGGAGATTTCAATCGTATGAGCACCGGCTGGGTTGCCATCTGGAATGTGACAAATTTCCATCTTGTTGCCATCATCATCTGGCACATAGCATGAAGAAGTCACCGCATGGCCATCATCACTGCTGACATCAGAACTGACATCAGAGCCTACTTCAGCACCATATATAGAACAGCCTTCATCTTCCTTATTTACACAGACTTGATCACAGACCGGGCCAATTATATCGGCTTTTGCCGGGATATCTTCGTTTGTTGTACCATTTGTTTTACCTGAGGCCCAAGCCCAAATCTTAATAATATCCGCTGGGTAGATACCTTTCAACGTAAAGGATAAATTACCGCTGCTATTTAGCGGCCATCGAATGCCAGTGACAGTACCGTATTTGTTAACAATTGGCGTACCATCATTAGAAATGGTGCTCTTGTCAATTTTACTCTTACAAGTTTGTCCAATTTCCAAAAGCCATATCGGATCTTTATTGCCTTGGAGTTTTTGAGCACTGTAAGTCCAAGTGCTGGTATTGTTGACTGTGTCTTGCTCAGCACTCAAAAAACGGAATTGGAATTTTTCCGTGTCTTTACCGCTCCATTGCTTTTCAAAAATAACAACATTATCAAGGCTTCCAGAATCATCAGTGCTGCTGGTATCCGAACCACCCGTATCGGTGGTAGTACCGCTGCCAGTGTCACTATCGCCAACACAGTTTGGGCCGATAATTTTGTCTGGGCTTGTGACTACCGTGTCAGTACCTTCTTTGATAATCACATTCACCAACCCTTCCGGGTAATCTTGATCCAAAGTCACCAAAAAATTACCTTCGGAAAAGTCCGGTGCGGTTTGCCATCCAATTCCTTTCGAATAGCTGGCTCCGGTTTGGACTTCTTCTTGACCGGTTTCCGGGTTAAAGACTGTGAACTCTTCACCTTCAAAGAGGGTGTTGGTGCTTGGCGATTCGTCATGTGCGGTGACGGCACCATCACAACTGGCGGATTCGATAATCCAATATTTTAAATCAGTACCACCAAGCTCTTTGACACTGTATCGCCAACTATTACCCTCATGGCTCTCAAAGCGAATTTGGTAACTGGAGCTACCCACCGTAATCGTGGTGCTTTTACCGGCGGCGGTGCCACTGGTGGAAACAAATAATGTCGGATCCGTCAAACTCACTTGACCGCTGCTGGTATTTTCCATCGCATCATCCACACTTTGTACAATGGGGACCAACACACTGGTGGTTTTGAACGTATCATCTTCCATTTCCTGGTCGATAGGCATCACTGGAAAGATAATCGGGGCATTGGGTTCCAACTTTGACAGTTGGGTAAAACGTCCCAGCCCAACATTAACGCCTTGGATTTCCGCCAGTGTTTCTATCAGAGCTTGTCGCAAGTAGTCGATGCGTCTTTCACCGACTGCTGCATTCTGGTCGTCATTTATGCCCCATCTCATACTACCAGAGTTATCCATCATGAACAGGATATTAGGGTTACGAGTCGCTCCAGCTTCACTATCGCCGTGGTAAGGGAAGTAAATGGCGATGTCGTCGGCCATTCCTGGCACTGCTAAGCCGCTCAGTAGGGTGAACGTAACGGACATCAGTAAGGTGCGAACTGATTGTATCCGTGATCGCCATTTTTGGTTATCAACGCGGTGAGGACTTGAGATGTGTCCTCCGTCGCTAGGGTTTCGTTGCCGAAACAGGTAGCCATCCTTGGCGGAGAAACTTCCAATTGTGAACGTTTTCATGGTGATTCTCCGAAGTGTGATTGACTGAAAACTTTCTTAAATTGGGAAAGTAATAGTACGATGTTAACTAAACCAAAATCTAAAAAAATTTCTACATTTATTTTCCTCCAACCGACAAGGAGGGTTTGTTTAAGGGTTCTGTTTAAAAACCGGGCACATTTCCTTCAATCTGGACATTTTGTTATTTCGTCAATAGAGATTCCTCGCATTGTTGACTTAAAAAAATTTATAGAAAGATTTTTTACCTATAAATACCAAATCATGAATTATCGTATAAGGGGCTTACGCAACGGATTGCCCCTACACCACTTATTGGCTATGGAGTATTAATGACTGGTTACGAGGGAGGCACCACCGCCTGGAGCAACTATAGTCATTCCAACAAGAATTCTTGACTGAAGAGAATTTTCTTCATCTATGACAGTCTCCACATTTCCAGCATTGTCAGATCGTTCGTGTGCTTGACTCCAACCGGTAGTTCGCACAATATAGTAATGTTGTTGAAACCCGGTTCCGTAGCCTGATGGCTGAGTGATTGTGGCGGATCTTCTGACTTCCGGGATTGCTACGCTGATTCCTTTTTCTCCTTTCAAGGTTGTCTTGCCCTCTGGAATTTGTTGATAACTACTTTCGTTAGTAATAGCCGTTATTTCAGCGGCATTTTTCATGTAGTTATCAATGGCTTTGGCTGCTCCACCTTCCGCAGTTTGAAATGCGCGGTTGTACTCTATGGTATTGGCAGCCATTCGGGTTTCAAGTTTAGTCGATTCGATGGCACTAATTCCTAACATGGTTAGGACAATCAACAACATCAAAGAGACAATCAGTACAGCCCCTTCTTGGTGGGACACCGGGGTTATATTGTTAAAAGAAGCTAAATTTTTTTTCATCACCGTTTCGACGTCAATGTAATCTCGTCGCCTCCTGATTAAGTGGTTGAGAAATAATTTAAAGTATTTTAAATTATACTAAATTTTTTATTTTGATTCGGAGTACCGGACATTTTTTTCTGCTGTCTTTTCGACCTCTTTTTGATTTGACCCGAACAAAAATGTCAGGTACTGAAAGCTTATAACGCACCATTTCTGACCCCTATCGTACCGGTAAACATACGGTGGCGATAGCCACTTTCATAGTTTTTGGTTTGTGGATTGTAGGTTAATCCGGAATCCAATCGAAAAGTCGTCTTGGTACTCCCCTCCAAATCATGACGTTTGTCGGTAGTCCGCATTAATAAGGTAATACGCACACTGACCACCGTATCCGTCGCCCCAGCAGTCTCGCTGTATCGATCAGGTATGCCGTACCCGGGGGTATCTGGAATATCCGTGTCGATACCATAGCGTATTTGCATATTTTCGACGCCTTCTACCAAACGTTCCAGCGGTTCAGTCGTTTCGCAGCGAGAGTTATTGTTACGATCGATACATTTATATAATGCCAGTTGTTCGTCGATATATTTTATCTCATAAGCGACTCTGCTGGCTCCCAGAAAAACCTCTACGGGTTGATCGTAATTTTTTAACAATCCATTGGCAAGCGTTATCTTAGAATTAGCCGTGTTATTAGCCGCGACTCGATAAAGACCACTGCCTCCACAGTCGCTGATGATGATCCAATTCCGTGACGGATTGCCAGGTTCTGGCAAAATACTGCGTGGCTCCAGTGTGATGGTTTTTTTATTATTTTTAAATTCGGTGTTATCCCGATCGACCAGCAAAGGTTCAGAAAAAGAACTGATCACCAACGCATCGGTTTGTGGAAATGGAGACGGATTGCCATTTTCATCAGTGACTGCCCGATTATTGACCGATTGACCATCCCATGTGTCCCCAAATGAAGTACCCAAGTCTATAGGTTGCTGAGTATTTGCATCTATAGGTTGCTTATTTGAAGAACATCCAAAATATCCAGCCATGCGGAGCTCACGAGCTAATTCATCGATGATAAAACGGGCATTGTCTTGTAACTCAGAAAGTTCATTTTGCAGGGCATAAGTCCGTTTGCTGCTGGACATAATGCTAAGAACCCCGCCCATTAAGATGGTACTAATGACCAGTGCCACCATTATTTCAGTGAGAGTAAAACCTTGTAAGGGTTTTGGAATCATCATTGAAGTATCAGTATCCATTCTTGTTCTTCCTCGTTGTCATCGTTGCGGTCTATTATGTTTGCCCAGCGGATAGTAATGGTGTAGTGGGCTGGATCAAATTGTCCATTGTTGTTTATATCTTCACTCGCATCCAATATATCATTCCCATTAGCGTCTATTTCCGCAACCCGCCACAACAGCCTAGCATTTCCATCTGGCAGAGTTACACTAACCAAATTAAACCAATTATCTAAATCATAATCTTTTAATTGCTCTACGTTACAAGGGCTGCCATTATTGTTGTCACACTGAGTGTTTGGCCCTGATCCAGATGGGCCTTCCTGGGTGAAGTTGCCGCTCGCCGGATAAGCATAATTACCATCATCAGCATATTGATTGGTATCAGTTGAATCATCATCATCGTCATTATCTACATTGATTCGTATCCGATCCATGATGTCATAAGCTAAAAAAGTGGCTTGGGTACGGAGATAGCCTATTTGATTAAATTGTTGACCTCTGACTTGTAGAGTGGCGACGCCGAGTAAGCCAACCGAAAGAATTAACAGGGCTATCAACATTTCTAACATTGAAAAACCAGCCGACAATCGGTGAATGGGTTTAAACATTATTTATAACTCCTGACTTATGGCGATTATCTAGTTTTGAGTTGTCCAGTGCTTGCCTATCCAAAGACTATTTAAACCGCACCAGTCAGACTATTCTGTGATTGACCGGTGCCTGGATTTGGTTTCCCAGTAGTTCTGTTATAAATGAGTTTTAGGAAATCTGAGCGAATTTTGGAAACTTCAAATCTAAAAATCGTCTTATTTAAGAGAGAGAATTGTCTGAAAATAAGAATTTTTTCGTTAAAATTTATACCATGAAGCAACCAACAGGGACTTTGGGGATTTGGACAGATATGAGGGTCATTCCTTAGTTGCAACTGGACTCACACGGATGATCCCCACCGTCCAATGAGCAACGCTTAACCCCGGCACGTCCCACCCTGATAATTGTTACCTCCTTGGCTTCCGGATAATCTTTATGACAGACAACAAATTTATAAGGGTCTTGTACTCGGCCTCTAGCACGATAGGAAATAATTGGCGTATCAGCATAATCGTCTTCACTGTCTTCAAGAATCTGGTCGATAACAATTTGATCATCGGCAAAGTCAAAAATTTTGACAATGTCACTATTGGGTTCAACTAAGCCATTGTTATCCATATCAACCCAAATTTGCCAACCGGTTCCCCATTCGTTATTGTCATCACTGTCATCCAAAGGTGAAATCTGAATTGTATTGTTACGTGTGAGCGTTTCTGTTCTAATATAATTGATGGCGGCGATAAATTGATTGGTTTTTGAAGTGATTTGGTTGCTAAGGAGCATGTATCGCATATTGGGTAGTGCCACAATAGCTAAGATGGCCGCCACGGCTAGGGCGACTATAATTTCAATTAATGTGAAGGCCTTTTGTGTTTTCATAATATTTAATAAATGGTTTTGATTGATATTGAGTAAAGTCGGTCAATCATATTTAATTTCTTGGATGCCAAAAATTTATAAGAATATACAAGTAGGTACGCATAAATTTGTTCACATTTTTTCATCAAGAAATCCTATTTTTTAGAAAAATTTCTATCCCATTGAAAATGTTCACAAATTTGTTATGTATCTACAGATTGATTCAATTTATTATAAGTGAAGTATTTTATTTTTTCATCATTAAACTATTTAATAATTTAAAATAAATACCATAAACATAAAGTAGTCTTTTATTTATTTATAATGATAAATATGAGTTAAATTATTAATCAAACCCGGAATGGATAAACGGTGAACTTCAACTGATAACAGGTTGATTTGTTCTTCATAATAACAAATTAATTTATTTATTAGGTGCGGATAATAGCAAATCCAAATTAAAATTAACAAAATTGGATTTCTTTTAATTCTATATTGGGCTTTTAATAAATTTAAATCAAACTCCGGATGGATAAACGGTGAATTTTAACTGATAATTGGTTGATTTGTTCTTAGCAAGCAACAAATTTATTTATTACCGGTGTGGACAACAAATCCAAGTCAAGTTAACAAAATCGGATTTCTTTTAATCTTATATTGGGCTTTTAATAAATTTAAATCAAACTCAGAATGGATAAACGGTTAAATTGAACTGATAATTGATTCTTTTTTGTTTTTAAGCAAATCTGGAGAAAAAATTGTTTTTTGAAATCACTAACAATTTCTATTATTTGAAATAAAATTTGAAATAAATAATTCGGATTTCTTTTAATCCTATATTGGGCTTTTAATAAATTTAAATCAAACCCCGGATGGATAAACGGTGAAATTGAACTGATAACGGGTTGATTCGTTCTTCATAGTAACAAATTTATTTATTACCGGTGCGGACAACAAATCCAAGTCAAGTTCAAAAAATCGGATTTCTTTTAATCCTATATTGGGCTTATTAATAAATTTAAATCAAACCTGGAATGGATAAACGGCGAACTTCAACTGATAACTGGTTGATTTGTTCTTCATAGTAACGAATTTATTTATTACCGGTGTGGACAACAAATCCAAGTCAAGTTAACAAAATCGAATTTCTTTTAATCCTATATTGGGCTTTTAATAAATTTAAATCAAACCTGGAATGGATAAACGGTGAAATTGAACTGATAATTGATTCTTTTTTGGTAACTACTCAGCCCCTTAATCTTAAAAAATAACCAAAACGGATTGCAAATGACAACTCTATAGTTTATCATCTGCGTCGCTCTGAATATAAACCTCCAAATGCCTACCTACGACTGATGAAATCCATGTCGCCTATGAAAAAGGAGAGGAGGCTATTGCCTCATGATTTCATGAGGTAGGCAAACCCTTCAAAAATTTGGGTGTTCAGTTAGAACAACAAGCATAGGCCCTAAAAAGAATTACCAGCCCGTTTGTCAAAAGAGAGCAGCAATAGCAGTCAACCTCACCTCCCTCAAGCGATGGATATGGACAAAAAACGCGTCGAACCGAAAGTCGACGAAAAAAAGGACCAAAGCCTAACGGCGGTCAACCTGGCCATAAAGGACATACACTTATTGCTTCTGACAGCCCGGATCAAACAAAAAATCATCAGATTCCGCAGTGTGAGCATTGTCACACTTCTCTAAAGGAAGTCAATGCCCGTGATTCTGAAGAGCGTCAGGTTTTTGAGATTCCAGCCAGACGAATTGAAGTCACGGCACCTCGATTTGAGATTCAAATCGGCCCCAGATGTGGGCATAAAAACCCCGGTGATTTTCCAGTCGGTGTTACCCAGCCGGTGCAATATGGCAATGGTGTCAAAACGTGGGCGAGCTCTTTTTATAATCCACATTTGATTCCGGTCGAACGAACGCGCTGCCCCAATTTTTGAAGACTTGGTTAATCATCGTGTTTCAGAAGCAACTCTCTTAAAAGCCCGCGAAGAATTGTCCGATTCCGTTTCACCGACAACTGAAGCTGTCAAAGAAATGCTAATGGCTTCTGAAACGCTTAATTTTGAGGAATCTGGCTGACGAGTTAATGGTCAATTGCATGGGTTACCGGTGACATCAACACCACAGTTAACACCTGACCCAATTCCGGTCAAACATAATCAAAAAACAATAAATAATATAAATAAATATCCGGGAGAATTTCAAGGGTACTGCCGTGCATGATCATTGGAAATCTAATTTCAAATATGACCCTTTCAGCCCATCATTTAAAAAAGCTTACGTTTCTTGAGAAGCCATTTGATCAGAGTTGGGCGACAAACCGGGCGGATTTATGAGTCAAGATCAAGGAAGAAGTAAGTAGATAAAACGGAAAGTGTCCGGCTGTTTTAGAACGGTTGACGGAGCGGAACGGTTTGGGCGTGTGCGTGGCTATATTTATACAGATCGTCAGAAGGCAAAAAACGTTTTTGAAGCCATTAAAGAGGCTTTTAACGGAATTCCGGTTATTCCTTCCTAAACACCAGAGCCGGTTTCATCAGAATGAGGAACCCGGTTTTTTTTTGCCTGAGTAGTTACCTTTTTTGTTTTTAAGCAAATATGGAAGAAAAATTAGGTTTTTGAAATCACTAAAATTTCTATTATTTGGCAAAAAACTGACTTATTGGGTGGAGAACAACGATTTTTTTGAACTTAATCCGGATTTTTTATCCCAATTTGAAATAAATCATTTTAAAATTCTTTTAATTATATATTGGGCTTTTAATATAATTTAAATCAAACCCCGGATGGATAAACGGTGAAATTGAACTGATAACGGGTTGATTCGTTCTTCATAGTAACAAATTTATTTATTACCAGTGCGGACAACAAATCCAAGTCAAGTTCAAAAAATCGGATTTCTTTTAATCCTATATTGGGCTTATTAATAAATAAACTTGTTTGTAATACATGACTATCGGCTAAATTTAAAATAGAGAAAATTAAATGCGAAAAGGTTTGATTTGTCACCCAAGTGGTGCAATTTATGTGTTTCACATTGTGCGATTCGCATTTATTTTTACCAATTTCTAATTTAGCCGATAGTCATGTAATAGCTAATAAAAACAACAATTCACAAAACCCTTATCTTCGGACAACTCTAATTTTAATCAAACCGGGAATGGATAAACGGTCAAATTAAACTGATAATCGGTTTTTTGTTCTAAACTTGTGCAAAAAGCTTAACGATTTGGACCGGATAATCAATCCTATTTGTTGAAAGGGATTAAAAATAAATCAATAAGTTACATACCATTATATATTCGTAACTGATTGTTTTATTTAAATAATATTCAATAAAAAACGCCATTGGTTCATTCGTTAAACCAATTAAATGATATCAATTACTTGTACCTAGCCCACCTACTGATAATTGTTGATTATGTTACAATGCAACATTGTATACTTTGTTAAAACCGGAACAACTCCGTCTGAAAAATACTTTTACAAAAAACTTATTACTCACAGTTAAAGAAAAGTTATTGGTATACTGCAAACAGCTAGAATTTACTCTCTATTTAATTGATAGAGGATAAATAGAATTTATTCTTTAACCTAAAAATGGCACAATATCGGTTATATTATTTAACACATTGATTTTATTTAAAAATAATTAATGATTCGACTGGATTTTTATTCCTCAAATGGTGAACTTAAAACTGCATTAAGTAATTGATTCCTCAAATAAAAATTAATTTTTTGCCATTTTTATGGTTGAATATCAATCGAGCGGCAACCCTATTCCAGGTTTAAGTTTTTTCGTTAGAGAAAACTTGAACATCGAATGCAGAAACCATAAAACAATAACTTATAAATAACAGTTATCGGTAAGTTATTGATTTTTAATTGGCGCATTCGAGGTTCAAGTCTTATTTTGTGTGCAAAAACTTGAATCTCGAATAGAGTTTGGCAAATTCCTCATCAATCAAATATTAGTGGGGAGCAGAATCTATAACTTTTAGAAATCCAAGTCAAGTCCAAAAAATCGGATTTATTGAATTTCATTTCAAAACATTGGATTTCTTAATCTTTATTATTAATAGTAGATTATAACAGATGAAAGGGGTAATTATTGATTATATCTGGAAGAAACCGTTTTTTAATTTATTTTTTCGAGAGTGACAGTAAAAACCCGGTTTCTTGCGTAACGAGAGATAGCAGCCCAACCCAATCCGTTATAACAAGCATCATCAATTAAAGAGAGTATTTATGTCTGAAACTTCGCTTTTTACCTCAGAATCAGTCTCTGAAGGACATCCTGACAAAGTAGCAGATCAAATTTCTGATGCTATTTTAGATGTTTTGTTGTCACAAGACACCGGATCGCGTGTCGCTTGTGAAACCTTAATCAAAACCGGTATGGTTATCGTTGCTGGTGAAATTAGTACCCGTGCCCAGCTTGATGTGGAGAATGTGGTACGCGAAACGGTGAAACAAATCGGTTATAACAGTTCCGATATGGGATTTGATTGGGAATCTTGTGCGGTTTTGTCAGCAATTGGTAAACAATCGGCCGATATTGCGATGGGGGTTGATGAAAGTGAAGAGCATGAGCAAGGTGCCGGCGATCAAGGCTTGATGTTTGGCTATGCAACTAACGAAACGGAAGTGTTAATGCCGGCGCCGATCACTTATGCTCACCGTTTGGTGAAACGTCAAGCACAAGTCCGTAAAGATGGTACATTACCGTGGCTGCGCCCCGATGCGAAAAGTCAGGTGACCTTTCGTTATAGTGGCGGAAAACCGACCGGTATTGATGCGGTCGTGTTGTCTACACAGCATGCGCCTGATATTGATAACAAAGCGTTGCATGAGGCGGTTATGGATGAAATTATTAAACCGGTGTTACCAGAGCAATGGTTTGATAAAGATACGCGAGTCTATATCAATCCGACTGGCCGTTTTGTGATTGGCGGGCCGGTGGGTGATTGTGGATTGACCGGACGCAAAATTATTGTGGATACTTATGGCGGCATGGCACGGCACGGAGGGGGCGCGTTTTCTGGTAAAGATCCTTCCAAAGTAGATCGTTCAGCCGCTTACGCCGGTCGTTATGTGGCCAAAAATATCGTCGCCGCTGGTTTGGCTGAACGGTGCGAAATTCAAGTGTCCTATGCGATTGGGGTAGCAGAGCCTACTTCGATTCGAGTAGAGACTTTTGGTACTGGCGTGATTAATGAAAACCGCTTGACTCAGTTAGTACGCGAACATTTCGATTTACGTCCTCGGGGGTTAGTGGCCATGTTAGATTTGTTACGCCCTATTTATCAAGAAACGGCCGCTTATGGTCATTTTGGACGTGAAGAAGAGCAATTTACTTGGGAACGCACCGACAAGGCTCAAGCATTGCGTGAGGCGGCTGGCATTTAAAGAGAAAGGTCAACGGAAAAAAGGGGCAAGAAGGCAACTCGCAAAAAATAATCTACCAGGGCAACAACCATAAAGGATTGCCCCTACGGTCATTGATGGTTTGTAGGGGTAATCCCTTGTGGTTACCCCAATCCCTTGTGGTTACCCCAATCCCTTGTGGTTGCCCCGGATGGGTGATTATTTCCGATAATAATCGTATTATTAACAAGTTTTTTTCCAATGACCGACCAATGGGAACAGTTCAATGACTAATCACTCAACCAATAGGAGAATAAATGAGTACACAACCAATTGTTAATTTAAAACCTGATTACAAAGTGGCCGATATTAACTTGGCCAGTTGGGGACATAAGGAAATTGCTATTGCAGAAACTGAAATGCCCGGGCTGATGCTGTTAAGAGAAGAATATGCGAATGAGCAACCTTTGAAAGGGACACGTATTGTGGGTTGTTTGCACATGACAGTGCAAACGGCGGTGTTGATTGAGACATTGATCGCTTTGGGGGCCGAAGTACGTTGGTCATCGTGTAATATCTTTTCTACTCAAGATCATGCGGCAGCGGCGATTGCTGATCAAGACATTCCAGTGTTTGCTTGGAAAGGCGAAACGGAGGAAGAATTTTGGTGGTGTATTGACCAAACGATTTTCGGTCCTGATGGCTGGCGGCCAAATATGATTTTGGATGATGGCGGCGATTTGACCAAAATCATGCACGATAAATACCCTGATTTGCTCAAGAAGGTGAAAGGAATTTCTGAAGAAACCACTACCGGTGTGCATCGCCTTTATGAAATGATGGGTGATGGTTCATTGCAAGTCCCAGCCATTAATGTGAATGATTCAGTGACCAAGTCCAAGTTCGATAACTTGTATGGTTGCCGTGAATCGTTGATGGATGGCATTAAACGTGCTACCGATGTGATGATTGCCGGTAAAATTGGTGTCGTATTAGGCTACGGTGATGTGGGCAAAGGTTGTGCCCAAGCTTTTCGCGGTTTAGGTGCCACCGTGTGGGTAACGGAAATTGATCCGATTTGTGCGTTGCAAGCAGCAATGGAAGGCTATCGGGTAGTGACAATGGAAGAAGCCGCTCCGGTAGCTGACATTTTTGTCACCACGACGGGCAATATTGATGTGATTACCCATGAGCACATGAAGCAAATGAAAAATCAAAGTATTATCTGCAACATTGGACATTTTGATTCTGAAATTGATATTGCCTCTTTGCGTCAATACCAGTGGGAAAACATCAAGCCGCAAGTGGATCATGTCATTTTTCATT
>Ga0233403_10000992_pt1 | contig 13379 bp, 12 predicted proteins | sample Na_oxic_1_MG_FD_179866 | JGI IMG/M metagenome (GOLD analysis project Ga0233403, IMG submission 179866) | Seawater microbial communities from Saanich Inlet, British Columbia, Canada - Na_oxic_1_MG | ecosystem: Environmental > Aquatic > Marine > Inlet | place: Canada: British Columbia | collected...
TACTCTTCGGGTACATATCAGATTGTATGCTTTTGATTTGTACAATATTTTTCTGAATTTTCGTACCTTCTTTTTATCGCCATACTTTTCTGCACTTGCTATGCTTCTTTGAAGTCGGTCAACATGGGGGGAAGCATTTCTTCCAATTAATTGTAGTCCATGCCTCCCCCAGTTGTTGTCTATTCAACTTAGGGGAGGTTTTATTCAAACTTCCCTTTTTCATCGGAATCTCCTACTTTAAATTAACATATTTATTGTATACAGTGGATAAGTGGGCGTATACCAATCATTACAATTGGTCATTAGCTTTTTATCCAATCCTCTGCCATCACTAGCGTATCTCATGTCTGAGACCGTTTTCATCTTAACCTTTCCAGGTTGTAACCCTTGTGATGGTTTACCACGTTTCATGTTACTGGCTTTTCTCATACTTAGATGGTTACTTTATGCCTGTGTGCTTTATGGTTACTGAGTTTTTTGACATAGGTCCGCTTCCTGCACACTTATAGGTTAAACTGATATATATCCTATTCCATGATTTAGACATTTAATTCCGTAACTTCACTTTGCAGTTCATCTTATATGATTTGCAGACGGGTAAACCTTAATATCTAGGCTTCTAGCCGCCATTATTCCCTGCTTAATCCAAATATCGAACATATTCCGGTATCCAGATGGGTAAGTTCTGCCTTCGTTGAGTAACACAACGGGGGTAGCCTTTCAACCCCATAAATAACATAATTGTGATTTCTTTGCTTCAAGAAATCCTTCTTATTGGCTTGATTTTTCTCAAGTTTCTAAGAAAACGTGTCGCACATATCCATTATGGTAAAACCTTTTTAAATGGTTTAACAGTGATATCGGTATACACGCCGGCTTCATTGTATGGATCATCTTTGGCCCAAGCACCGGCCTCTTCAAGTGAGGAAAATTCGGCTACGATCAAACTACCGGTGAATCCGGCCGATCCAGGGTCCGAGGCATCAATGGCCGGATGAGGTCCTGCCAGCACCAAGCGGCCTTTAGATTTAAGGGTTTCTAAGCGCTTTAAGTGGGCCGGACGAATTTTGAGGCGTGTTTCCAAACTATTTGGGGCATCCTCACTGATAATTGCATATAACATAATATCATTGGTGATTGGTGATTGGTAACACTCGATATTTTATCGTATTTCAAAAAAAATACGGATAAATATTTTATAGAGTTTTTTTCAAAAAAAGAGGAATCCAAACATGAGCTTGGATGTCCTTTGAGTTGAAAAAAAGTTATTTTCTAAAAGTATCTAGTTTCTCTGATAAATATTTTGGATTCAAAAAACTATATAGAGCCTTTTTTATTATCCTTTTCCATCTGAGTTAGCACATTTCTTGCTTGTGCTAAAATGGTCTCATAATATGCTTCCAAGTCGGAATTGGAGCCACGTAACCCCGCCACAACTTGTTCACTCCAATCCAAATATTCTTGGCAACGTTTCAATGACCAATTGTGAGGGGTAGAGTGGCTGATGTCATAGACATTGCAAATTTTATCGGCCAACTTAAGTTGTTTTGCGCGTACTGATTGATGTGGAGCATGTTCAATTTGCTTTTCTTTGCGTTCCAGTTTGGGCAAGCTTTTATCATCCGTGACTTCTTGTACTAACGTCAAAACTTCCGTGCCAAACTGATTTTGAATTTCTTCGGGTGTCGTATCAGTATCTTCCAGTGTATCATGTAACAATGCTCCAACCAACGTCACCCTATCGCGCACACCGCCTTGGAGCCACAACATTTCAGCGACTTCAATCGGATGATTAATATAAGGCGTTGCTTGACGATCTTTTCGCCGCTGGTTACTATGTTTAACCGCTGCAAATTTCAGCGCGGTTAAGAATAAAGTCATATCGTCGGAATTAAGCATCTAGGCTAGACTGTTTTTTCGTGGGTTGTTCGTGGATTGACTCCGTTTCATCCTCATCATCTGGGACAATGTGTCGCGCTAAATAAATACCTTGGGCAATCACAAAGACAAGAGTCAAGCCCATCATACCAAAAAGCTTGAAATTAACCCAAGTGTTTTCGTCAAAATTGAACGCGACATATAAATTAATGCCGCCTATCGCAATAAAAAAGGCCACCCAGGCAAAATTTAGGTTTTTCCAAACCCGTGGCTCGTTTAGAGTGATTTGACTGTCCAACATTCGTTGAAGAAAGTTCTTTTGACCAATAAATTGGCTGCCAAAAAACGCAATAGCAAATGCCCAATTAACCACCGTAGGTTTCCAATAAATAAAAAGAGGATTTTGTAAGAACAAAGTTGCCCCTCCTAATACCAGAACCAGCACCAATGTGATGATGTGCATCTTTTCAACACGCCGGTGTTTTATCCAAAGCCAACTGACTTGTAGAATCGAGGCAACAATTATCACCGCGGTTGCTACATAAATGTCATAAAGTTTATAGGCAACAAAGAACAATAAAATCGGCAAAAAATCAAACAGAAATTTCATAAAAGTTAATGGGTAGTTAATGGTTAATGGTTAATGGTTAATTTAACCATGTATTATGATTGTTCGTTTCAGGCAAACCGGGTACGAAAAAAGTTTGACAACAAACTTGAGCCGGAAAGCTTAACAAAATTAACACGTTTTTTGCATAGATAACTTGTCCATCAATTTCAAAGGTTTCTCGTCTAAAGAACTTGTAAGTCCAACTTAAACCCGGTTAAATCGGTTTTCAAAAAAAATTTTCAAAAAGGTTCGTTTAAATTTCTGTTAAAAATCATTCCCCCAAACCACTACTGGGAATTTTCCGGACACTTTTAGCAAATCCTCAATATAAACAATAAAATAACTTATTAGGACTTTGGAAAGTTCAAATAGTCTTCCTGATAAATTTTTTCTGAATGAGCCTCTTGCAAAACTCTTTTTGAAAGTTTCCCCAGGTTTCACCTGGGGCTATTCACATTCAACCCCTATCGGGGTTGTCCCAGGTTTCACCTGGGGTGAAAACAAGAGGCGAGTGGGGTTATTCTTTTAACAATATCAACCCCGTAGGGGTTGAACGTGAATAGCCCCAGGTGAAACCTGGGGTTTTGCAAGAGCCTCTGAATTTTAGAGTATAACGGATTTTTAGGTAGTGGTGCAACGTGAATAAAAATTCTCTCCCTCTGAAAAAAACGACCGATTTATTCCATAATGGCGACAATAACCAAAAGGAATATTAACATGCAAACACGCAGCTTAGGAGAAAAATTTTTTACCCAATTGGGTAAGATTAAAGTTTCCAAATGGCCATTTTTTATGGTTTATCGTCCGCGCAGCTTTGCCATCAAAGGCAGCCATACGCGCCAAGTCATGAGATTGGTTAAGCCCGGCGATATTCTAGTCCGTTCCTTTAATGGCTACGTTAACAATTATTTGATACCGGGCACCTTCCACCATGTTGGTTTTTATCTCAGTGACGTGACTGAGAATCATCTTAAGCAACTGGGAGGTGTCGAAAATCCAACACAATTTAAAACCGGCCGACAAATGGTCATTCATGCGATAGGAGAAAAAATCTATCTGGAAGACTTGATCGATTTTTGCCGTTGTGATGGTTTAGCAATCATGCGTTTTCCCAGTAAATTAAAATCCCTCAGAAAGCGCGAAATACCGGCCATCTTACAAGAATATTTTGCCGATCCAACCGGAGCGGCTGTCAACGCAGCGGAGGAAATCGAGGAGGAAGCTGAGGAAGAGAAACCTAAAAAAACCAAAAAAAAATCCAAAGAGCCGGCGGCACCAGAACCGGTAAAGCTTGATGCTACAACGAAGGCTCTGGTCGAAAACGAAAACAAGATCGCTCAACACATTGCCCAAGGCAAAATGATTGAGTTTGAAAAAATCTTCAAACTTCTTTATCGAATCGCTCTAAGAAAACTCAGCACCGATGACGGCTATGATTTTGGAATGGAATCTTGTTACGCCACTCGCAGCACCGAATTTGTGTACTTTATCACCAAAAGCATTGGCTGGAATTATGGGATTGACCCAGAATTTCATCGTGTTTTTTTTAAACAACGATCAGTCATTACGCCAGATACCTTTATCGATGCTGATCTTGAAGAAGTTTGGAAAAGTGACATTTAACTTTTGTTGAGTGCCAACTAACTCAAGTATTCAGAATAAAGGGCGAACCGATTAGGATTGCCCCTATCAGTTGAGTGTTATTGTAGGGGTAATCCCGATGGTTACCCCTAATGCTTCCACACCTCAGTCTATCCTGACAACGCGAAAGCCGACATTAACCGAACGGGCTTTCGGTAAGCCTTTGTAACGAGAAGAAACTCGCATATCCGTCGGCGAATGAGTCCAAGAACCGCCTCGTTCCACGCGATAGTTGGAACTCGTTTGGCGAGTGATGCAAAGCTGTGCTTTGCCACGATAGCGTTCTTCGTACTCCGAACAAGTCCATTCTCGAACATTGCCCATCATATCATACAAGCCAAACGGATTCGGAGCAAAAGAACCTATCGGGGCGGTTGTTTTCCGTTCTTGACTACACCCGTTACAATGCGCCAAATTCAGTTCAATCTGATCACCCCACCAGTATTGAGTCATAGTCCCAGCCCGAGCCGCGTATTCCCATTCAACTTCGGTTGGTAGGCGGTATTGATGTCCAGTTTCTTGACTTAACCATTCGGCATAAGCAGCCGCGTCATACCAAGACACATTAATGACTGGCCGATGGCCTCGTCCCCAATCTTCATCATTTGGTTTTTTCCGACCGGTTGCGTCGGCGAAACGATCATATTCGGCAAAAGTCACTTCGTAGCGCCCTATTGCAAAGTGGTTTTCTACCGTGACCCAATGTACCGGCTGCTCATTATTATTTCCTTGACCCTGAATATCTCCGATACGAAAACGCCCGGCCGCCATCACTACCATTTCCGGTCCCAAATAACCGTTTCGTAAACGATCACGAATAATAGCACTCGGTTCGCTTCTGGCTTTTTGACTCTCTTCAAGTTGCCATTGTGTTCTTCCAAGGATATGCTGTAAGCCCGCTTTTTCAGATTGTAATTGCGCTAACTGTTGCTGTTGTGTTTTGGTCGCGCTTAAAAGTTCTTCAGCTTGTTGTTGAGTTTTGTCAAGTTTCAGTTGCAGAGCCGATTTTTCGGCGGCCGATTGCTGTTGCACTCTCTGAGCATTGAATCTTTGTTGCTGTTGTAACTCTGATAAGCGTTGTTCCGTATAAAATATATAGCCCACACTTAACACAATCATAGCAACGATTAAGCCGGCCAAAACCCACTGATGATGTCCGTTAACCGAATGGGGTTTGACCGGTAAGTGTAAATTCCACGCGTGCGATTTAGGCACCAATGTTTTTGCCCACATCTGAACCGTTTGCGGACGATCTTCCTCGGCCAGTTGTAATGCCCAATCAATGCCTTGCAATAACTGCACAGAATAATGTTTGCCACCAATCTCTACTGCCGGTACCAACGGATCAGATTCTTTGCGCCGCTTGATGGCATCAATCCGTTCCATAAATTCCACCGGTGTGCCACCAACCGTATGATACAAAACCGCCCCCAACGCATAAATATCAGTCCAATAACTTTGGGAACCTTTGATTTGATATTGCTCAAATGGCGCATAACCGGGGGTGATAATGGTCGAAACATCACGGCGAAGATGTCCCAAAGCATAACGAGCGGCTCCAAAATCCAGTAGCACTGGAGAATGATCCTTGTCACGCAAATAGATACTATCCGGTTTAATATCTTGATGCAGAAAACCAGCCTCATGCACCGCCTGTAAACCTTCTAATAACGGCGGCAAAAACTCTATAATTTCCGCTTCCGTGAGGGTTTCACTACTTTTCAAAATACTTGCCAAACTTTGTCCCTGTTCATATTCCATAATAATGTAAGCCGTGTTATACCATTCAAAATAATGTAATACACGCACGATATTAGGATGACGAAAATTGGCCAGTTTATATCCTTCTTGGACAAACTGCCCCAACCCCCAAGCATAATTTTTTTCATGTTCAGAATGAGGCAATATCTCATAGCTCTCTTCCCGTTCCGCTAAATCACGGGGAAAATATTCTTTTATCGCTACTTTACGATTTCGTTTAGTATCTTGAGCAAAATAAGTGATGCCAAAATCACCTTCTCCAATAATAGAGAGAATGCGGTATTCCTTCAATTGATAACTGGTTGGCAACGGACGATGTTTTTTGGTGGCAACTGTCATGGTTATAGTCATAAAAAATCAAAAATGATCATTACGAGATTCATTATAAGTTTGAATTAAACATTAGAGGGACTTGCTTTGGATCTGACGCGCAATTAAAAATCATAAAATATTTCAAATAGAAATCCTTTCCATCCTTAAATCCGTGTAATCATGTTCGCCGATCATCAGCCTTTTTCATCAGGAACAATCAAGTTTTTTGAAAAATTGTATTAATACTGATTCTGACAGTCTATAGCAATAGAGAATGTACCATGTTTTTCAAGGGTAAATTTTTTTTACATTTTTTACATTTTTGCGACCTAAAAATCATTGATATTTTCAGGATTAATATTTGAAATACTTACCGGAAAAAAAAAGGGAACTGCATTGTAACTCATTGTTTTTATTTAATGTCTCTGTTATAGGTACCATAAATCAATAGGTTACACCTAAATCCGGCAAGTAAATTTATCTTTACTATAATAATCAATTAGTTATATATAAAACAGCATCACTTTGTTGTTCACACAGAAAGTGAACTTTTCAATGAGTTAGTGAATCACTTGCAGGATTCAGGTTACAAACTTTTGTCCGGTACCAACAGAATTTTCATAACGCAACACTGAATCTGACGAAAAAACAAACCAGTTCATCGAAGCCGAAAACGCTATAATTAAATAAACTCTGAGGTTCTTGCAAAACCCCAGGTTTCACCTCTTGCTCTTAACGTTCAACCCCTACGGGGTTGATATTGTTAAAAGAATAACCCCACTCGCCTCTTGCTTTCACCCCAGGTGAAACCTGGGACAACCCCGATAGGGGTTGAATGTTAAGAGCAACTGGTGAAACCTGGGGTTTTGCAAGAACCTCACATTTTTAGCCTTTTTTATCAAAAATCCGATTTTTTGGGGAAATTTTCACCGAAAAGGCGAACACTGGTAGTCATGTTTCTTTGGATGATTTTGTTAAAAACATAAGACATAAGATATTTTATGTCAAATTTTCAAAGCTGTGCTATCATTATTTCATTAAAAATCGCTTTGTCTGACATTTAAAAAACAATTTTTTTAATTGAATAAAATTTATCTAACAAAGCTTTTTGCAAACTTCACAAAAAATTAACAACAAATAAAGTACGTTTAGTCTATTTTGTCAAGGATCAATCAATATGTCACGAGCATTTAATTTTAGTGCCGGTCCAGCCATGTTGCCAGAACCGGTATTGGCGCAAGCTCAAACCGAGCTGCTTGACTGGCAACAACGCAGCGGTATGTCGGTCATGGAGATGAGTCATCGCAGCAAGGAATTTGTCTCGATTGCCGAACAAGCAGAGGCGGATTTGCGGGAATTGTTAAGTATTCCAGACAATTACAAAGTCCTGTTTCTGCAAGGTGGCGCATCGACTCAGTTTGGGATGGTGCCATTGAATTTGTTGGGTGACAACAGTGAGGCGGATTATTTTAATACCGGGATATGGTCAAAAAAGGCCATCGCGGAGGCGAAAAAGTTTTGCCAAGTGAATTTGGCCGTTGATTCGGCCGATAATCATTTTACCACGGTGGCCGAACCGAGTCACTGGCAGTTGAATCCTAATGCGGCTTATGTTCATTATACACCTAATGAGACCATTAATGGATTAGAATTTCAGACCATTCCAGAGGTCGGCGATAAGCCGTTGGTGGCCGATCTGTCATCAACGATTTTGTCGCGCCCATTGGACGTTTCTAAGTATGGGCTGATTTATGCCGGCGCACAAAAAAATATCGGCCCGGCTGGGCTGACGGTTGTGATTATACGCGAAGATTTGGCCAACCAGGCTAAGCCGAATACACCTGCCATGTTGACTTATAAAAATCATATTGACGGCGGCTCAATGTATAACACGCCGCCAACTTATGGTTGGTATCTCGCCGGATTAGTGTTTAAATGGATCAAAGAATTGGGCGGTTTAGAAAAAATGGGGCAACGCAATCAGCGCAAGGCTCAGAAGTTGTACGCTGCCATTGATGGTTCGCCGTTCTATAATAATCCAGTCAATCCCGCTTATCGCTCCTGGATGAATGTGCCCTTTACATTGGCCAATTCGGATTTAAACTCGGCCTTTTTGGCAGAAGCTAAAGAAGCCGGTTTGTTCACGTTGTCTGGGCATCGTTCGGTAGGCGGTATGCGGGCAAGTATTTATAACGCGATGCCGGAAGAAGGTGTCAGCGCGTTAGTTGATTTCATGAATGATTTTGCAAAACGGAACGGATAATGTATAAAATACTGACTTTAAACAATATTTCAGTCAAAGGTTTAGAACGCTTGCCGCGCGAACATTACGAAGTGGCTTCTGAAATTATGCACCCAGACGGGGTATTATTGCGTTCATTTAATATGCACGACTGGGAAATACCCGACACGTTGAAAGCGGTTGGACGTGCCGGTGCCGGAGTGAATAATATCCCGGTTGATAAAATGAGCCAGCGCGGTATTCCAGTCTTTAATGCGCCTGGCGCCAATGCGAATGCCGTCAAAGAATTAGTGTTAGGTTGCCTGTTATTGTCTGCTCGTAATCTGTTTCCAGCTTGGGAATATACTCGCAACTTGCAAGGCACTGATAAAGAAGTTTCTAAACAAGTAGAAGCCGGTAAAAAGCAATTTGTCGGTTCTGAATTGTCTGGACGCACGTTGGGTGTGATTGGTTTGGGTGCGATTGGCGTTCAAGTGGCGAATGCCGCCGACGCATTGGGCATGAAAGTGATTGGCTATGATCCACACATTACTGTCAAAAATGCGTGGCAATTATCAGCCCATGTGAAACAGGCGTTAAGTGCCGAAGATATGTTGTCACAAGTCGAAATGGTGACCATGCATGTTCCGTTGTCAGACGGCACTCGCAACCTGATCAGTAGTGAATGTTTGCAACGGGCTCGCAATGGTTTAATGATTTTTAACTTTTCGCGTGCTGGGGTAGTTGACGATGCCGCCGTCAGTGACGCGATTAAAGCGGGCAAAGTGAGTAGCTATGTCTGTGATTTTCCGACTAATTTATTAATTGGCCATGAAAAAGTCATTGTATTGCCCCACCTGGGCGCCTCTACCAAAGAAGCCGAAGAAAATTGCGCCGTCATGGTAGCCGATCAAGTGCGCGACTATTTGGAAAGTGGGACGGTGCATAATTCCGTTAATTTTCCGGAAATGGAAATGCCCGCTAATGAGGGACACCGCTTACTGGTCGTCAATGCCAATGTGCCTCACATGATTGAACGCATATCAGCCGCAGTTGCTAACGCCAATCTGAACATTATCGACATGTTGAACCGTTCACGCGGCGAAATGGCTTGCACGTTAGTCGATGTCAACAATCCGATACCGCAAACGATTGTGGACGAACTTCGGAGTAAAGAAGGCGTGCTGACAGTGCGGACGTTGTAAACACTCAGCTTGTTTTTAGATATGACCGGTTTTTGAAAACCGGTCATGTCGGTCATAGTTGCCGACTGGCGAACGTCAAAATAAAATCTAATGCGCCAAATAATTCTGGCAACTGATCGACCGCAAAACTTTCCATATTTTTGGTAAACCGATTTTTCTCTAATTTTCCAAATTCCCAATATTTGCCATCGGTTACGATTCCAAAAAGCCGAATCGAATCATCTTGATTTAATTTTTGAGCGGCTACCAGTTCAGCCAGACATTGTGCCCATCCTTGGTCAAAATCATTCTTTTTGGCTTCCGCCAAAATCAGTAACGGACATTCTAAGACCGTTTTTCCAAGCGAAGAGCGTTTCGAGACGATATAATCAGGTGTTCCCGTTAACTTATCATCATAGCTCATGGATTTTTGAATCCATAAAGAACATTTTGAAGCCACTTTTTTGTAGATTTCACGAAGTATTGGAAGTATTATCAGTTCACAACGGGCTGCTTCTGAGGAAAAAGCATCCAACGTGGTTGTATTAAATTCCAATTCAGAAATAAAGCGTTGAGATATTTCCATCTTCGTTTTGGTTATAAAACAGATTTCTTCATATACGATTTGATATTCTGTTTGTACCTGAGAAATCGTTTTGTAATCACTGAAAGACATGGTGAATTTCTCCGGCTAAATTGGCAATCTGTTTGATAATATGAGCAGATGAACAGCATTTGTTAACTGTTCACAAAAATCCTTTTCATTTAATTAATAATAACTCAACGATCAAGTTTGTTTGATTTGACGCTGTTGTTGGAGTCCAATGTTTTAGCATTGAACTCCAACAAATAAGCAAAATATCAATAAACTAGGCTCTGTTGACATTTCACGATGAAATGGCTATATTGATGATAACCTATTAATAACAGATTTGTGGCAAATGTCAACAGAACCTAATCGTCACCTATTTTCTTCGCATATTTCTCAGTAATATCATCGGGACATAGAAAAATGACTTCAATCCCACATTCTGCTAACGCATTTTTCCATCCCCACCATTTACTATCAGTCGCTTGCAGAATGGGTGGATGTTCTGGATGAGCAGACACCGCCACGAATTTACGATCTGAACGATCAAAATATTGCAATTTAGGATGATTAGGAAATTCTATAAAGTCTAATTCATCATCAGGTTTGGGCGTGATTGCAACCAAAGTACATCGTTCTGGATTGGCTTGGTTAGTCAACACCCATTTTAAAAACGCATCACCAATGCCCGGCTGCCCACAACTGTTTAACTTATGCATGTATTCCCCTAAGATTCTCCATTGATCGTCCAAAGCGAGGCAACCGTTTTCCATAATTTCTTTTAAATACCTAACACATTCAAGCAGACATTCCCCACTGACATCCGCTTGTAGGTTAGCAGCCAATGGTACATTGGTATCAACTAGACTGAGAGACTCGTTCATAAATCATTTCATGAAAAAAAATCGGATGGTCACAAATGAGGAATTAATTGGATTGTATTTGACGTTGAATAGCCGCTTCCATCATTGCCGTCATATCGCCCACTTCATCACCAAAAAATTGATGAGGCCAATTTTTAATGTTGCCATAATCATCTATTTCCAAACGGTTAAGAATTGAACCAGACGATGTCATTTCACAAAAATAAATAGCCGTATCAATTGGACGGATTTTTTGTTCCGCAATTCGACGTTGCAAACGTCGTAGAAAATGCTCCGAATGGCTCTCAATAAGTAGTTGAATGTTATGAGGATTTTCTCGTTCATCCGTTGCCGCAATCGCATCAATAAACAAATCAGCCAGCACCGCTTGAGCCGACGGATGAAGATGAACTTCGGGTTGCTCCAAAATAGTGGTAGAACCGTGGGGAGCATAAAAACATTGCACTAACACCGGTAACACTTGAGAGACTCCAAAACCTACGTCAGTCAAATTCACTTTATCTTTGACACCTATGTTTTTGACCAATACTTCATAATCACGTCGGTTGGCAGCGATTTGCTTCACCTCAAAAGTGTCAATTAAGCCCATCTGTTTCAACCAATAGGCAATCATTGCTTCAAAGGGTCGCGTTTGAAAACCCGTTCTGATCAGTTTATGTTGGGCGGCTAGGATAACATCAATCGCTTGCTCACCTCGCCATCCCACCGATTCAGGATTTTCGCCTGACTTGATATAATACCGTTGCGGAGGTTCTCGTAAGGCTCCGAGATAATAGATATCCTGTAATCGTTTTTCCAAAGCGAGTGTCAATTCATGAGCAAAATCGGCGTTTTTATACTGAGTGGTGACTTCATAAGGAAAGCCATAAAAATGAATCGGATGAGATAAAGAGGTTAATTGTTTTGCGACTAAATGATACGGAGAAGCCGCCAAAAAATAGTTATCTCTATTTGGATCAGGACTGTTCCGCTTCATTTCAACTGTTAAACCATTAGATGGTCCACCCATTTGATAAGACATCTGATAAACGACTAAATCTTGGCGCTCACCGCCTGGTAAACCGATTTCGCTTGAAAACTTAATGGTGTTGCCAAAATAATGCTGATTAGAAAGCACATCTTTCACCTTCATCTCACGAGGCAGTTGCCATTCTAATTCAAAAACGATTTTTTCTTGATTGTCATGAGCATACACAACATCCCAAAAAGTACCTAGCTCTATAACCGTTTTCTTATCACCGAAATGAAGAGCCATTCTTCTATCAGACGATTGGACGGTTTGTTTTAACATCAATAACAATTGATTAATGCTGCTTTTACCGGAACTGTTTGAACCGAAAAACACGGTAAGCGGCGCGAGATGAATAGCCTGAGTGTTGCGCCAAGCTTTAAAATTGCGTATTTGTAAATGAGTGAACATAAATTTTTGGTTCGATTGGGTTATACTTCAAACGGTTAATATTTAGCTACGCTCACTTATTGGTCAAGGATTTTTGAGTTGAGCTTCGCTCATGTCAAGTTGAGATATGACCGGTTTTAAAAACCGGTCTGTCAAAAAAACCTAAATTGACCAATAAGTGAGCGTAGCTATATATAACTATTAAAACTCTTGTCATTTTTCCGGCTTTTTTTTGGCACCCGGCTCATTCCAATTCGAGAATACCGAGCAAAATAGAAAATAAACGCTCTAAATCCGCCGGCAGCACATAAGCGTTCATATCTTTTGTTAACAACTTCTCTTGTCGATGAAGAACCCCAAATCTCCAGATATCTCCTAAGGTGATCGCGCCAAATAATAAGTTTAACGCATTGTCTTCATATTTATCTAACGCGATCATCTCAATCGCCAGTTGATTAAAGCCTTTTTCCAAATCTCCTTTTTTAGCCTCTATAACAATGAGATTATTGGCAGATTTGATCAGATAATCCACATTTCCGCTCAGATTGTCGCCAGCATCTAATGGATATTCAACATCAATGTCAGCCTCAATATAATCCAGGTTAAACTAAACCCTCATTGTTTCCAATGAGGACTCGTCTTCAAAACGGTACGTGAGACTTTCACCTCATACCGCTTCTCTTTATACAATGTCATGTTTTTACGTGGTTTTTAAGAAGCTTGTTAATTTTACCAATTTTGATAACTTTGGTTACTATACCGTTATTTTTGGTATGTCGTCTCTGGTCAAGACTTCCATCCGTTCTGGTTTTGGTGTCGTGACAGTGTCGATGTAACACTTGCAAGTTTTTTGCTACGTCCGTTCCACCGCAAACCTTGGGTATAATATGGTCAATTTCA
>Ga0233403_10000994_pt1 | contig 13374 bp, 13 predicted proteins | sample Na_oxic_1_MG_FD_179866 | JGI IMG/M metagenome (GOLD analysis project Ga0233403, IMG submission 179866) | Seawater microbial communities from Saanich Inlet, British Columbia, Canada - Na_oxic_1_MG | ecosystem: Environmental > Aquatic > Marine > Inlet | place: Canada: British Columbia | collected...
TACACGCAGTGGGTATGAAACTGGCATTGCATTACCGCCACTCCGAAACTGCTGCACATATCTTACAGGCACAATTAAATAACCAACGTTCAGAATCGGTGCTATTGTTACAGGCTGATTTACGTCAACCACCAAAACTTATTAGCATGGTGCAGCAAATCACAGAGTATTATGGACGTTTAGATGTCTTAGTCAATAATGCCTCTACTTTTTACCCGACACCGATAGGCTCAGTAGAAGAAAAAGACTGGGATGATTTGTTTGGCACCAATGTTAAAGCCCCATTTTTTCTTTCCCAAGCAGCAGCACCCCATTTGGCTGAAACCGGTGGTTGCATTATTAATTTGGCGGACATTCACGCTGAACGCCCCCTGAAATTACATAGCGTTTATAGTGCTGCAAAAGCCGGGCTTGTTATGCTAACCAAGGCTTTGGCTCGGGAATTGGGTCCATCAGTGCGCGTGAATGCTATCGCCCCCGGTGCTATTTTATGGCCAGAAAATGATATGGATGAGGTAGGCAAGCAGCGAATTGTGTCCAATATTGCTCTTAAACGCCATGGAGACCCCGATGATATTGCCAAAACCGTTTTATTTTTAGTCCGTGACGCTGGCTATATCACCGGGCAAGTAATTACTGTCGATGGTGGGCGCACTTTGAATCAGTAGCAAGTAAGGAATGCTCATGAAATAATTTCCCGGTTTTTAGCAGTTTCGGGAAATCCGCTCCGCTCCATTCCCGAAACAAAATGGCAAATTATTTCGTATCCATTCCTAACTGTAAAAGAACTAAATTGTACAAATATTGTGAATCTAACTACAAGGATTGGATATAAACAAGGATAAAGCCTAATTTGAATTACTACCTCAAATTTAGAGTGATTTTGCTTTATCCCGGTGCTTAGAAATCCGATTTTTTTAAAAAAATCGGATTTCTTTAACACCATCAAGAGTACAAAAATCGGGTGAACTTATGAAAAGTTTGGGCGCAAATTTAACACCCCAGTTACCCCGTCACTGCCATTAAGTTAAGCCTTGGAGTCCAAACCTTCAGATTTGGAAGTATTTGATTTTAAGGCGAATAGTCCAAAGCTAAAGTTTTGGACGGAAACAAACATTCCTTAACTTAATGGCATTGAGTTACCCCGTCCAAAACGTTTACTCACTCAACACGCCACAACGATTGTTCTTTTTTATCAAACATAACCCATAAATCCGCATAATTTTGTCCAGTTAGTGGATGTTTGACATACGGCGCAATCTCAGACAGCGGCAATAGCACAAAAGCATATTTCATAATTTCATCGCGTGGTACTTCTATTTTATTATCTTTGAGAATCAAATCATCATACAAGATAATATCTAAATCCAAGGTACGGGCACAAAAACGCTTGCCGGATCGCCGGCGGCCATTTTTATTTTCAATCATTCGCAAAACGTTGGCAACGGCATACACATTCTTATGGGTATCAAATCCAACCACTAAGTTATGAAAGTTATCACCCTCAAAACCTACTGCCTGACTTTCATATACAGAAGATTGAGTGAGTTTGCCAAAATGCTGTTGCATATCAATTAAACCGGTGCGAATGTGCCGCTGTGGCTCAATATTACTACCCATACTAACATACACTCGTGCCATATTCAGATTTTCTCTCCACGTTCAATGATGACACCCACATCCCGCGCTCCTCGCACTGCCCCCGGTTTACTTAATTGTAAGCGCACCCAAAGCACCGAAAATTCAGTTAAAATTATTTTTACAATTTGTTCTGCTAGGGTTTCTATAAGTTGAAATTCACTTAGACTTACAAAATCAATCAAGCGTTTAGCAATCGCCTTATAATTAAGGGTATCATCAATGTTATCTGTCGAGGCGGCTTTATGAATGTCCGTTGCCATCTCTAAATCAAGTACAACGGTTTGCTTGATTTGGCGTTCCCAATCAAAAACACCAATCACTGTATCTATTTTCAACTCTTTGAGGTAAATAATATCCATAAATTATTTGTTGATAATGTAGTTGGTTTTTGAAAGAATGATAGTGTAGATTTGATACACAAAAGTGTTTTAACATTTTCAACCGCCTCAATAAATCCGATTTTTTTAAAAATCGGATTTATCCTAATTCTCAAAAACTTATGGCTAATAAAATTCCTTCCCTTCGGACGTTGATCCGCGAATTAATTGCAATTCCTTCGGTGAGTTGTGTTAACCCAGCCCAGGATCAAAGTAATCAAACGATTATTGAGTGCCTAGCAAATTGGTGTCGTGATTTAGGTTTTGACTGTAAAATTCTACCAGTTCCTCAGCATAAAGGTAAATTCAATTTAATAGCAACCTTGGGTAGTGGCGAGGGTGGCTTAGTGTTAGCCGGACATACTGATACCGTGCCTTATGATGCTGGGTGTTGGCAAACGGAGCCATTTTGTCTCACTGAAATTGATAATCGCTTATATGGTTTAGGAACGGCGGATATGAAAACCTTTTTTGCCCTTGTACTAACTGCTATTGCCCAATTGTCCCCACCTTTATCATTACGCCAACCTTTAATAATACTTGCTACCGCAGATGAGGAAAGCACAATGTCTGGAGCGCGTGCATTAGCAACAGCTAAACAATTTCAAGCCCGTTATGCTGTGATAGGTGAGCCAACCGGATTGCGTCCAGTGCGGATGCACAAAGGGATTTTTATGGAAGCCATCCATTTGTGGGGACAATCTGGGCATTCTAGTGATCCAACTTTAGGCAATAGTGCTTTGGAAGGTATGTATTCCGTTATAGGTGAGTTATTAAAATGGCGCAACGAATTACAAGCTAACCATATTAACAATTTATTTAAAGTACCGGTACCAACCATGAATTTAGGACATATTCACGGTGGTGATAATCCCAATCGAATTTGTGCGGACTGTGAATTGCGGCTAGATTTACGGCCATTACCAGGGATGGATTTGGCACAATTACGAGCTACATTACACCTTATGGTACAACGAGTATTAGATGGGAGTGGTTTAGAAATCGAATTTGTGCCACTGTTTGAGGGCATCCCAGCTTATGAGACACCCGCCAAAACCGACATTGTTAAAATTGTGGAACATTTAACGAAACAAACTGCCGGTACAGTTGCCTTTGGGACAGAGGCTCCGTATTTACAAGAATTAGGCATGGAAACGATTATCCTTGGTCCTGGTGACATTGAGCAGGCTCATCAGCCTAACGAATTTATCGCACGGGAAAGATTGCAACCAATGATAAACATTTTAACGCCGTTAATTAAGTATTTTTGCTTTCACCAATCGTCGGAAAACCAGTAAGAATTTATATAAATTGTAAATGAATCAAAGGCAAAAATTTACAAATCACAATTGATTCAAAAGCCTCAAATGTTCATCTTCCAAAATATGATATAGAGCCGCACTTCTAGCCAATTCAATGTCTTTTCGCTCGGAGATTTCTTTCTCCTCTTGAAGTTCATCACGTGTGAACCACAATTCATCTTGCAATTGTGAATTGCCAGCTCGAAGTTGCGAGTTTTCATCCCGCAGTTGTGCCTTCTCAATTCGCAATCGTGAAATATCTGTCCTTAACCGTGAATTCTCTTCTCTCAGACGATGGGAGTTATGGTCATTATCCGTTCTCAGTCGTGAATTATCTTCTTTAAGATGAATAGAAGAGCCATGATCACGACGCGCTCTTGGCAATATTGGTGTTTTAACAGTCATAATATGTATCCTTTTTCAATTGAAAATGCGTAATCATTTTTTTAAACAGTTGACTAAGTAGGTACACATAAATCCTTTAACATTTTAAGTTAGACAATACCTTCGCCAATTTGATATTTGTTTCGTTCATTGCGCGAAGCGGATTTCCCGAAACCCAGTAATATCAGAGTTTCGGGAAATCGTACCTCATTCCCGAAACAACAAATTTTTGACATTGGCGAAGGTATAGTTAGAGAAATCCGATTTTTTTAAAAAAATCGGATTTCTGGAGCCGGTTAGAAATGTTAAAAAAATTTTGTGTACCAAATATCTTAATAATTTCTTGGTAATCTTTTAGCAACTATTTACAATAAAAAGTATTGACTGTTTTTTGATGATCGTCAAGGTTATACCAAACATATTTTAAAATGCCCACTAATATCAACACCATAAATTCAGCTCACAATTCACAATTCACAATTCACAATTCACAATTCATTGACTGGTTTCGTAGTGCATCACCCTATATTCATGCTCACCATGGGCGTACTTTTGTTATTTGCTTTGGAGGCGAGGTTGTACAAAATCCCCACTTTTTACACCTGATTCACGATATTGCATTACTAAGCAGTTTAGGCATACGCCTAATTTTAGTCTATGGCATTCGCCCTCAAGTCGAACAATGTTTACAAGCGCGTTCCTTACAGCCGCATTATGTTAATGGCACACGTATCACCGATGAAATCGCACTCAGTTGTGTCAAAGCAGCTTGTGGGAAAGTGGGTAGTGAAATTGAAAGCTTCTTATCAATGGGTTTAAGCAATTCTCCTACTGCCGATGTCCGCATTCGCACGGTATCGGGTAATTTTATCACCGCCCGTCCCATTGGTGTACGTGATGGCGTGGATTTTGGCTATACGGGAAAAGTTCGCCGCGTTGATGTTAGTGCTATTACCCGCCAACTTGATGAAGGTTGCATTGTACTGATTGCTCCACTCGGGTATTCGCCTACCGGAGAAGTTTTCAATTTACTTGCTGAGGATGTTGCAATGGCGGCGGCTATTGCCTTACAAGCGGCTAAATGGCTCTGTCTGACAGAAACCGAAGGTTTATTTGATAATGCCGGGCAATTGATACGGCAACTAACGGTGCCAGAAGTGCAACGTTTATTAGAGGAGAAACCAGATTTTGAGCGAAAGAGACAATTAACCAATGCGATGGAGGCTTGTAAAAACGGTGTACAACGAGTACATATTATTTCACAGCAGCTAACCGGCGCGTTATTGTTGGAATTATTTACTCGTGATGGTATAGGCACACTTATTAGCACCGATCCTTATGAACATATTCGTTTTGCTACCATAGATGATGTTGGTGGAGTACTTGAACTGATTGAGCCTTTGGAAAATGCCGGAATTTTAGTGCGTCGTTCCCGTGACAAATTAGAAATGGAAATTGACCATTTTGCAGTGCAAGATAGAGATGGGATGATTATTGCTTGTGCAGCCTTGCATCCATTTATTAACGAACAGATAGCGGAGTTAGCTTGTCTAGCAGTTATCCCCCATTATCGCGGTGCCAATCGTGGCGGTGCTTTGCTGGCTTTTCTCGAACGCGAGGCACGAAAAAAAGGAATTACCCGTATTTTTGTATTAACTACACAAACTGCCCATTGGTTTCAGGAAAGAGGATTTGTGGCGGGGGCGGCGGATTCATTGCCGGTGTTACGGCGTACTTTATACAATTACCAGCGCAATTCTAAAATATTTATGAAATATTTATAAAGAAACGTGACGGACGGCAATATTGAACGGAACACTTTTTGCTGATAAAAAACAAATAATTTTTGTATGGTTAAAATCAGCCAGAAATCCGATTTTTCCAAAAATCGGATTTCTTTGAGGTTTATTCACCATTCACCATTCACCATTCACCATTCAAATTTACTCCTCATCGGAAAATTCAAATTCCATTTCCTCAAGTGGCTCTTGAATATAATGTCCTTGGGCAAAATCAACTTCAGAGGAATACAAAGTCATCAAACTGTTAACATCTTCAACCGCTTCAGCAATAATTAACTTCCCTAAATCATGGGCTATTTTGACAATCTCTTGCACGGTTTGCTGATTTTCAGTATTTTCCCCTAAATTTTTAGTAAATTGCCTATCAATTTTTACATACTTTACTGGGAGATGTTCAAGCGTAGACGCAGAATTTAACCCGGTGCCAAAGTGTTCTAGTGCCGATTCACACCCAAACGTTTTTAATTGGCTAATAAAACCTTTAGCTAATTTAATATGGCTAATGGCTATTGATTCGCTGATTTCAAAGATAATACGTTTTCCAGGTAACCGGCTTGATTTGAGTAATTTCCTTATAAATAATAGGGTGCTTTCGTCTCTGATCGTCTGATCCGACAATTTTATGAAAAAATGAGTTTCAAGCCCCTTTTTTTGTTGCGAAACCAGATCTTTAATACTTTGTTGTAGCACCCACTTGTCCAACTGTGTACATAAATTGGCTTTTTCAGCAGCATCAAACAGTTCACCAGTCGACACGGTTTGTCCATCACTGTCTACCATTCGCAAGAAAATCTCGTAAATCTCTTTCGTCTTACCAGACAAGCTAATAATAGGCTGGTAACGCAGAGATAAACGATTTTCCTCAACTGCCGTTTCAATGAGATTGGCAATATCAGAACTTTTCGCCCCACCTTGTTCGCGTTTCTGACCGGGTTTATATACCTCAAAACGATTACCGCCTTGTTCCATAGCGTTTTTACAAGCAGTATGTGCATCAGTCAACACCACTTGTGGTGTAGCAGCAGAAGCCAGAACTTGGGCAATCCCAATGCTACAGTTTACAATAACCGATTGTTCAGATAACTCTGTCACAGTAGCTGCCACGGCTTTACAAATTTTATCGGCTACATCCGGTGCATTCGCATATTTTTTACCATTTTTGTCGGCGAATAGCAGAGTAAAAACACTATCATCAAATCGTGCTAAAGTACCACCTTCGGAGAACTTATTGATAACTTTAGCAATATTTTTAATTACTGGATCACCACCCCCAATACCAATCTTTTCCATAACCGTACTAAAGTTATCCAAAGCAATATAAAACAATACACTGCGCGTCCCGGTTTCTATCGCTATCGCTAAGGATTTCTCCAGTAGTTCTATAAAATACTGGCGGTTAAAGAGATTGGTTATTTGATCACGACGGCTTAATTGCAGCAATTGCTTTTCAATATCTTGGTTTTGCGAATGATTATCACGGATAATTACCTGAATGCAACGCTCAGTATCATAAATGGCATGGCTCAACTCCATCTTAAGTTTAAACCGTTTCTTATTTGATTTTAATCCCTCCAAATCAATTTGCCGTTCCTCTGCCCTTTCATCATTTATGAACTCACGCATAAAATCCCGGCATTTGGGATGGTCATTGCGGGCAATTAAGTCCATCATGGGCAAACTTTCCAACTCATCCATACTTTTATAATCAAACATTTTTAAATAACAGGGGTTAGCATGGGTGTGCATACCTTCATGGACATAAGCAATTGCATCGCGTGAAGTATCCAACAATATTTTGTTGTGCTTTTGACTTTCTTTGTAGAGTTGTTCAAGATGTTTGCGTTTGCGCCGTTCAGCCAAATTTTCCAGTTCTTTACCGACAATCTTGGGCAAACAAAGAATACTATCTTTCGAAATTACTTGTGCAGCACCGGCCTTAAACAATTCCATCATGCTATTGCATTCCCAATTGTCAGCGAGAACAATAACTGGAATATCCTGCTTGGATGCCGAAACCATCTCGCAAACTTGTGCTACCGTAAAGTCCTCGACTTCAGGTACTGAGATAATCAAATCCCATTCATGCTCAATTAAGGCTTCTTGTAAATCTTCATCATCTTCAACATAACGGGGACGAATTGGATAGCGTGCTTTACGCAAACTATTCAGAATAATTTCAGCATCATTGGGGGTTTCTTCAATAACAATTAACCGAATAATGTCACTTTGTATCACAGTTGTTTTTTCTCCAAATATTTTTAGAAAACCATTGAAATTGATAATGAGTATTATATAATCTTAAATTGTATATTGCATAAATTATAATTACCCCCTACCTATTCAATACTATAGATGTTCAGAAAAATAACGTCAAAAGCATAAGAGCAACCAAATCGGTATGCCCCTACATATGTGAATTTATTTATTCTTACAAACTATAAGTTGCGACAAATGCCCATTTGCGGCACTATACAATTTATAATTAACTGATTATTGAAGGGGGTTTTGAAAACAATATTTCAATTATTTTCTCACTAAAAACTTCGGAAAACTCTGTAAGTTATTGATTTTTAGAAAACATTTACCTATAGTCTGAGAAAACATTAGATGCAAAAAAGTTTTCCAAAGTTTCAGTTCTCAATTGATTTATTGGAAGGTCTCGCACTGAATTAATTAATCATAATTACATATTAACAAATGGATAAAGTTAAACCTATTTCACCGAAACTAAGTATCGTTTTTCTCAATTATAATAGGCTAAAAGAAACCCGTTATACTATCGCCCAAATATCGCGCCTCATCGAACATCGTAACGATGTTGAAGTTATTGCGGTTGATAACGGCTCAATCGATGGCACTGGTGAGTTCCTGCAAAACGCCGCGAATTGGGTGCGCGTGGTGTCTCTCCCAACCAATATTGGTATTGCCGGTTATAATGAAGGTTTTAAACAAGCCAAAGGCGATTACTTGTTGGTATTAGATGATGATTCTCATCCGGTAGACAATATAACACTTGATCGTATTATTCAATGCCTTGATACTCGCCCGGATATCGGCGTTGTTGCTTGTCGCATTGAATCTATGTCCGGGAAACCGGTTTTTAGTTGGCACCTTCCAAAAAACGATGCTCCCGGCTCTTCAATGGCGTTTGTAGGCTGTGGCTTTGCAATTCGTCGTAGCTTATTTGAAAAAATTGGTTGGTACCCGGCAGAATTTTTTCTCTACCAAAACGAAATCGAAGTAGCTATTCAAGTCATGCGTCAACAGTACAAGATTTACTATGATCCTAGTTGTCGAGTTATACACCGTCAAGCTGTGGCTGGACGTACCAAATGGCGACGGGTGTATTATCCTACTCGCAATACGATTTGGGTAATACGCCGTTACTTTCCATTTCCAATGGCAGCCTATTTGATAGGCTCACGTTTATGTTTTGGCCTGATTCGTGCCTTGCAGTCACTTGAATTTGGTTGGTACTATCGAGCGGTTCTTGACGCATTAAAAACCCCAATCGCTCCGGATGTTTTACCACCCATTTTGCGTCAACAACTCACAACTTTTTGGCACCAAAATAGTATTTGGCATCAACTTATAGGACGCTTATGACAACCGAAATGGCAGTCGCCACAATCGATCCGGTAACAAAAACTTCCAAAACTGTGACAACTGCTCCGGATGTTTTAGTTATCATTGTCACTTGGAACAAAAAACAATATGTTCTTGACTTATTAGCAACCATTGGAACATTAGACTATCCTACTTATGCACTGGATATTTTAGTCGTAGATAATGCTAGCACTGATGGTACTGTTGAAGCTTTAAACGCCACTTACCCAGACATTAATTTAATTTGTACCCATGAAAATATTGGTGGTACTGGAGGATTTAATGCCGGATTGCAGTGGGCTTTTGAACAGCCACCAGAACATTATAAATATATTTGGTTGTTGGATAATGATGTATTAGTACATCACCATGCCCTCAAAGAATTAGTAGCTTTGTTAGAAGATAAACCGGATGTCGCCGTAGCCGGTTCGACCATGATGCAATTAGATTATCCTTGGCGAATTAATGAAATGGGGGCATTTGTTGAACGCGGGGGAAAAGCGGGACAGTTAAAATTGCATCGTCATTTAGAACCGGTGCTGGCATGGCAAGGGTATTTTGCATCAGAATTATTAACTGTTGATGCTGACTTAACTAAACACTTGATCCACTGTCAACCATTTATGGACGTGGAGTATGTGGCAGCAGCCTCATTATTAGTTCGGGCGGGGGTTGCGAAAGAAGCCGGCTTATGGCGTGATTACTTTATCCATTTTGACGATGTCGAATGGTGTTTACGCATAGCAAACATGGGGCATCGGATCGTTGTATCCGCTAAGTCATTGATTTGGCACTTATCTGCTATTGCTAAAGTCCCAACTTGGGTTTTGTATTATGATAATCGTAATATGTTAGACATGTTGCAAACTATCGGTATCAAACCGGTTCAGCTACGGGATTCGATACGATACATTTACAAAAAAGCGGTATATTACCATATTATTGGCAAACCAGATTTAGCACAATTACATTATGAAGCAGTGGCAGATTTTCGAGCGGGACATTTTGGTAAAAAGGACATTAAACTCACCGGCACCTATCATAAAAATAGTCAGATCAACTCAGTTTTTTTAGAGCCATCAAATAAGCGCATTTTGATAGCATGGCATGTCAATCTTCATGCTACCGGTATCCAAGAATCCTTAGTCCAAGCCCAATTACAGCGTCCACAATTACAAATCGACTTTATGCCCTCACCGGTTGGCAAAACGATTTATCAATTACCACGTAATAGATTTATAAAGCCATTCCCACAGAACCGGTTCAGACGCTGGTTAGCTTACTGGCGATTACGTGGTTACTATGATCTTATTATACAATCTGATTATAAGGTTGTGATTGGATTAAGTTGGTTGAAAAGTCGGCTCTTATTTATTAACGATGAAGAATTTTGTGAACGTTCCCCACCGAAGTTAGGAAACGTTGTGCGGGCAGTGGTTCGGTATTTTTGGAATTAGCTAACTACAAATTTGGAGTCAAACCGTAGAGTGCTTGGAAACCTCGGAGGTTTTTCGTGTGTTCAGAAAAATATTTGGAGCTAAACCGTAGAGCGTTTGGAAACCTCGGAGGTTTTTCGTTTTTCGTGAAGTTATTTATTCTTTTCGTCTATAAAAGAGCCGCATCCAAATTATTTCACAAGAAGGGCGAACACTTATGTTCGCATTTAAGGGATAAACAAGATTAAGGATAAGCTTCAAAATAATTAAGCAGTTTACTTGAGGCGTGACAGAAAGGTTCACGTTCCAAACCAACATCTAACAGTATGTCGCAGTCCACGAAAATGTTTTTCATAATTGGTAACGTTCTGCTAAATATTCAAACCGTAAATCTACATAACAGTCATGTTCCAAACCTATTTGGCAAGCCTTTTTTTTGAAACCCGAGTTAAATGAGCAGACAATGCCTCACGCTACGCTTACTAATTCGCTTTTAATAGGGCTTGTTCACATTTATCAATACCCCTGTTCATCGGAAATTACAAATTCAAAGTGTCCATCGAATTGTTGATGGGGTTCTAGTTGCGTTTCATCATTACATTCAACCATTTCGAGATTGACTTTAATCTTATAATTGCTATTCATTATGGTTCTCCAATTTTATCTGGTGACGGATTTAAAAAAGTGACATATTATAGATCAAAACGAGAAGGTTTGGGAAGATGCCTAACCGCACCGGTCGATAAAGTTGCACAATTTACTCAATAAAATCGCAGCTTTACAAGCGACAAATAGTCTGTTTGTTCAATAACTAAGCTCAAGGTTTTAATTGCTTTTTCAAAAAGAGTTGCTTCTTTTTTACCACAATTCCCAAATAAAACGACTGGTACGCTCCATTAAGACAATCGTCCAACCTTCTGAATCGCTAGGAGCCTTATTCTTACCTACTTTGGTATATAGTTCATCACCTTCTACTATCAATTGTATAAACCGCTAACATAAGGCATACAATAGTAAGGTTTCTTTTAATCCAGCAAGTCGTTTCAACCATTTCTTTACAGTTCTTTTGGTAATATGAAAAGTGCGGCAAGCACAAAGAGTTGTTAAAGCCATTTTTTTTTCTCCCAATGTTTGATATATTTTTTATGTGACGTTACTAATATAGAGATTATTGTTGTCCCATTCAAGTACCCCAGTGCCAAACCTATTTTGGAAACAAAAAGTAAATTTGGTGCTTATTCTAAATCGCACAAACTCAACAAATTATTATAAGAAGTAATTGGAGCTACTTCATTTAAAACGAATAAATCCAAATATCGAAGTGACTTAACCGTCATTACTGTGTGTGCTGAAGAATATAGATATAATTTTGATATATAGATTTTCAGAAAAATATTTGGAGCCAAACCTCAGAGGTTTCCAAAACCTCTGTCTGAGGTTTTTCGTGAAATTATTTATCTGAACGTCTATAGAACTAATTTATATTTACCGGATTTGAAAATGCCAAAAACACCAACCATGACAGAACTCACTTGGCAAAGCAAATACGATAAAAATGGCAAGAAAAAGGCTCCGCTTCGCATGGCGTTATCTTTTCAAACTATTGAAACGGTGAATGAATCCTCAAAGAGAATTGTATGAAAAAGAAGAAATTGTACTTTCAACAAAGTGAACATGGTAATTTTATCCCGACGTTGTTCAATCTAAAAGCTTAGAAGATATGGAAAGAGAACTTGCTTCGGTGTTAAATGTGCAATAGAATGAACAACCGAAAAAATTTGAAATAAAGGTGAAAAAAATATGGAAGGAATAATCGTTAAATTTGATGAAAAACGTGGCTTTGGTTTTATAAGATCAAAAACGCTTCCCAAAGATGTTTTTGTGCATATTCAAGAAGTTCGTGATCAACAAAGTTTATCAGTGGGGCAAACGGTTCAGTTTGAGACTAAAGAAACTGCTAAGGGATTGGCGGCGATTTCTGTTATCCCGGGTGCCACGCAAATTTCCCCTTTCTTATTATATGGGGTTGCTGCGGCTGTTATGATGATTGGGGCTTTGATTATTCTGTTTATAATGAACTGGAATATAATAATTGCCTATTTTGTGTCAGTCAATTTGACGACATTTTTGTTCTACGGTTATGACAAAGTGATTGCTGGTAGCTCACTATTGAGAGTACCAGAACTGGTATTACATAGTCTTTCTCTATGTGGTGGTTCCCCGGCTGGGCTCATCGCTCAAAAACTTTTTCGTCACAAAACCATTAAAGGCTCATTCCAACTGGTTTATTGGGCGATTGTTATCATTCAAGTTATTGTTATTGGGGTGTTATTGCTCCCCAACTCCGTTTGGAAATGAGGTTTTAAGGGCAACCAATCGGGCGTGCCCCTACAATATTGATTTCGGAAACGTTACGGAGCCAGTTGCAAACTGGCTCCAGCGAAAGAATATTATGGAGTCCAAACCTTCAGATTTGGCAGTATATTGGAGTCCAAACCTTCAGATTTGGCAGTATATTGGAGTCCAAAGCTTCAGATTTGGCAGTATATTGGAGTCCAAACCTTCAGATTTGGCAGAATATTATGGAGTCCAAACCTTCAGATTTGGCAGTATATTGGAGTCCAAACCTTCAGATTTGGCAGTACTTAACCCATTCCTTACAACCAATTACCAATCAATAAAAACGGTGCCCAATATGCCGGATGACGAAATTCTGCGGTTGCTGCCAATTTTTGCTGAGCCTGTTGGAGGGCTTGAGCCTTAGATAAGGATGGATTTTTAACCAAATGGTGGTAAAAGTTCACCATCAATTGCGAAGTGGATTCAT
>Ga0233403_10000995_pt1 | contig 13358 bp, 9 predicted proteins | sample Na_oxic_1_MG_FD_179866 | JGI IMG/M metagenome (GOLD analysis project Ga0233403, IMG submission 179866) | Seawater microbial communities from Saanich Inlet, British Columbia, Canada - Na_oxic_1_MG | ecosystem: Environmental > Aquatic > Marine > Inlet | place: Canada: British Columbia | collected...
TTATTGAAAATCGGGCAGAAATCGTTGAAGACAATGAACTGGATCGGCATTACTATACTGCGCTCCGACAAGTCATGGAAGTGACTGATGAACCGTATGTCGGTAATTTTCTCATTTGGCAGTATGAAGTAGAATGGCGTAGTCATAAAGTCACACGCCCCGGCTATTTGTTTTTTGGTACACCGAATGAACGTGCCACTGCTGTGCCACAACAAACATTTTATCTCTACTTTTTGCAACCTTATGATCCGCCGAAATATCGGAAAAACGCAACGAAAGCAGATGAAGTTTTTTTCCGCCTAAAAAATAAGGACGAAGATTTTCATCATATTCTCCGTCATTATACGGCGGCTTCTCTTTTAGTGTTAAGTTCTTCAGGGCATCCCAAATCGGTTTATGAATCAAAGGCGACTAATTATCTGAAACAATTAGCTTATTGGTTGCAGAATAATCTCAATAAAGCCTTTGAAGTGACTTATCAAGGGCGCACTAAATCCTTATTAGATTGGACGAAAGGCAAAAAAGTCCGGGATTTGACAAGACTCGACAAAGAGGAACGGGTGAATTTTCGCGAGTTGATGAACCTCATCGCCAGTTTTTGTTTAGAAGACTATTTTTCTGAACAAGCCCCAGAATATCCTGTTTTTTCCATACGCATTACCCAAGATAATTTAGCGCAAGCGGCACAGGAAGCGTTGCGGTGTATCGCCAGTAAAAAACGTTCTAAACAAGCGAATAGTGTTTTGGATGCTTTGGAATTGTTAGACGGTGATCGTCTCGAACCGCTCAATTCAAAATATGCTAACCATGTTCTTGGTGTATTGCATAAAAAACCGCAGGGGCAAGTGCTGAACCAAAATGAATTACTCCCTGACAATTATCTCTTACCAGAAGAATATCACCTTGAACCAGAATTTGTTATTGTCATCTTGGCTGCGCTGGTTCATGTTGGGGAATTGGTGTTAGCATTGCCCGGATTAAAATTGACGACATCCAATTTTAATGTGCTGGCAGGTGCCCCTATTAAGGATTTATTGTTATTTAAACAGATTGAACGCCCTAAAGAGTTTAATGTGCCAGCCTTAAAAGCATTGTTTGCGTTATTAGGTTTGTCTTCTGATTTGACGATTCAATTAACCCAAAATAACGGGGAAGTGGTACAGACTTTACATACCGAACTGAATAAAATCTTGGTTTCTTTGGTAAAAACCCAAGACGAGTTAAGTAAGGGCGCTATTTTTTGGGGAAAAGCGGTGCATCGTGATGCGGAGATACAGAAATATCGGGCGCAATTGTCGCAAACTAAAAAATTTTTAGAGACGCTGCAAGCCTATTCTGCGCCGGGGCAATTCAAAAACTTTCGTTATAGTGCTGAGGAAGTGGCAGCCCAGCGACAGGGCTTTGAGACATTGGAAGAAGTCAATCTCTTGACTTCAATTCTCCGCGATTTGAACCAAACGGCAGCTTATTTAATGACAGCAGAAGCGGTTCTACCACCCGAACATGTTTGGATTCAGGAAATGAAACAGGTGCGTGCGAATTTATTGCCCCGCCTCGCAGATAAAAAACAACGAACCAGCAGCGGTTTTAGTTATCATATCCAGCAGCAACTGGGCGCATTACAAAAAACCTATCGGCAAATTTATCTGGATTTACATAAAGAAGCGCGATTGGGGGCGGAAGCCCATGAACAGAAAGTGCGTTTATCACAGGATGCCCGTTTAATTCGCCTAAAGAAATTGGTGCATGTTGAGCTGATGCCCCAACAACAATTGGAGGATTTTGAAATACGCCTTAATCAGCTAAAGAGTTGCTTTGATTTAAGCGAATATGACTTATTTGCGAATGCGTTTTGCCCCCATTGCGATTTTAAGCCGACTTCGCAAACACAACCTTCCGCTGCCGATAAATTAGCAGAAGTGAGTGAATCCCTTGAACAACTCCACGATGAATGGACGCAAATATTAGTTAAGGCGTTGACAGATAGCCAAGCTTCTGAGCAATGGGAATTGCTTCAAATAGATAATCGTGCCCTATTGGAGAATTTTTTGGATGAGGGAAATTTGCCCAACGAGATCAGCTACGAATTTCTGGAAGCGGTGCAAGAATCTTTGTCAGGGTTGGAAAAAGTCACCCTCAATTTCAAAGCGTTTCAAGATGCCATTGCCAATGGCGGTTTTCCTATCACTTTGTTAGAATTACAGCGGCGTATTGAAAGGCATTTGCAAGCGATTACAAATGAGAGTAAACAACCGTTTAATATTAGGGTGGTGTTGAATCATTAGTACACGAAAGCGGAAATCTCCAACAAGCGTAGCATCACTGCCATTAAGTTAAGGGTCTTCACAATAGGTATTCCCCTACAAAATCCAGCTTAGCTAGAGGCTGTAGGGGTGAACCTATTCATGTTCCACCGATTCCATCGGTGGCTATTTTTAACCCCTTCGGGGTAACACATCAACGTCAATTCCTAACCCCAACGGGGTTAAACGTAAATAGCCATAGGTGAAACCTATGGAATTATTTAAGGCTTCAATTAAATGCCTTATTATATGTCCGTGAATTGGCGAAGGTATTATTATACAATCCTTATAGTTATCATAGGTACAATAATGAATCATTCCAGAAATATTTCTTTTGAGTATGTGTTCCATTTTTTATTTCGCACCAGTGTCGATAATTTGAAGGAACCCCAGCGTTTAGGGTTTGAACCGGATAAACGAAATGTGTCGGCACAAGGGTTTCGTTTTGAGGAGGATAAACGCCTTTTTCGGCGTGATGTGAAACGTGGTGAGCCATTGGAAAAATGGGGGGAGCATTTAAGGCAAAGTTGGTTGGATATTTGTCAGGTTTATGCGGAGGCTTTTGGGGATGAGGAGCTGGCGCGACAGTATTGTCAGCTTGCTTTACAAGGGGTGGCATTATTGGTTTTGGAGGATGGCGATAGTCTTGGGCAGCATGTTGTCACTGTACCTGTTAAGGATAAAGGGATTTCTGAGTTAAAAATTTTCCAAGTATTTGATAGTGAAGAACTTTTTCGCATTCATATCGCTGGCTTTAATAAAAGGGCGACTTGTTATCGTTTGGATGCGATAACTTCTGAGGATATGCCCTATTCTGAAAATCTGCAATTGCTTTTGGATGAGGAACAGCTACCCTGTTTGGCACCGCTGATTGATAGTCAGGCAGCACCCAATTCGGCATTTTTGGTATGTGGTTTGACTTTTGGTGGTGTTCAGCCAGAAGAGTGGCAGAAAAAGGTAGAGTCTGTTTTAGTTGGGAGGGGGCTTTCTAATCGCCCGTCTTTATTAGCAACGGTTTTTACTCGGTTGATGATGGAGAAATGGCAGTTTATGCGGATTGATAAGGCGGCTGATAAAATACGGGCTTTGCTACAGGAACGTAATGCGTATTATATGGATTATGCACATGAAAGTGATGAGATGCGCCCCCATTGTGCTTCTACCCGTTTATTAGAAAGGCAATTACAAGATATGCACAGTTTGAATACACAGGCGCGGTTCGCTATTAGTCGTATTCAGGGCGCATTACAGACTTTGGATATAAACGGTGATAATTTGGCAAAACGTTTGGAAGGAATTCGTCAAGAAATCGGGGGAGTCAACGGAAAGTTGTCGGTTCATTCGGGTGATAAGGCACAGGCAGTTGATTGGAATTTATCGTCTCATGAAAAGATGCCACCGCTGTTAGCTTTTTTTAGTTTATCTATCAGAAGATTACAGGATCATCGTGTTTATCTTCAACAAGAAGCGAAATATTTGGAGGCTTTACGGGATAAGTGGCTTTTGTATTTGGATAAAAGAAAGACGCAAATGGGAGAGTATTTGAATACTTGGGGTACCATTTTAGTTTTTTTGTTTTTAGGAGGAACGGGCACCGCAGTGACACTGAATGTCAGGAAAGGTTTTTTAGGCTTACCCTTTGCACACGAAACGATTTTGTTTATTTTGTTTGCATTGTCAGTACCGATTTTATGGTATTTTATGAAATGGGTGGCTAAGTTATTTTGCTGTATTTTATATGGTACTTGGTTGAGTCGGCTTTTGTGCCATCCGATTCTTAGAAGGGTGCAATCGGTGGAATTTTTTAGTTGGTTCAAAAAACGTTAATTTCGCTATTGAAGGGGATTCCAAATGATAAGTTTACGTGACGAGGTTCAACAATCTATCAATGAATTACAAGCATTGTTAGAGAAACATCAAGAAGATGATGCTTTTTTGAAAGCGGTAAAGAATAAATGGGATGATGAAGATAATGTTTGTCGTGTTTTTGTGTTGTCTCATTTAAAGGAAGCCAAACGTTTGGCTGCTGATAACAGTGGGTGTGCCGATGATAGCGGGCGGAAAAATGTGCCTATTTCTAAATGGGGAGCGGAACTGTCTGAATTGGCTGCTGATAACAGTGGATGTTCCGATAATAAGGAGCGGAAAAATGTGCCTATTCCTAAAACAGGAACTGTCTGAATAAGTATTTTCTGGTTCCCAAACGGAGTTCCAACGCCATTAACTTTCCTCGTTCCCAAACTCCGTTTGGGAATGCCTTCAAGCAACGCTCCGCGTTGCGAAATGCAGAACGTCCTTGAATGAATTTCCAAAAATAATTTGCGAACCAGAAAGAAAAAACTGTTCGACGCTTCGCTGAGAGGAAGGCATTCCCAAACAGAGTTTGGGAACGAGGAATTGTCGAATATTACGTTTAAATTCAGAGGTATATCTTATTTCCATTGACGAAATATCCCTTTTCAAAGTGCATCAATATCATCCCACAGGTTGCTGATAGGGTGGGTATCACCTGATAAAGTTTCTTTCCAGCCTTGGCGAAAACTTTCGGTTGCCGTATTTAAAGTAACCGCCTCACGATAGGATTTTACAATACGCAGGAGTATGGGAAGGTATTCAACAGGTGTTTGTTCAATTTCTTTGAAAAGTTGTTGAGTCGGATTTTGTGTTGCTGTCATCATATTAATCATCCCTAATTATCTGAATTAAAACGAATAGCATAACACATAGTTTTCAGAATAAGATTCAATAACTACAAGGATTATTTATAAGAAAGGATTAAATCAAAACTAGATTGAAAAAAATGATGTGATTCTCAAACAACTGGATATATTCCTTAACTTAAAGGTTCTAATGTTCTTATCCTTTATTATAAGTAATCCTTGTAGTTATAGAGGTAGTTATAGAGCGATAGAATCGTAGGGTGGGTAGAGCGATAGCGCAACGAAGTAACCGCTAGGTTCAACCCACCATCTTTCAACAATTTATACGATTCTGAATATTAATGGTGGGTTGTAACGAAGTTCCTACCCACCCTACGCTTGCTCTCTATTAGTACAACGGATTAGGGGAATCAACGGATTTCTCGTTCCCACCGCTCCAGCGTGGGAATGTATACCACGACGCTCCAGCGTCGAATCCCTCGTTCCCACACGCCGGCGTGGGAATGCATTGACGACGCGCCAGCGTCGCGTGATCGACAACTGGACGCTGGCGCGTCCCGAATGGGTTACCACGCCGGCGCGTGGGAACCAGAAAACCAGAAAACCAGAAAAAAGCGAACTTAATCACATCCGTCCTTCTCGAACAAAGCCATACACGTTTTTAAAATAAGGGTCGTATTGTTTATCCGTTTAGGAACAAAATTCGTTGTACTTAACCACACCACCGTGAAAATGGGAATGCGCTCCTTCATTCCTTCCCAAACAGAGTTGGGGAACCAGAAAACCAGAAATAGTCATGCAAAAAATGGAAATTAATGAATGGAAATTTTTGATTGCCTGTTTGACACAAGAAAACCTGTTCCAGAATGTTTCTGCTTTCACCAAAAACCATAAAACGTGACGAACGGGGTTGCAAACTGGGGTGTTAAATCTACCAGAAAAAGGGGCAATTTTTCACCCTAATTTTGTTCCATAGGTTTCACCTATGGCTATTCACATTTAACCCCTTTGGGGTTACATCAACGCCAAATCCCTAACCCCGAAGGGGTGAAACGTCAATAGCCATAGGTGAAACCTATGGAAATATTTGGGGTGAAAATTGATAGGAATGACAGATTTAACACCTCAGTTGCAAATCCCCGTCCGGTCCTGAGAGACGACAGAAATATCAGAACATTCATGATTCAGAACATATTAGGAGCAATTTGCTGTTGAGGAATTTCCTGCCTATCATACTCATAAACTTCAGCTTCTTTCGACTTTTTAGGCATGAAGTCCATACGATCCGCTTTTCGCTTTACTGCCGGTGGCTGTGATCTTCCAGAAGAATGAATAGACAGAAAAAGGTCATCTCCCAAAAATTGTCCATATTTTCCGCGTATATACGGTCTGCCTTCAACAATCAAGTGTTTTTCAAACAGGAATCGTCGCCCTTGAGTGGGAATATCAATCTGCGGTTTCGTAAAATGATGCTTTTTAGGCACTTTTGAGAACTGTGCGACATTTTTTAACAGCCCCTCAAATTTTGAATATTCATAATATTCAGGAAGATATAAACGCCACCTGAGATAACTGATGGGAATATCGATGGCGGGCAGTTGATTGAGGATATCGCCTTTGAGGCTGAGTTTGTTGACTTCTGTAATGTAACCAATTTCAATGGAAAATGACTGTAAGTCCCCTCCCTGAGAGGCTGATTTTTTCATTGGTACTAGGATTTCTCCGGTATCCTTTTGAGCCGGCTTCACGGGCTTTCCATTGAGAAAAACTTGCCAAATCCGTGAATTTTTAGGCAATGTCAGCGTCAAAAATTGTCGGTCGTTATTGCGGATAAAATAGAGAATCCGCGTAATGCTTTTCCCCTCAAGCGTTCTGTGCGTGACACAATCGACGAAATCGACATTGGCAACAACGGTTTGAATTTCCTGATAACGCCTTATGCTGAGTGATGGACGAAACGTATTGCCATAAAATTGGTACCCATAAAGCAGTGGATTAGCAGCTTTTTGCCACAATTTTTTTGGCAGATTTTTCGCAGGAATGAGAATGCCACTTTGAAGCTGTTTTGCATTTACCTCAAGATTGCCAAGGACTTCTACCCCAAGAAATCCCTCCAGCGTATCCGTGCCCATGATTTCTACGGCAGGAATGGCAATATCTGCTGGTAGGGAAGACAGTCGCAATCTATATGACATATCAATTTTAACCGCCGAGCGCGGATCGGAGTGGCCTGTCATTTTAATCACTTGCGATTCTTCCAACTTTTCTGTCGCCCATTGCTCAATGTCCAGACTCGTGACATTAACAATTTCCACGTTTAAAGGAAAATGAAACGCGATGTTATTCAGCGAACCAACGTGTTTGAGAACAATGGTACTGGATACTGAAATGTCCGATTTGTCAACAGAAGCCAAAGAGTGGAGTATTGCCCGGCTCTTCCGACTGATGCTACTGTCCTTTTCTACTTTCCAGCCCAATTTCAGGGTATCACGCTCACTGAGAACGGTCTCAATCGTTGTGATCCCATTTTCTTCTTTAATCAGACTGTGAGCAGTCTTTTGAACGACATTTACCCCCTTTTCAGCAATTCGCAACGTGACATGATTAATCACGGCACGGGGCGGCATAAAAGAAAGACGATAGATGAGTCCCTTCACTTGAATGGGTACCCGAAAAGTCACTTGAATAGCAAAGGCTTTCGGACCTTTTGCCAGTAAATAGTAACCTTGAGTATCCCGCACAAATTGAGCGAGGGTTGCTTCCTCCTTTTGCTCATTTTGAAGGCGAATGGCTGTTGGTTGACTGATTGTTGAGTCATCAGTTGCTATAGCACCATTTTCTGAGGCTTCAAGAGGTTTAAGCACATTGATATTTATCGCTTCAATCCCAACATCATCATGGAAAAATGGCACTTTTAGCCAGCCGTCTTTCAAGACTTGAACGGAAAATTTTGCCTTAAACTGGGCTGAACTGCCTTTGACTTCTCCTGTAAAATGGGATTCTGTAATGGAATACTCTACTGGCAACGGTTCCTTTTGCGCTTTCTGAGCTTGGGCTTTCTCTTTCTTCAGCCTTTCAATGTCTTGTTTCAGCGTTTCAATTTCCTCAAGCAGTTTTTTCAGTTCATCCCAAGAAAAAAGCACTTCTCCGGTTTTTAGTGCTGAGAGAGAAAATTGTTCCGCTTCATTCGCTTCTTCAGCAAACAATTGTGGTACGCAGCCGAGGCTGATAAAAACGCCGCCAACTAAACCGAATAGGATATGACGCAAAGATGGGTATAGCGTTTCCCGTAAAAAAACCTTCAAGGTTTCCAAAACCTTGAAGGTTTCGTGACTATAGATTTGTCGTTTATTCAATCGGGAAATGCTATAATACCATTTTTTCAGGTTGTTCATTACTGACTTTCCTCCGTTTTAGGCTTGGTTTTCTGGGATAAATCCTGTTGAATTGTTAAAGCCAATTCCCTATCAGTCGGTTCCTCGCCTTCTTCACGAATTTTCAATAGGCTTTCTTTAGAAGAATGTTGCAAAGACGATTCATCAATGGACTCCGGTTCATTTTTCTCTGTCTTGCTTTCTTTAGACAAATCCTGTTGACTCGTCAAAGGCGTTTCTGGTAATCCATCAGTGACTTCACGATGTTCTGCTTTCCTCTGATTTTTCCTTGTTTTCCATGCTCTGTCTTTAGAGGAATCCCATTGATCCGTCCAACCCAGTAATTCACCAACGTTGAGTTCCTTATGTTGGGATAGCACTTGCATAACGATTCCCATCAGGATGACCCCTTCAATGATTAGGATCAAGCCAGTATAGGTCGGCAATAATGCCGCCAACGAGGTAATGCCCAGATAAAATATATAAGCACTCACAACGGCTAGCGCGATTTTTATGCCATAAAGAAGTCTCATATAGTTCAATATGAGCAATCCGATGCTTGCAAACGATATGATGAAGGCAAGAACAAGACCCATAGATAGAACCAAGTAAGCAAACAAAGGGTAGAAAAGAAAATAAGCAATACTGGTGACTGCGATTTGGATGAAATTCAGGCTTTCTCCAGCAAGTCGAAGAATGGCAGCCAAGGAGATCAGAAACAAGAAAAAGAATACAGGTGCTCGGTACGTCATGACAAAGAGTTGTTCTTCAACATTGAGTTTGTCAGGTAATATAACACCGATGTTGAGTTGAGTGAGTGCTTTGTCTAGTTTCCAAACCAATATTTTTCCTTGCGGGGTATCTTGTAATGGTTCTGTGGGCGGCATGCTTGATTCAGCATAGTCCAGATTTTTTGCCCCTTGCACATCCACTTTCATCGTGAAATTATTGATTTGTTTACTCCGTTCAAATCCATATTCAAACTGATCGAGTCCTCTGCCATCGTATAAAACCTCGATCTGGAGTGCCTCAGAAGGACCGAGTAATCCTGTCCACAAAGCAAGATTGGGTTGATATTCTGTGTCGTCAATATCTTCTTTACCATTCACTAACACTTTCATATTTTGCAATACGCCTTCTCCATGCTGCGTTGGATAGGGAAAAATGAAAGACAAATAGATATTCTCATTTTCAGGATTCTGAATGGTATATTGTCCAACAAATTCAGCATGATAGCCAGTATAATACACCAATCCCTTTTTTCGATAATCTACTTTGAGTATGACGGAGATATCCGAAGCATGGATTTCTCCTTTGTTTAACGTTGACACATCTGAACCAAAAAGTTTGTAGCGCACTGAGGGCATTGGTTGGGCAAGTGTGCCACCCCATATTTGTTTAACCGATTGGTATTGGTAATACATCGCTTTATCTGTTCTGTTTCCCAAGCGATCAGCCAACAACATCCAGCCAATCAGCAACGGGAAGAACACTAACCAAATATACTTGTTGAAAAGCATGTTGCTTAGAAATTGAAGCATTTCGATTTTTCCTTCAGATTAATATTGGCGAGTTGTTGGAGTCCAAAGCTTCAGCTTTGTGCGCGGCCTGACAAAGCTGAAGCTTTGGACTCCATCAATTAACGAGTTGGAGTACAAAGCTTTAGCTTTGTGCGCGGCTTGACAAAGCTGAAGCTTTGTACTCCATCAGAAGTGAAGTGGGCAAAGACTTTGCCGGCCCCTTACATAATTCTCACTCTCTGTTTGGCTTTGGCGTATTCGCAGTCGATGGTGGTAGTACTGGATAAACAATTGCAGGTTGTTTTCCTGTCAATGTTTTCAGAAATGCGACGATTTTCTGCGTTTCTGCGTCGGAAAGTTTGGTGCCAAGTTGATATTCTGCCATCACACGAACTGCTTCCGCTAAATCCCAAGTGCTGGCATCGTGGAAGTAGGGGGCTGTGAGTTCAATATTCCTTAACAACGGCACCTTGAACACATATTTATCGTATTCTTTTTTTGTGACGTTATATCTGCCAAGGGTTTTGGTGTCTTTGTATGGCTTGAGCAGACCAAACTTCCAAAAGGCAGTGCCACCAACTCCGACACCATTATGGCAAGCGATACATCCTTTTGTCTTAAAAAGGTTATATCCCGCTTTCTCTTGTGCCGAAATCGCGTCATCACTGCCTCGCAACCACTGATCAAATCGTGAGTTTGGCGTGGTCAACGTTTCTTCAAATGCCGCAATGGCATCAGTCACTTGTTCAATGCCGATTTGATTAACCCTATAAACCGCTTTAAACGAGGCGGTATATTCAGGTATGGATTGTAGCACTGTTAACGCCGCTTTATGGGTGGATGCCATTTCGCCCGGGTTTGCAATTGGTCCCCCTGCTTGATCTTGTAAATCTTTGGCGCGTCCATCCCAGAATTGCGCGAGATTAAACTTGGCATTTAGGACTGTCGGGGAATTAATAGGTCCCAATTGCCATTTGTGACCGATGGAACTGGGTAAGTTATCGGCACCACCCGTTGACAGATTGTGGCAGGAATTACAACTGATAAAACCAGATTTTGAGAGTCTGGGTTCAAAGAACAATTTCTTGCCCAGTTCAACCTTTGCTGAGTTGACATTAACGTTTTCAGGAATTGGCTGTATCGGTTCATTACGTTCTACCGCGACTGTTGTCACAGCGTGACTCGCAGTAAAAACCATAGAACCGCTAATAACCAAAATCTTTGTTAGCTTCATAGTTCTTGTTCCTAAGTATAAGTGAACTTTAAATACTGAATGTTCTTCAAAACGGTGAAATTTTTGGTTCAAAAAATTCTTAAGTAAAGCTTGCTATTTAATGAATTTAATGAATTGCTCACCATTAAGCATTAAGCCTTAAACTCGATGTTCAAGTTTTTTAAACTATTTATAACTACAAGGATTATTTTTTTCTCGTTCCCAACGTCTTCGTTGGGAATGCATATCGTGACGCTCCTGCGTCACACCTTATAAAAAAATGGTGAACCATGTTAAAACGTTTTAGTCGACGCAGGAGCGTCGTGGTATGCATTCCCACGCTGGAGCGGTGGGAACGAGGAAACGTTTTAGTCGACGCAGGAGCGTCGTGGTATGCATTCCCACGCTGGAGCGGTGGGAACGAGGAAAAAAACTTGAACATCAAGTTAAATTATATCTTATTTTTAAGCAAAACGAAAAAATTTGTAATGAATGACAACCATGCTTGTAAGGCTTGTCAATAGACTTTTTTAAATAAAAATAGATATTAATCAATAATTTATATCTGAATACGTTATTGTCTTTTAGCAAGTCAATGAATAAAAGAACATAATGAATGAATAATTATAACTTATTGATTTTATTATATTTTTAATTTAACGAACCCAATACCCGAATGACATACGCTAACAAATGATCATCTTTATTGTATGTACGCATTCCAATGTTGGGGCGCATTCCCATTTTCCGGGCAATAACTACAAGGATTGCATTTTAAAAAGGATTTATAAAAAATTGAAAACGAAAGGAAAACTTTTTATCTTTTTATATCAAATACTTACAAAAAATGGTTCATAATGGCTAAATATTGATGACTTAAAAAAAGCATCAAGTTTAATGCCCATTTACGCCAAAATGGTTCTTGATAAAATCCTTTCTAAAATACAATCCTTGTAGTTATTGTTAAGAATTTAAAATCACCCTGAAAATGGGAATGCGCCCCCAATGTTGTTATTTTTTTTGCACCCTAAAAAATAAAAAAAATCACACTTATTTGGAGGGCCTGATACCACTCACACAAAGCTGAAGCTTTGGACTCCATCACTACAATTTATAGCATTTCCCGATTGAATAAACGACATCAGGCAACTTCGTGCCCGAAAGCTCAACCTTCAAGGTTTTGAAAACCTTGAAGGTTTTTTACTGTTTTTGTACTGAACCTAATCGGGAAACGCTATATAATTGTACTATAATCCCAAACGTTTCGCTATTTTCAATGTCAGTTCTGCTTGGTTCAGTGTGTAAAAATGCAGCCCCGGTGCGCCGCCTGCTAACAAACGTTCACATAAGTTAGCCATCACATCTACGCCAAAATCTTGCAATGCGGCTTTATCTTCGCCAAAATCTTTCAGACGCTGCCGCAACCAACGTGGAATTTCTGCCCCACAAGTATCAGAAAATCGCGCCAATTGTTCATAATTGCTAATGGGCATAATGCCCGGTATAATGGGAATATCAACGCCACGCTTCGCGCAATCCTCTATCAGACGAAAGTAAGCATCAGCATTATAAAAATACTGTGTGATAGCAGCATTCGCACCGGCTTCCACCTTTTGTTTGAAATAGTCTAAATCTGCATTGGCACTACGCGCTTCTGGATGGAATTCTGGGTAAGCACCGACTTCAATATGAAAATGTGAACCGGTTTCGGCGCGAATAAAGCTAACTAATTCATTCGCATAGCGAAAGTCACCTAATTCCCCTGCCCAACCTGATGGCTTATCGCCCCGCAAAGCGACAATACGGTGAATATCGTGTGCTTGATAATCTCGTAATAATTTGAGAACATTCTCGCGGGTGCTACCAATACAAGATAAGTGAGGTGCCGCATCAAAATCTGATGCTTGTTGAATTTCGATGACGGTTTCAAAAGTTTTTGCTTGTGTTGAACCACCAGCCCCAAATGTCACCGAAAAGTAGGCGGGCTGTAATACTTCCAACTGTTTGCGTACTTCCCGCAATTTGATCACACCATTTTCGGTGCGCGGCGGAAAAAATTCGCAACTGATGCTTGAGGTTTGTTGTGTTGTCATATTTTCAGTTAGTTCAGTTAGTCAATTATCAATACCCACCTTATACAAAATGGTGGAGTTCGTATCTCTACCTGCTCCTACGCTTACTGGAAAAAATCTATAGCTTTTCAGAAAAAGGAGTCCAAACTTTAGTTTGGCAGAACCAAGCTAAAGCATTCGAGGTTTCTGTTTTTCGGAGAAAAACAGAAACCTCGA
>Ga0233403_10000996_pt1 | contig 13356 bp, 18 predicted proteins | sample Na_oxic_1_MG_FD_179866 | JGI IMG/M metagenome (GOLD analysis project Ga0233403, IMG submission 179866) | Seawater microbial communities from Saanich Inlet, British Columbia, Canada - Na_oxic_1_MG | ecosystem: Environmental > Aquatic > Marine > Inlet | place: Canada: British Columbia | collected...
GGAAAACCGGATTGCCACCCATTTTTTCTGTCCCGTACAAATGTCCCACATGGCAGGTCTGAATTTTCAGTCATTTCCGATCTGTTTTGAATGACTCCTCACATATCAGAACTATTTTTATCTTATTTTTGAAAAATACGCAAGATGAAATCACCATGCAAAAAAATCGTCTGCGGGTTGGGGAAACAGGGAGGCTCAGATTTGCCAACTCGGAAGCTTGAACTGATTCGGAGGAAATGCTGTCATTTCGGGAATATGACAGCGGATCGGAGATATCCGTCTCATCCTGAAATCCGCTGTCATGCAGAAGACAGGCGAAAAACGCTTTGCTTACCAATTTTATTAAGATGGTCGCACTCCGGATTGCAGTGTGAAAATTTCCGGGCGGGTGCTTATACCGAATAAAACTCAATATCAGGCAGTTTGACGCAGGTGAGTTTGTTTCCGTAAACCGCGCCGGTGTCAATGCCTATTCTGCCCGACCTGATCAGAGGCTCAATAAAAGGAGTGTGTCCGAATACAATTATTTTTCCGAAATCATAATCCGAATGGATAAAATCGCTGCGTATCCATAAAAAATCATCCGGGATCTGGGCCTCAAGGGGAACATGTTCCCTCAGTCCGGCATGAACAAAGATGTAATCGTCTGTTTCGTAAAAATCTGACAGGGCACTGAAAAAATGAAGATGTTCCGGGGGAATGGCAGGGGAACCGGGAGAGCAGTGTTTCATATAGCTTTCCAGAGTGTGCTTTCCGCCGTTGACAATATAGGTGTGTTTGTCAAGATTTGAGGGCAGAAGATATTTTTCAAGCATGTCCTCATGATTGCCTTTCAGAAATATGATGTTCTCAAAACGATTTTTCAAGTCAATCAGACAGGATATCACCCCGAAGGAGTCAGGTCCCCGGTCTATGTAATCGCCCATGAAAACAAGGGTGTCAAGCCTGTGATCAAAGTCCTCCTCAATTTTGTCCATAAGGGCGGTCAGCTTGTCCGAACATCCGTGTATGTCACCGATGGCAAATATTTTTCCCATGTCTGCTTGTCCCCCTGTCTGCAACTTCCGCGAGCAATTTTTGTATTTTCAGGGTATTTTCAGGCAATTCCGAATACAGGAGCCGGTCTGTCAAGCCGGGTGATGCCTTCCTCCCCTGCGGCCAGCAGGGCATTTCCGAAATCCGTTTCCGAGGGAAAACCGGCAAGTTCCCCAACTTGGGCGGCTCTGCCGCAGGGCCTGTACTGAGGCATGATGTTGACATAGGTGTCAGGAGAGATTTTTTCTGCAATAAAGCGCATGACCTCCCGTGTTCCCGCAAGTCCCCGTGGCAGAACCAGATGTCTGACCAGAAGCCCGCGTCGGGCAATTCCGGATTCATCTGTGACAAGGTCTCCCACCTGACGGTGCATTTCAGCAACGGCCTCACATGCGACTTGGGGATAATCCGGCGCGTCACAGGTGATATCCGCTATGTTCGGGTCCCAGAATTTGAAATCAGGCATGTAAATATCAATAATTCCCTCCAGCAGCCTCAGTGTCTCAACCCGGTCATAGGCTCCGGTGTTGTAGATCAGAGGCACTGAAAGCCCGGCCTGCACTGCTGTCCCGAGGGCTGAGAGTATCTGGGGCACCACATGGGAGGGGGTCACAAAGTTGATATTGTGACACCCGGCATCCTGCAAATAGCACATCATTTTCGCAAGACGATCCGGGGAAACCGCCTCACCGTCTCCCTGATGGCTGATATCATAATTCTGGCAAAAATTGCACAGCAGATTGCAGTGCGTGAAAAAAATGGTTCCGGAACCCCGGGTTCCCACCAGAGGTCCTTCCTCGCCAAAATGGGGATTGCAGCTTGAGACCCACGGGTTTTCAGAGGTTTTGCATACACCGGTCTCGCCGGAGAGCCGATCAGCGCCGCATGACCTGGGACACATGCGGCAGGAACGCAGCATTTCACGGGCCTGCCTTATTTTTTCTCTGAGCAGGCCCTTTTCAAATGTTTCAATGTAAACAGGTTCAGAGGACGGCATGGGTTGAAATCTCCGATTTTTGCTTTTCGTCCCATTCAGTCAGGACGCTGATAACGCTGATTGATGAATCATTTTTCCAGGGGCTGAACCAGTATTTTCCGGGCCAATCCGCGTCCCAGAGCATAGCGGTTATGATCAAGTGCTATGACCACCTGCCCCTTGCTGAAATTGGTGACAACCTCCAGTTCATCCCCGACTCTCAGTCCCATGCTCATCAGACGCATACAGGAACTGGCGCCTCCGGTAATTTCCCTGATAATCAGGCGTTCCCCCTGTTTTGCTGTCTCCAGCGGCAAGAGTGCGGCGCGTGTTTTGAGGCAGTCGGAACATATGCCGTAAATTTCCATGCGGTGCTGGAGCATATGAAAGCCTTGTTTTTCAGCGATTTGCAATTGCAGTTTTTCAAGCGGGTCATTTCTGAATTCAAGGATTTTTCTGCATTTTGTGCAGATCATGTGGTCATGATGCTGGCCCAGATGCCTGTGTTCGTAGCGGATGAGGCCATTGTCAAAGCGGTTTGTCTGGGCAAAACCGAAGCGGCACATGAGTCTGAGTGTGTCTCTGACAAATTCCGGGTCTGATCTGCATTTGTTTTTCTCAAGCAGGCAGCACATTTCCTCGTCCGTGACATGGGATTCTGTTTGCAGAAAAGTTTCAAGCACCTTGAATCTGTCTTCAAAATCATCAATATGTTCCTGCCTGAAAAGTTTTTTGAACTGTTCCTTTTCCTGCTTGTGAATCTGTTTCATGGCATTGGCTTTCATGGGTTGAAAATCGCTTTTTCCGGGAGGGAAAAGGGGTTGAGGTGATTTCCGGGAAAAAATAGTTCGTAGTTCTGCCTTCAGACGGCTGAAGGTGAAATTCAGGCTGAGGGATGTCCAATCCCGTATTGTTCATTTTTGGAAATAAGGCTAACGGCTCGGGCCGGGGATGTCATATGTGGTGCATGAACCGCTCGAACATTTTCTTGTTTGCGATGTCAGGCCGGCATTGCCTCCACCGCTGTTTCCCATCATATAGCTGGTACTGCTGAGAATCCGCTCAAAATTTTCGGAATTGCATTTTGGGCATCTGAGTTCCATCTCATCGTTATCGCCCATCACAAGCAGTTCAAAAAAATCCTCACATTTCGAGCATTTGAATTCATATATCGGCATAATGATCTTCCTTTGGAATCTTCCTTTGGATAAAATTGAATTTTCTCAGCCCCTCGTTCGACTGATCTCACGCCCAAGGGGGAATTTACGGAGCCGGGTGATGTGATTTTATCAGACCCTTCTCAGTTAAAAGTATTATAATAAGGAGTCATCTCATATAAAAATATGAACTACTTAATATCATCTTTTTTAAAGGCTTGTCAAGACGGTCATCCAAAAAAACAGATCGGATTTCAGAAAATGCAAAAAACTGTCAGCACAAAAGAATAGCTTTTTAAAATAGGGAGATGACCGGAAATTGTTTTTGACAGGAAAATATTGAATGGTTTTAATAAATTATATGATTATTTTCAGTTTCCCCCACCTTTGCCTCCTTAATATTTTTCCGAATGCAGATATTTTGGGGAAAATTGAAAAAAGCTCGACATTGAAAAAGCAGCATTATATATTTTTGTGAGTTGTTCTTTTAAAATTGAGGGACCAAAATGTTGCTTTTCCCTGAAATTTACAAACAAATTAAGGGATTAACAGAATGTTGTTCAAGAATGAATGAAAAACTGCATTCTCTTTACATGCTGAATGACAATGTAACTCTGATCTGCAATCATTGAAGAGGCCCGATGGCACATCGGAACCGTCAGGCCGGTTCCGTCCAGGACGGGAGTTTCTCCCTGATAGTTTCGGAACGTAACATATCCGCCATTTTCTGAACCAGAAACATTCACTGTGATATTTTCCTTATAGACACCTTCCCTCACATACACTGCAAAGCCCCCGGTGGCCGCAGCTTTCTGAATCGTCCGTCAGGGCTGAGACAGTGTCATCGTTGCCATCTGTTGCCACATAATAATTGCTCTGCGGCATCATCAGTGACGGCACAAAGCAGAAAAACACTGCGAGTATGCCGAATTTACTGAATTCCATTATTTTATCCTTTCGCATCGGGCGTGAAAATGTTCAGATTCCCCAAGGGAGGAATAATCGGCGGCCCTGATTTGTGAACAAAAATTTTTGCACTCCTTCGGGCAAGGCAAAAAATCGCTCGCTGCCCTCGCTTAATTTTTGCACTCCTCCACTCCTTTGGGCAAGGCAAAAAATCGCTCGCTGCCCTCGCTTAATTTTTGCACTCCTCCACTCCTTCGGGCAAGGCAAAAAATCGCTCGCTGCCCTCGCTTAATTTTTGCACTCCTATTTCACACTTCTCAGAAAAAAACTCACCTTTGCCGGCTTTTCAGCCTCTTTTCTGACCTGTTTCAGCATCGCCTTCTCATGGAGTCTCATATTCGGATAATATCTGGATTGTATGCGTTTTAAAAAAACCTCACCTGTGTCCGTGAGAAAAAAAAGGCGTCGGGATGCATGGCCTGCCAAGTCCCTGCTGATGATTCTGATGGATTCGTTTCTCAGAAATTCAAGCACAAAGGCAATATTTTTTTTACCCACTCCGTTCTCCTCGGAAATGGCCGGAAGCAGATGCGCGCCTCCGAAAATCTTAGCCACCAGCCGATGCCGGTTCCCTTCCAAATTCATAATTCGGTTGATCAGCAGTTCCATTGCATTGATGCCGTAACGGGCTGATGAGTCAAAACGTCTCATATCCGCCCCCCCGGGCAGAAGAATATGATTCATTCCGCCGACATGATTCACAGGATCAAACAGGCAAACTGCGACGCATGAACCCACAAGGGTCTGAATAATCGCAGAATGTCGGCTTGCATGGTATTCCCCGATATGAATGCCGACAATTTTTTCTCTGGTGGAAACCGGGGAAAATCTATTTCTGCAACAATGTAACATTCTGATGTTCCTCCGCAGAGACATCATCCGAAGACATCACTGCCCCTGTGCAACTGTCTGCAAGCACTTTGTCCATGTCAAGAATGATCACAAAATCATCCGCCCCCCGATTTCCCATTCCCCGAATAAAATGAGTGTTCAGTTTTGTCCCGATTCTGGGGGGCGGGCTGATGTGTTCGTCATCCAGATCAATCACCTCCTGTACAGAATCCGCCAATATTCCAACCTGCAACATCTCTCCGTCAATGCGGACTTCCACAACCACAATGCAGGTATTTTCGCTTTTCCGAACAGCCTCCATGCCCAGTTTCAAACGCAGATCCACCACGGAAACCACGTTGCCCCGCAGATTGATCACGCCGCAGAGGTGCTCCGGCATCCGGGGCACCTTTGTGATATGGGTATAGTCCATCACCTCACGCACTCTGACAACTTCCAGTGCGAATTCATCTTTTTCCAGAGTGAATGTGAGATACTGTGTCATATTCGCTGCCTCATTCATATATTCTCCTTTTCCCGGATATCCGACAGTTTCATCCCGGGCAATTCAATCTTTGGCGCAGCGGATAAGTTCGGGGATATCCGCAATCAGTGCCACAGTTCCGTCACCCATGATTGTCGCTCCGGAAATTCCCTCCGCGTCCCGGTAAAGTCTGTCAAGCGGTTTGATCACTGTCTGAAGGTTGCCCACGATTTCATCGGCAACAATTCCCACCCTGAGATTATCAACCTTCACGATCACGATCTGCTCAATGGAAGGGTTGGTCCCCGACATTGTGAATATATCGCGCAGACGAATAAAGGGAATCAGTTCGCCTCTGATCGGAGTCATGTTTCTGCCGCGGGTTTTTGCAATCTGTTCAGGGGTCAGTTCGGCACATTCCTCTATCATGGACAGGGGCAGGACAAAACGCTCCGGCCCCACTCCGACCAGCAGACCGTCTATGATGGCCAGTGTGAGAGGCATGGAAAGAACAAAGGCTGTTCCGCGTCCGACTTCACTGCTGATCCGGATGGTTCCGCCCAGAGAATCAATTTCCCTCCTGACCACATCCAGCCCAACACCCCGGCCCGATATGTCCGACACCTCTTTGGCCGTGGAAAATCCCGGGGTGAAAAGCAGGGAAAATATCTCCGCCCGGGAAAGTTCCGCATCCTCCGACACCAGCCCCTTTTCCAATGCCTGTGCAAAAACCAGTTCCGCATCTATGCCCATTCCGTCGTCCCTGACAATAATTTCCACATTGGCACCCCGGTGCGTCGCGCTCAGATGGATTTTTCCCACACGCGGTTTCCCCATATCTTTTCGCTCCTCGGGCGTATGGATCCCGTGGTCAATGCTGTTTCGAATCAGATGGACAAGGGGATCGCTCAGACGATCTATAATCGTTTTGTCCAGTTCGGTCTCAGCACCTTCCGTGATCAGTTCGATGTTTTTGTCCAGATCAGCGGAAAGATCGCGCACCAGACGTCTGAATTTGCCGAATGAGGTTCCGATGGGAACCATACGCATATTGAGCGCACAGTCCCGCAGTTCCACAGTAAGCAGTTCCAGTTCCTCAATGGGGTTTGCCAGTTCTGTGTTGTCCAGAGACGAGACAATCTGGGACATCCGGGCCTGTGTGATCACCAGCTCTCCAACAAGATTGACAAGAGTGTCAAGTTTGTCCGTTGCCACCCGGATACTTACTGTCTCCTGCTGTTTTTTGCTGATTTTTCTGACATGCCTCTGTTCTATCAGAGCGGAGTGAACCGTGTCCTTGTCAACTGTGTCATTTTCCACCAGTATCTCACCCACGCGTTTTTGGGTTTTCAGGGCATTTCGGAGTTCCTCGGAGGAAATATCCCCCCGTTCAACAAGAATTTCCCCGATTTTTTTATGCTCCTTCCCGATATCCGTCTCAATATCCCAATTGGCCTGTTCGCCTATGACATCAATCCTGAGTTCACAATTATCCTCAACAAAAATAAACACATCTCTGATGGTATTCATGTTTTTTTCGGTTGTCAGAATGATATTCCAATACAGATAGCAGTGTTCAGGCTCAAAGTCCTTTAATTCGGGGATGGTGTGTTTATGCCCGTCAAGGCTGCATTCGCCGAGTTCAGCGAGTTCGGCCAGAAGGAAAGTCGGATCCGTGCCTGTTCCGAAGATGCCCTTGTCAGGGCGGAATTGGATACGGTAGGTTCGACTCTGTTCCTTATCCTCTGACAGGGGCGGGTCAATGGTTTTGCCCTGCCACGATTCCGCGAGCAGATTTTTCAGCGCGGCGGTAATGCAGGCACTGTGTTCTGCATCAGTCACTACATCTTTGCCATATGCAGCCTCAAGCATGATCTTAATCTGATCCCGGGACGCAAGAATAATATCAGTGAGTTCCTTTGTGACAGGTATAACACCTCTGCGTACCTTCTCCAGAACATTTTCCACATGATGGGTGAACGCGGCGATGTCATCAAACCCGCACATGGCTCCTGAACCCTTGATCGTATGCATGGCACGAAAAAGGCGGTTAACTCCCTCCTTGTCATGGGGATTCTGCTCTATGTCCAGAACAGCTTCCTCGACTTCGGCCAGACGTTCCTCAGTCTCCTGATAATATGTGTCTGTGTATTTGCCTGATTCATTCATTTTATCTTCCCTGTCCAGGTCGCTATTTTCAGGTATTTCTGTTTGCAGTTCCGCGTTCATGTGGTCTTACGTCTGTGTCACACCGCCTTCAGGCAAAACTGCAAACAGGGCACTCCCGATATATGCATTTCTGCAATCCGGAGTTTGTAGTTCAGCCTTCAGGCGGTGTGGCAAACAGAGCTTCTCTGCTCAGTCTCTGAATTTCAAGCACCTCTCCGCTATCCAGTCCGATGGAAGTCACCGCATTTATCACAGATTTTGACGGTTTTTCAATAACAAAACCTTTGCCTTCGTTCTGAGCCGTCCTGCGGGCTGAACACAGAAGCTGAACTCCTGCCGTATCACACTCACTGACTTCCCCCAGATCAAGAATCAGTCCTTTGTGAGCATCAAAACATCTGATAAATTCATCTCTGAGCCTCGTTGCCTCATATATCGAAAATGAACCGATGATACTCAAAAGGGCGAAACCGTCTTTCTCATTTTTTATAATCTCCGTATCCATGATGATTTCCTGTGTTAAAAGTGTTAGGGGCTCTGTGATGATGCAGTTTTTTGAATATCGCCAGGTTGAGCATCAATTTTGATTTTTCCCATATTTATTTTTCTCCTTGTTTTTATTACATAATGATGATAACGCCAAAGCTCTCTGGCGCACTAACGATTGAATTCAGCGGCGACGGGGGAGGCGATGCCTTCCATTAGCGATAGGCCCGTCCCGTCCGTTGGTCATGCCATTTGTTTCAGGAAATATTCTGCATAGCTCCGCCTTGCAACCAACTACTGTCCTGCCTTTCTGATACGGAGTCTCTCATTCTGAAACACACAGAAGCAGTCTTTCATCTGAGAGGAGTAATTTTCCATGATGTGCCTGACAATCCGCAGCTTCTCCGCCTCGGTCTCGTCCTCCAGTCTCAGTAGCAGAATCCCGCTGTGTCTCATAGAACAGTGATAAACCATATCTCCGAAATCTTTGTCCGTTGTGACTACCATCCGGCTCTCAGCGACGGCTCCTTGCGTCCGGTGCAGCGATAGATTGGGTGCGCCTCATTTACCTTTTATTCTTTTTATTTTTCATTACTGACTTACATAATTTTCCGAAATTTTTATCTTTTCTTCTTTTTTCAAAGTATGACATTTCATTGTGGGCTGTTTCTTTGTTCATCTTGATATAATTCTGGTAACGTGCCTCTGAAATTTTTCCATCTTGTAAAGCATGAAGTATTGCACATTCCTTTTCATTGGTGTGAGTGCAGTCATCATATAAACATTGATCTGATAACTCGGAAATTTCTTTGAATATTTCATTAATTCCTGCTGAAACATCAATATTCCCAAGTTCCCGCATGCCGGGAGTATCAATTATCATTGCATTATTTTCCAAGTTGATCAACTGTCGCCGTGTGGTGGTATGCCTTCCTTTCCCATCTTTTTCTCTGACTGCATTCGTTTCAAACACATAATCGTCAGTGAGATTGTTAAGCAGGGTTGTTTTGCCTGCCCCTGATGAACCGACCAGACAGAATGTTTTTTCGGGAATGAGCATATCTCTGATTCTGTCAATTCCGTGATGATCCATATTGCTGAATTCAACAGTCTGAATTTTTGGCATCAATGTCTGAATATCAGCAATTTTTCTGTTCCTTTCATGCTCAGTTGAAAGATCGCTCTTGCTGAGCAGCACAACAGGCTGAATGTTGGCATCATTAATCATGACAAGGTATCTTTCCAGACGTCTCAGATTATAATCAGAACCGAATGACTGAATAATTAGGGCGGTATCAATATTTGCGGCGATTAACTGATATTCTGTTCTTTTACCTGCTGTCTTTCTCTTTAAAAGAGATTTTCTCGGAATTATTTCATGAATAACCGCAAATGATTCATTATCATAAAATTGTACATATACCCAGTCGCCGACTGTCGGAAAGTCTGTCGGAGAATCAGCATTGAAAAGCATTTTTCCGGTCACTTCGGCAAAAACATCTTTTATTTTGTTTCTGATCTGAAAACTGTCTTTATTCACGGCAGTGACTCGGGCTATTTCATAATCGGACGATTCTGAAGAATCTGTTTTATCCGAAAACCATTTATCGAAGCCTAATTTCTTTAAATTCATTGATATATTTCCATTTAAAAATAAAATCTGATAGTAAATGGGCATCTGGTAGCCAAGGGCTGTTACCAGCCCCAAGCCCCCTGAGAACCGGACTATTGACGGGCATTCTGGTCCCTTCCATGCCGGGTTTCGGAATCAGACAGGTTCTCATAATTTTTCTGTTGAAACTGTCCTGAGAAAGCGATATCAGCAATTTTATCATGACAGGTTGAATTCACAAAATTCTGACCAAAGAACACCTGTTTATATAGTGGCCGGACAGAAATGCCAGCTGAATTGTGAATTATGAACCGACCCTCCGGATTTTCATCAGTGCGGGCTTTTTTCCGCCATTTTTTTGTCCCGCACACAGATTGAACAGAATTCCTGATTTTCATAATTCACAATTCACAAAGGAGCATTATGATTCACACTCATGTCATGAACCCCGGGTTTTGCTCTCACAAACCCGAAAACCGCTGTTTGCCGTTCATCCGGAACATTCCCGCAATACTGCCGGGGCAATGGATTCCAGCGAAAGCACCCTGTCTGCCGCGCCCCGCTTGATGGCTTCATTGGGCATACCGAAAACCACGCAACTGGCCTCGTCCTGAGCAATGGTGGACGCGCCGGCCTCCTTCATCTCCAACATTCCCTGGGCACCGTCATCTCCCATGCCGGTCATAATCGCACCCACAGCGTTGCTCCCGGCATAGCGGGCTGCTGAACGAAAAAGCACATCCACCGAAGGTCGGTGACGGCAGACCAGAGGCCCGTCCCGAACTTCGACATAATAGCGCGCACCGCTTCTCTTCAGAAGAATATGCTTGTTTCCCGGGCCGATCAGGGCACGGCCCCGCAGCACACTGTCTCCGTTCTCTGCCTCTTTCACCTCAATGCGGCACAGGGTGTTGAGGCGGTCGGAAAAAGCACGGGTGAAATGTTCGGGCATATGCTGAACAATGACAATGCCCGGAGCATCCATGGGAAATGCCTCCAGAAAAATACGAAGGGCCTCGGTCCCGCCTGTGGAGGCCCCCACAGCCACCACTTTCTCTGTGGTTCGAATCATGGCCCTGCCCGTGGGCGGAGGAATCACCACATCAGCGGTCAGCTTTTTTTCCACAACCATACCACCCGATCTTCGGCGGGACGTGGGTGATATCCGTCTTATTCTGGCCCTGGCCGCGGCTTTCACAGCATCACAGATGATGATTCCTGATTCCTGTAAAAATATTTTCACCCCGAGTCTGGGCTTTGTGATGATATCCACAGCACCGTATTCCAATGCTCTGAGGGTGGTCTCACATCCGTTCTGAGTCAGCGCCGAACACATGACCACCGGAATGGGATGCTGGCTCATGATTTTTCTGAGAAAGGTCAGGCCGTCCATGCGCGGCATTTCCACATCAAGCACTATGACATCGGGAATATCCCTCATTATTTTTTTGGCTGCAATGAGCGGATCTGATGCCGTCACAACATCTCCGATCAGAGTATCTGACATCAGTATCTCTCTGAGGGTCTGGCGCGTCACTGCCGAATCATCCACCACCAGCACCTTGATCTTTTTCATTATAAGATCCGTCCTTTTTTTCCGTGATCAGGGTTTCTTCATCTTTTTCTGTAAACAGCGGTTGCCACAGGATAAAGCGGAACATCCAGACCGCTCAGGGTCTCAGAGTGTCCCAGAAACATGTAGCCGTCCGGATGCAGATAATTGGCAATGCGGTTCAGCACCGCCTCCTGGACAGGTCTGTCAAAATAAATCAGAACATTCCGGAAAAAAATGAAATCCATCATTTCCCGTATGAAAAATTCACTGTCCATGAGATTGAGCCTCCGGAATCTGACAAGTGATCTCAGTTCGGGAGTGATCCGCACAAGTTTTTTGTTTTCGTCTTTGCTTTTCAGCAGATATTTTTTTCTCAGCATTATGGGAACCGGCTTCACCCGTTCATGGTCATATATCCCCAGAGCCGCTGTTCTGAGCATTTTTGTGGAGATGTCCGTGGCAAGAACGGAGTAGTCGAAACAGGCATGTCTTTCAGCGAAATCACTCAGCACCATTGCCAATGTATAGGCTTCCTCCCCGCTGGAACACCCCGCACTCCACACCCTCAGAAGCTTTTTGGGAGGAGGTTCGGGTGTCGGGGGCGCATTCACGGGCAGCCGCCTTTTCCACAGTCCTCTCAGTCTTCCGGGAATGGCTGCCTGAGTCAGATACTCAAAATGTTTTGGTTCCCGGAAAAAATCTGTCTTGTTTGTCGTAACCGCGTCAATCATGTTCGGCAGTTCTTCCTCTGTTCCCCTGGGGCTGAACACATAGTCATGATATTCCTCAAATGTCCTTATCCCCAGTTTTCTCAGGCGCTTCTGAAGTCTTGCCTGAAGCATGGTTTTTTTTATCTCCGGCATCTTTATTCCCAGTTCGTTCCGGATGAACGCGCTGAACCGGAAAAACATTCTGTCGGACAGGGGATTCAATTCAAAATTCGGCATATCCGATTCGAAATTATTCGTCTGTGCTTTCGTCTGCATCCTGTTTTCTGTCTTCCTCTGAAATATCTTTGATTTCCGCACCGCCTCCCTCCACAAGGAGCAGATCATCTGACGAAAACACACGGTCAATATCAAGAATAATGATGAACTGATCATTGCTTTTGCCAATGCCTCTGATAAATTCCGTGCGCCACCTGCTTCCGAGACGGGGAGGACGTTCAATCTGGCCGGATTCCAGTTCCATGACCTCATGCACCGAGTCAGCAAGAGCGCCGAGCACGGTATTTTCTCCATCCAGCATAATCTCCATTACAACAATGCGGGTATCCAGCGAGGCTTCAACCCGGGACATGCCGAATTTCAGGCGCAAATCCACCACCGGCACCACACTGCCGCGGACATTGATCACCCCCCGCATGAATTCGGGAGATCTCGGAACCTTGGTGATGGAAGTCAGGTCCAGAACCTCACGCACCTGGGAAACATCAATCGCGAAAACCTCATCTTCCAGTTTGAAGGTGAGATACTGTGTGTTTCTGCTCATATCTGTCTCAGTCATTGATTGCTGCTCCTTTTCTTATATTCTCATAAAGGTTGCGGACAGGAAAAAACAGGGCATTTTCAAATATTTGCCGGATCAGACTGAACGGTCGGAAATGCCTGCCCCCTTCTGAGGGTGCGGGAGATTTTAAGCTGAATGAAACCTCCGCAGTATTCCTGATTTTTGTCCTCTGTTTTTCCCGCAATTTAATATCCCTCAAAGCCGGTGTCCAGAACATCCTTCTGTTTTTTTTGTTTATCTGTATCCCGCTCCCTGTCTGAAGCTATGTTTTTCACTGAAATATGTCTGATCTCATGATTTTTGTCAGACATTCTCATAACATTGTTCATAATCCTGTTTTCATCGCCGGACACCTTATCGGCACCGCCCATGAGAAGTTTGATTGTGGCCCGGAGCTGTTCGGACTGTATGGACAGTTCCTCAGACATGGACACCATTTCCTGAGATGATGAGGCATTCTGCTGGATGACCTGGTCCAGTTGCTGAACAGCCCTGTTGATCTGGTTCGCACCGGAATTCTGCTCACTGCTTGCCGCGCTGATTTCCTGAATAAGTTCGGCTGTTTTCTGAATATTC
>Ga0233403_10000997_pt1 | contig 13346 bp, 8 predicted proteins | sample Na_oxic_1_MG_FD_179866 | JGI IMG/M metagenome (GOLD analysis project Ga0233403, IMG submission 179866) | Seawater microbial communities from Saanich Inlet, British Columbia, Canada - Na_oxic_1_MG | ecosystem: Environmental > Aquatic > Marine > Inlet | place: Canada: British Columbia | collected...
AGTTTTCTTCTAATAGCGGTTTTTCTTTCTCAATATATTCTATAATAAGAGTACTGACAAAAGGTGAAGTTGTTTCAGATGACAGTGATTGGTGTTGAATGATTGGCATAGATTCCATGATGGATGTCATTGGTTTGAGCAGTGTTGATTCCATCAGCCTTCTCAGCGTGGCAATCTCAACCATGATAAACCGAAGCGTTTCCTTCATTTCCTCTTCAAAATTAGATTCCTTATTGGATTCCTTGAGTTGCGCCCTGATACCTTCAAGTTGTTCTTTGACTTCCTCTTCAAAACTTTTAATCGTTGGTGTTGATATTTTCTCCATTGCTGTTCTGGGTAACGGAATATTTTGCGTCCGAAACCGATAATAGTGAGAAGCCCGATTGAGTACCTCTCGAATGGAAGGTTGACTTAAAATATCACCTAAATCGTCTGCGTTGAATAACTGTTCTATGTCAACGCTTTGCATTTGACCTTTTAATACCAAGACTTTTTGAAGTTGTTCTTCAGAAGGTTTATATAACGCGATTTGACATTGAGAAATTCTACCAATCACTGAACCATCAAAGAAGCTTTTAAAATATTCCCACCGATCAGGAAATAGGTTGAAAATCATTAAGCTATTCGGCACATAAGTAAAGAGTTCTTTGACCGTATCCCCAAAGCTATGCAGTAATTCTTTATTGTATTCAAGCCCTAAGCCTTCTAATTGATCAAAAATGATGATCAATGGTTCATCCATAATAGAAAGCTTACCAAATACGATCATCGCATCCAGTGAAAAAGCTTCTTTATTACTATCTTCCTTCCAATTTTTTAATCCAATCTTTTCTATTTCATCAGCATCAAGTTCGCCGGCTGACAGCCATTTTCCCACTAATCGTTTTTTGTTAGGATCAGAATAACGACAAAATTTAATGATGCCTTTCAATATAGCCGTACAGTGACCTACATCGCCGTGATTTTTTTTCCACCAAGCATCTAAAAGCATTTCAATCCGTTGCCAATATTCGCGCTTGGTACGAGCTTCCTCTCGTCCTAAATCTTTATAGAGATTTAGCGGATTTTTTGATATCACTTCTAACAGATATCTATCTTTATCTGTCAGTTTGCGAAAATATTCTAAAATGCCAGCCGCACGTTTTTTATTACGAAATTCTCGGAATGTTTCAACAATGATTTTAGAAAAACTAGTCGCTAATAAATACTCCAGTTGGGAATAGGGACTATTAGGGACTTTTTCTACCAGAGATTCTAAAACGCGGCTGTAAATGTGGTATAAAACGGATTGGACATTATTGGGCTGTCGAATAAAAAGTAATCGGTTACTTTGTAGGCGTTCCTTAGCCAATCTCATCATCATATGCGTTTTGCCGGTCCCCGGATCGCCAATGACGACAGCTCCTTTGCTTTGATGATTTTCAACATCATCTTTGATATCATCTATCACAGAATTAAGTCTTTGAAATTCTGTTTGATAAATTTCTTTTAAATCAAGATGGTTCTGAAAAGGTGTATCGACACGAGTATTGCTAAATGGATTGGGTTTTGGACTTCTATTTTCCATTGTGACTCCGCTTGGAAAATGGAAAGGTAATTGAGAATTTTGTACACTTAAGCACACATTTATTATTACTATAATTTTCTTTTTTTAGCATAATATAGACAAATAATATCTTTATCATGTTTTCTTTTGTGTGTGTTAATTTGGCATTTTTTGGGAATTTTAACAAATTTATCTTTGAGGTATAAAAATATAACCATTTAGAGGATACCTTTAGGCTTTCTATTATGTATACCGGCATTTTTAACAATTTTATGAGACAATATTTTGGACAATTCATCGCTTTTTCCAATTAAAAAATTCTATCATAATATCACGACATGTAAAGGACTTCCCTAAAAATCTCCCATTCAAGAGCATCCAAAAATTAATGGTATCTTATTATAGCAATTCCCGATTAAATAAAGTACAATTAATCTAGTTTAAGTTATTCATAAATTAAATAAAAAACGCTATAACGCTGTAACGCATTAAACGCAAAAACGCTATAATATTCTCTTACCAGACTGGGTTTGTAACTGGAGTGACGAAAATCAGGTTCTTTGTTTAATCAAAAGTTGCTCCCATTTTTATTCCTTAAAGAAAAAACCATAAGTTTAATAATTTTATGCGATTGTTGAACTTGTCGAAACATTGGGCTCAGTTGGCAATTTGAACTATGAGCAAGCGAACTTACTCAACACGGGAACAAACTTAACTTCTCTAATGAGGTTGGTGGGCAAGAAAAAGACTTTACCCACCCTACATAAAAGTTTAAATTGTACCTGCGTGCGGTATATGTCGAAACATTGATGCTTTTTTCATTAACAATTAACAATTTTCATCACCCCAGTTTGTAACCTAACTGATAATTTGCTTTTGACAAACTAAAATTTTCCTTAGTTATGAATGATCTATAATGATAGGTCCTTTGTTAGAAGTATCTGTCTCTTGAAATACAGAGTCGGATTTCTGTTGTATTAACTGCAAAAGTGTTTCAATATGTGTTAAGTGATGAGCATTCTTCTCAATATCATCCGTATTTTTTTCAAGAGTACGAATAATTCCTTCTTCAATACCTCTTTTTCCATTTGCTTTGGTATCCTGACCAAATATTTCAAATATTCGAAGCGCAATGTTAAAACGAGTTTCAATAGATGCTTCTGTATCTACCATCATGTCTTTTAGTACCTTTAAGGCAAGACTAACTACTTCTTCTATCTCCTGTTGAGCAATTTTGCCCTGTTCTAATACGCCTACGTTTTTTCGTTTTTCCGCTTTTAATTTTACCATTATTTTAAAACGTCTCACTGTTCTTAACCTTTGAATATAAAAGAAATATAATTTCTTTCGCGTCAACATATTTACATTTCACAATCAACACTTAGGAATAAGAATTTAATCACTTCCAAAACCTGAATGCCCAAACTTATTAGGTTTTAAAAACCTAGCCGGTTTAGTTTCGGGTTTTATTGAATCCTAATTCCTAAATAATTTTTCATTTCGATCTTTTACAAAACGACGCAAAATAATAACCTATTGATATAAAATGAAATAGGAAATGTCGATCAATTTGTCCGAACTAGTACAGCAAACACTAAGTTCAGATAATAACTTTTTACACGAATTCTTATTCTTAGAGAAATAGAGTCAGAGTTATTATTCTAAATTTAGTGGTTGTTACTACCTTGATCAAATAAGATTTAGAATGAAAAGGCTCTTTAATCCTAAGATTTTGATTATTTGAATATTTTTTAGGCTACTTTTGTATTTTTCCCTGATTTTGAAAATTTGTTCATAATGAACGAAATATCAACACGAAATACTTTTTAAGATATTGTATTAATTAATAATGTTTTATTATAATCTTTTGCAAGAAACCTTCTTTTGTAAGAAACCATTTAACCGACATTCTGCACCCTATACAACTAATTGATATTAAATCATAAATTTTTATTACTGCATATATAAATTAAATATATAATTTTTTGTTATCAAATACTTATAACAGCATGTGTGGAATGTTGATTTTAAATTAATATAAATATTTTTATATATTAATATAGTAATTAAAAATTCGCAAATTTCATACCATCGTAGGACATTAATTAACTCATGTTACGCAAAATGTCTCAAGCATCGGCACAGAGTTTGTCATTTTGAACAAAGCGAACAACAAATAACAGAGCTTGCGACAAACAATGACGATCTTTGAAAAGTATGATGCGTAACATGAGTGATTAAAGTGGATATCATTGGGATAAAATATCAATACAAGAGGTTCCCCTCCTTTGAGGTGGTATGGTATGGCATGGTTAGGAGAGGAATTTTGAAGTATACTAGCAATTGCGCTTTTGATGAAGATATTGCATTGGAATTAATAGGATTTTGAAGAGATATCTGAGGGATTCTTCTTTAAGCTTTTTAAGGCGATTTCCAGAAATAAATATACCGAGAATCGTTGCCTGGGCTTGTCAAAGACAGTTATTGCGGTTGCCTTGTAAAGTTTAAATTTCTAAAAAGAGTGGCTGAAATAATTGAAATGTTATTGAGACAGTCCTAAAAAAAATGTTAACATACAATGTTTTGTTTTAATAACTCATGCAAAGCCATAAATTTAAATAAATAGCACTTGCTTCGTTACTTCGTTTGAAACTATTTTGAAGTTATGGTGCGTAAGGTGAGTTGATATAGCAATTCCTGATGAAATAAAATAGAGTTAATATTATTCAAATCGTTGATAATTAAGTTATTAACGGTATAATGGGTAACGCATTAAACTTAAAAATATTATAACATGTTACACTTTTTACTCACTATTTTATTGATGAAAAGGACAACAAGGCTTTTTAATAAAGCATTGTTTTTTATTTTGAAATGAAAATGAAATATAATTTAGGTTATATTGATTTGAAATCCTGAATAAAATCTTGGTGCATCTGAGTGTGACCAGCACTCAATGCACCTCGCCACAACTGAAACTAGGTAGGAGTAGTTCTAAGTATGGCTACCTTTCTTAAGCAAAAAATATACCATTTATTAATAGACTCAGTCTTTTTGTCTTATGGCAATATAGATTCAGATATTTCCCTTATTTTAGAGTTAACTCCTACAAGTTGTCTTAACTTTTAACGCTTTTTATGGCAATTAAAAAGTATGATGCGATGTCCGTTTTTTAACCTTTAATGCTCTAAATATATAGCTAAACAAAAAGTATTTTAATTTTTCTAAAAATACTATTTCTTTAAGACAATAGTTCGGACAGTTTTCAATAAGTATTTAATTTTTAATTATTTAATTTTATTGGAATTATAAAATTTACATAAAAAAAACAAATACTTAGCTAAAACTTGCCCGAACTATTGTAAGAAAAGCATTTTTCACTTCTCCAAAATGTTAAAAGATTTCTAATGTACCCACATACTTTTTGCTTGGTGAGATTAAAAAAATAGCAGACCAATATGTTCGTTTGGATCAACAGAAATTTAATCTCGCTTCGCTTGTTTGCCTTATTTAGACTTCTTGCAAAATTATTATTAACTAATTAATTTTGTTAATTTTATCTAAAAATAGCACATGAGATAGAATCAATGAGTTACTTACTTATGCAAGAGTTCTATTTATGCAGGCTTCGTATTTAGGAATCCAATCTAGGCAAAAATTTCTCCGAAACTTTTGCCTAGATTATTTATTTTGGATGATTGGAAATGATATATTTTTGTAAAGAAATTTGTAAAGAAAATCGCCTTACCACCTATCATGTTTAATAATAAAAATTTTAAATTAATAATTAAAACAATATAGTTATATTAAATTATATGGGTGATTAGGAATACTTTTTGCTAAACTTATAAATAATGTTAATAACTGAATTGGAGAATTGCCATGATATGGTTTACGATTTACTTAATAGCACTTGCAATCATATTACCTTATTCGTTGATATTAGTAAGTGTCAATAGAAGCGATGATTATGATTTGTTGTAGTGTAGAAATTTCCCTTCATTTTATTTTTAGTGTATTGAATTAAAAGAAGGGATAATACTGATTTTGAAATGAAAACTTCGTAAAAGAGTACAAAATTTATTTTAGCTCGAATATCAATCTAAGAAATCCTAATTTCTTTAAAAAATAGCCGACATTCTGCTACTCTTCATAACTTTTTGATATTTAAAAATATCATTTTATTGATATCACGATGTGTTGATATTTCTGATAATTAATAGGTCACACCAATTTTAGTGGAACAATTTTTTAGCAGGCGTAAAACGGTTAGAGGGATGCTTGGATTGGCGCATTATAAATTCAAACAAACCTTGAAGTGGATGGCAAAAAAATCGGGCAAAATGGTGATAGATGCCAATGAATCATATACTTCAAAAACCTTGTGGGATGATTCTATTCTAAACAACTTGGGTGGGAAAGCTTCAATTCTTTTTCAAGGGAAAAGAGTGAACCGAGACATACACGGCGCGAGAAATATTTTGATTCGTTTTTTTACCAAGGTGATAGAAGTTTTATCACCCAAGGAAGCTTACTCCTTAAACATAACCGAGTCACTATTTGGTGATTTTGGCGTTTTTAAGTAAGAGTAACGAGCATTACGAAATCATTTTCAGAATTAAATAACAGCTCAAAAACTATTTTAACCCATAAAATAAAGCCCCAAGGCAAATGCCAAGGGGCTTTTTTAATTTTTTCAAACTTATTCATCTAAATGGGTTTAAAGGAGATAACCCCGCTCTTCGTGGAGCGAAATATCCAAACCTTGAGTTTCATCTTCATGCGAAACACGCAATCCGATAATCATATCTATCACTTTGAGGATAATAAAGGTAAGAACTGCTGTGTAAACTAGAGTTGAAATGACACCAATGTAAAATAGGGGACAGACCACATTTATTCTTGAGCCAACCTCTGCTATCAAAATGGAAGTGTTCCTTGCCCTTCTTCCAAATGTGCTTTTTGTGTTCTTTCCGGTACCACGCCAAGTTCGGCGACCAATAGCTAAAGCGACTTCTCGCTTGAATTTATCACTTCCAAGCACGTAGCCTCCATTAGTTGCCTGACGGATTTCATTTAGTAAACTAGATTCTAACTCAGAACCGAATAATTTTTTATAGGCTATTTGACGGGCCGTTGCATCATTTCCAAGTGCTTGGGTTTTGCGAATGAGGTGATAGCACTCGATCAAATTCGCCCGGTGCAAGAGCGAAGTAGCTTGACCACTGATATTCTGCTGGATGAGATACCATATTCGCTCGTACCGGATTAAGTTCTGTACCGATGGCAAGCCAAAAAATAATTTTCTTCCCCAACTAAGCTTGAACGAAAACGACCTTCCCATAAGCTTCCAGTTCGTCGATAAGTGCGATTATATATTGCACGTAACAAAGTCCTAATCGCTTCATTACCCGTGACGGGCCATTTCCATCAGTTGGTGTAACTAATAAATGAACGTGGTTGGTCATCAAGACATAAGCATGTACTTTTACCTTTTCATCATCATGACAATATCCATCAAGAGATTCAAGGTAAAATTGGTCATCTTCATCCGCATAGAAACAAGCATTGCTATTGTTGCCACGTTGAATGATATGTATCGGAATTCCATCAAGTTTTAAACGAGGACGACGAGACATTAGTGTGAGAATAGAGAATTATAACCAATTGTAGATGATATCAAATAAAATGTGGTCTGTCCCCTATTTACTCTTCATTTCGACAGCCTAGTACTGACCCCTTTTATTCTAGTATTGTCCAAAATGCTCTTCAGTGGTTTAAACGTCAGTGTTTACCTTCAGAATGGCAATCTTGTTCTTATCAAAAAATTCGTGATGAACTTATTAATCGTAAAGCATTAGTGGTTGAAAAAATGACCTATGTTCAAATTAATTTCTCCCTCTATTTTAAACATAAAGAAGTACATGATTTTGCAGCCAAAACATTAACCTTGATGAAAAATCGTCTTGATAATGGAGAACCCTTAGAGAATTTTTGGAAGCTGGCAGTGAAGCTTTCTTTACCTTCAGTATTAGATATAAAAGCAGATATAGAAACCTTAAAATCTTCAGCCTAGCAAAAAACTTTTTCATCTTTTAAGCTGTTTTTTATTATTACAACTCATTAATTTTATTTATATTTTAATGATTGTGTTTTTATAACTATTTGATTAAATTAAGTTTAATTATCTGCGTTTTCCCTGTATTAGTCATTTTGCATTGTTTTTGTAGCAAATTTTTCTAATAGCACTTTGCTCGGATGATTAGCAAGAGATACAAGTTTATTTGCTAATGCTATAGGAATAATCGAATCATCATACATATCGCATCTTAATTTTTGGATATTGACCATTATTCCTTTCAGATTTTTATAATCTTTTTCCTGTGGATTCATTACTACTTTCTCATGAGGCACTGGAACTGTAAGGACAAATATTTGGCCATCATTTGAGTGAAAAATGACTTTTCCTCCATAATAAGATGACCTGGCATATGGTTTACTTGGATCACCTTGAGTAATGTATTTATAGATGTATTTGTTATCTAATAGAATATAATTACTTTTCTGTAATATTCTTTTTTCTTCACGAAGAATACATATTTCTTGAGCATGATCAACAAAAGCCCCACTTTTTTCCAAACCCACTAAAAACAAATTTTCTTTATCTAATAAATAGTTACATAATTTTCTCATGGGCTTATTCATATTTGCTGTTTGTCCTGAGAAACTTAATGGCCCATCTGTAATAAACAGAAACTCATTTAATAAAGATGCTCGAAGTCTTATGATTGTTCTAATAAAATGAACTAAAACCAATTGTTCAATTAAGCGAGTAATATAGCCAAGGATTCCTCCTGCACCAAATTCTTCGTCTATGGCTTCATGTAATCTAAATATATCGGTAAGAAATATTTTTCCAGCATTGGTATCAAAAGTATAATCTGGCTTCATATTCGAGCGTACCAGTTCTATCGTATTTAATTCGGAATCAGGATAAGGATTGCTACCTAATTCATAGCTATTAATTGGATTATGAGTATATTCTTCAAATACCAACCAATATAATGTTTCCATAAAACATGAACTTTCACGTTTTCTCATAAAAAAATCGTAAATAGCTTTTCTTATTGAATCTGTTAATGAAATTTGCCTTCCAGAAATAACGTTTTTGATAGGAATCGCTAACTTAAACCGATCCAGATTATGCAATTTATTCATATCTTCTGGAAAAATAAATGGCTTTTCTGAAAGAGAATCTAAATCATCAATACTAAATGATACTGCACCAAACTGAAAAAAGGCAATTTGTGCTGATGGAAAATTTTTCTTAACTTCAACAGTTGTATATCCACCATCTACAGCAAGAATATGCTTTATTGGATTATGAATATTTTCATCTAAGCTATGAAATATACTTTCATCATCAATTTCAATATCCGAGGTTTTTTTGGGAAAATCACACCCTTCAATAAATTTCTTTATGAAAGGATCATTGATTATTTGAGTATGATTGACTTTTGCTGCCCATTCATTTGGTTTGTGACTTCTTGATGTAGTTCCCATGTTAGACTATTTCCGATTAGCTAAAAATTTATCAATTTGGACAGGAACAACAAAAGGGTTTGTATAAGTTTTCATTCTCACAAAACCTTGATCATTTCCTGAACTAAATTTTAATAATGAAGCGGTAAAATCAGAAAAATCATAATATTTCTTTAATTCCTTGAGTTCATCTTCATTGTTTAAATGTGCAATAAACCAGTTTTGAGTGTTTTTGAGGATGTTTGAACTAATTGAACTAACCTCTTGTGTCGCATAGGTCATACCCAAATTGAGTTTAGCCCCTTCTTTAGCCAAACGATTGTAAATATCGCTTAAATCCTTTTCTTCCTTTTTAGGAAACAAGTTATGTGCTTCCTCAAAATAAAACTGGATGAAATTATTAGGTAAATTATTGACAAACTTTGACATGGAATCATTGAAGATTGCCTTACAAATTTGCTCAGAGAAAACTTTTTGTACAACGGGTGAACCTTGAGACAAATCAACGATGACAATTTTCCCACTTCTTAACAATTCAGATATTTCATCTTTAAAAGATTTATCTGTAACATTTGTATGTAAATCATGTAATTCCTTGACTCGAATTTTCTTATAGCCATTTGCAGGATTTTTTTCACCGGGATTTCTAAAGCCAGTTAAAAATACCATCATTGACTTTAAATCATCATCTGCCCATTCATGTCCTTTTTCATTTTGGTAATTTGTAAAGAATTTATTTTCTTTATACATTTTCCATATCAATTCAAACCAAGATGATGCTTGTGGTAGTGTTATACCCTTTGAAGGATCAATATTTCCATTTATCTCTTTATTTCCAGAAAACTTCACTTTGAAGTTATGAGGTGGTTTGAAACCAGCTTTGAACAAGCAACACAGATAAGCAGCACGAATTCTTTCATATCTTGTTTTTGCACTAAAATCATCTTTATTTTCAGGCAATGATAAATCAGATGCAGAAAAGTTGTTTACATAATCTCCAGTAATCCTATTGGCATCAAAATAATCCTTTATTAAATCAAATCCATTCTTTATTTCATGGTAAAAATTAACCTTCATTACTTTAAATCCTACCTTATTCAAAACACTGTAACGAGTAACATCCTTACTATATAACTCATAGATAGCAGTGCCTTCATCCTGCATATTTGGATTAGCATATTCACCATTAATATCAAAAATGATTTGACCTACTGGATATTGAGGTATACCTTCTTTTGTAAAAGGAAGGGCGTCAACAACCTTATCAGGTAACTTTTTGCAGGGTGATTTTCTGGAAACTTCCGCTGTTGCTTCAATTATTTTTTTGACAGTATTAGATTTACCGGTCCTTGTCATACCGAATAATGCAGTTCTTTTTCCCACAAAATCCTGTGGACTAATACATACTTCTACATTCGGTTCATTTGACTGAAAACGACGACTTGAACTATATCTTACAAACCCAATTTTAAATTCATTTTCATTACAGGCAATTGTCTCACCATCACGTTGATTGACAATTTTTTGTAATACATCCCCAGTGGCTTTATAAACACTGTAATTATTGGCAGCATAAAAATTTTCTAAATCAGCTCCAAATTCATCTTTTTCTACCGTTTGTTCTTCTCCATTGACTCTCTTTATTTGTTTAATTTTGTAAAATGTACCCAATATACGACATTGAAGCCCAGAAAAACTAAACTCATATCGGGTAAAATCATCAAGTTTACTTTCGTTTTCACTACCAGCCCTACCACTGACATCCATACCTTGTTTGTAATATTCAATCATTGAACTAACAACATCATTGTCAGTTGGTAACTTTGATGGCGACAAGGCACGTAATAATAAGGCTTCCTCTACTCCATCTTCACCATCATAAAATGCCAACAGAAAAGCTCCTTGTGGAATACCTTTAACTTTATGTTTCCAAGCATCAGAAACTAATATTTGGGATTTTTCATAATCAAGATAAAAAGGTCTGCCCACAAATAAGGATTTATCTTTCCCTCTTGTGAATAGATCAACACTTGCAATTTCCTTTAATTTTTGCTCTAGCATCATACTGTTTCTTTAGGTAGATTAATTTTTAGGTGGGCATTAAGCTTAGGTTCTTTAAATCGAATAATTGAATTATAAGCATAATCTTTACTAACTTCAATAGATAACCATTTTCTTTTAAGTTTTTCTGCAACATAGCCAGTAGTATTACTTCCAGCAAAAGGGTCTAATATTAGATCATTTTCATCTGTAAGAAATTGGGTAAAAAAACTAACTAATCCAGCATTCATTCTTGCCGGATGTGGATTTATTCCTTCTTTTCTACATTGTTTCAAAAAATAATCATTTGATGTTGTATTTGAAAAACTTAATACACTATGAGGTAATCTAACTTCTCTATCTTTGTCAATTGATTCTAACTCAAACAAATTGTGAGCGATACTACCACCATTATCTTTAGTAAATGAATCTAAACTAATATGATGTTCAGATGGTCTCTTTCCGGCATTATACTGTTTTGTTTCAATCAAACGTTTCATACTTTTGCTATACGGACGTAATACTTTCGCATTATCAGCTTTTGGATAATCAGTTTTTGCCATCCACCAAACATGTGTATAACTATCTACAGTTCGTAAACGATTAACTGTAACCCATTGGGCAGGGGAAGGAAGACGAGAAGGATTATAAGAAATAAATTCTTGAATAAGCCTTAACTTAGAATCTTTATTGTTTACTAATCCAAATAAACATTCTAAATGCAATAATGATTGTACCGGTTTATCACTTTCCCAAGCATTGCCTATTTCAATAACCAATGAACCAGTATCTGATAATAATTCGTCAAATATTGGAGCTAAATTAACAAACCAGTTAAGGTAATCTTCACCCTGAAGGTTTCCATATCTCTTTTTACTATTCAATGGAAAAGGAGGAGAAGTAATTATTAATTGGAATTTACTTTTGTAGTAGCGTTTAAGATATGTATTAAATATCTCAATAGAATCTCCTATCAACATCTTTCCATATTTTGTACAATATAATTCTTTTTTCATACATCCCTTAAATTTTAATGTTTAGTCCTACACACCTTTAAAAATTTTATCCACTCCTTTTGTAGCTAAAATGAATATCATCCCAATGAATATGGAATAAATGCCGACATTAAATGGCAAAATTTTAATAAAAATTACATTAATAACTCATGTTACGCACGGAACTTCTAAAAATAGAGTACAATATTTTAAGTCAATTTGATTTGAGAATATGAGAATAATTGGGGTCAGAGTAAAATTAATTCCCTCGAAACACACAATAGCTTTTCTCAGTCAACCAAATCAGTTGGCTGAATGCGCTTATGTAAAGCACGCAACCAACTTGGCTACGCTATCAATAGAATCAGCAGCATAAGCCGACTCACACAGCTATTTTAAAAGTTACCTCCTTTAGTTAGTGAATGAATACAACGAAATTATCGCCATTGAGTCACACGGCCCACAAAGCGATAATTTCCATAAGTAACCAAATAGCCAAACTCAACGCGAGCTATCGCAAAGGTTGTATCCCGTGAGTAGTGCATAAGCAATAATATCTTTCACCACGATATTCTTCCCCATTAATACTCACGATACAAGTAGTTTCTTTCCAACGGTTGTAGCTATGAGCCACTCTCCGCTTTTATTATCTTTTGTTGTAACAATTGGGGTCAGAGTAAAATAAATTCCCTCTAAACACAATAGACATTTCTCAATCACCGAATTTTATGGCTGTGTGCCTCCACATCGTCAACTTGGCGACGCTATCAATAGAGAATAATTGGCCGCACAAGTGATGGGGGATTTTGGTGACATTTGTTCTCCTTAATAAATTTTCGCTTAATGTAGCGAGGGTATATTAGTTAACTTTAAAATACCATTACACTTTATTAATGGCATTGTCATTTTAAAAAACAAAATTTATAAAGTCAATAAAAAAATCTATGCGATAAAATATCAATTTTTTCAAATAGATATTACAATTTATGAGGGGACAACTTGAAGACTGTCAGTCTGTGCAAGAGATTGATTTTAACGCGAGGTTTAAGTTTGGGGGCAATCACAAGCGAGCATAGGGTATGTCCCACGTACCTTGTTGTCTGAATCAGAATGTGTGACACGTTGGTCACCTAATAAATAAGTGGTCGTAAATTTTATTTTAAAATTTATAATTTTGAATATTGGTGTAGGTAAAATCCTACTATCTAAGGGGGTTTGAAACT
>Ga0233403_10000998_pt1 | contig 13322 bp, 11 predicted proteins | sample Na_oxic_1_MG_FD_179866 | JGI IMG/M metagenome (GOLD analysis project Ga0233403, IMG submission 179866) | Seawater microbial communities from Saanich Inlet, British Columbia, Canada - Na_oxic_1_MG | ecosystem: Environmental > Aquatic > Marine > Inlet | place: Canada: British Columbia | collected...
GGATTCCAAGGTTCCAAATCTGAAGGTTTGGATTCCAAGGTTCCAAATCTGAAGGTTTGGATTCCAAGGTTCCAAATCTGAAGGTTTGGATTCCAAGGTTCCAAATCTGAAGGTTTGGATTCCAAGGCGTTATGATATGGCAAGTAAAACTTGGGAACGATAGAAATTTGTTGGATAACGAGAAAACTTGATGATTGAGATACCGGATTAAAAACTTAAAACATTCCGGAACCTGTAAGTAACAGCAGCATATTTTATACCAAATCTTATGATGTTGATTTATAAGTCTAAATAAAATAAAACGGCTCTACAATTGAAAGATTGGGTGTCGGATTTCGACACCTTATAAAAAATGTTGTTTTTATCTTATTGATTTATAATAAAAATATTGCAATAACCTTATAAAAATTAGGTGTCGGATTTCGACACCCCATAAAAATTGTTGTTATTAGCATATTGGTATATTATTGATTTATAAAAATAAAATAATAAATAACCCTGCAAAAACCGGGTGTCGGATTTCGACACCCTATAACGTTATCTACTCAAATATCCAGCCTGACTTCCTAGGAGTTATTCTTGGTAATCAAGACAAAATACGCACTGTAACCCGGGGTTTAATTCGTTTATTTCGTGATGGGCGTTTGGTTATAATATATTACTTGTGCCAGTGGCGATGAGCGCGTTATCTCCATTTGATTTTGGAAGATACAACCAACATATAGGTTTCCGATGGTATCCTCTAAAGGTTTTCTTTGGGCTGAACATGGTTTGCAACTCCGTCTGTCAAAAATAATTGATAATTAAGAATAAAGGAAGAAAAATAATGACAAACCCTATTTCTCAAAATCGTTTGGTATTTCTTGATAACCTTCGATATTTCATTGTGTTATTAGTGGTTATTGTACATGTCGGCATCAGTTATGCCAATATAGTACCTTGGTGGTATGTTGTAGATGCTAATAAACATTCTTTTTTTGATGGTTTAGGTATTGTGCTTGATAGCTTTATAATGCCGGTGATGTTTTTTATTGCCGGCTATTTTGCTCTATCTTCCCAACGGCGGAGAACAATGGGGGCTTTTATGATAGCCAAATTGAAACGCTTAGGTATTCCTTGGTTTTTTGGGGTATTCTTTTTGGTACCGGTGATGCCCTATATGTATCATTATACCCGTGCCATAACCCCGCTTAGTTTTTGGGAATTTTGGCAAGGCTTTGTGAAAAGCGCGGGGGATTTTAACCTAACTTTAGGCGATCCCAACCGGTTTACTAATGATATGAATTCAATGAATGCCTTTCTTCATCATCATTTATGGTTTATTTCTTTGTTACTATTTTTCTTTATCGGGTTTGCCCTGCTGTACCAAATCAAATCTAAATTTTGGGGGAGCCGCAAGCAAAGCAAAGACACCAGTATTCAAGCAATGTGGATTGCCCTATTCACCACCGGCATTGTTATTTCTCTAAGCGTGACACTTATTAATTATTTTATTTCCGAACTGGCTTGGGTAAATTTTTATAACGTGTTGATATTCCAACCTACCAGATTTCCGCTATATCTTGGTTTGTTTGCGTTAGGGATTTATGCGTCTTCCAAAAATTGGTTTACCAAACACGACTTACCGGGTTCTTTGCTTATCTGGTTCATTGCTTCTCTCATCCTATTGTTTATCTTATTAGGTGTTCTTGCCGGTATTTTTGAAAAAATCTATGCAGCGAATCCCATTCCTTTCCGGTTGATTTTTATGCACGGATTCGTTAGAACATTTTTTGTTCTTGCCTTTCTGGTTTTTTTAATATCATTTACTCAACGCTATTGGAATCGCTCTTCCAAAATCCATCAAAATTTAGCGGCGAGTTCTTATGATATTTATTTGCTTCATTTGCCAATTGTGGTTATATTTCAATTTCTTTTTCTAACGGTGAATATTTCAATATTCTTTAAATTTGCGATCATTGTTTTGTTATCCATATCACTCAGCTACGGGATTAGCCACTACTTTATCCGTCGTTAATAGCATTGTTAATAAAAAAGACTGGTAAAAGAGTCAGTGACACTACAATTAAGCGCATCTTAACAGCGGCTAAATTTACATCCAAACGCATAAGGAAGTCTCTAAAAGGTGAGCGAGACTAGAAGGAATTTGAAGCCGCCCTTAGGGCAACTGAGGAGCTAAAACAACCGCCAGAAAATGGTGAAATAGATATCTGGTATTTCGACGAAACCGGCTTTGATTTGCAACCAACGGTTCCCTATGCTTGGCAACCTCATGGTCAATTGAAGTGCCATTACAACCCAGCAATCGTTTAAATGTTTTGTTATAATCTATTTTTTGCCAACTTATTGTCCAAAATTAAATATCATTGAAATTTTATGGCGTTTCATAAAGTATTATTGGTTAGCGTTTTCAGCCTATCTTTCGGTCGAAGATTTGGAACGATACGTAGATTTTAGCAAAAATTGGCACTGAATTCAAAATTGATTTTGCTTCCTAAAAACGCTTCCTGAAAATGTTAGAAAACTTGTGCTTCAGTTAATATATTTTGCTTAAATAGCTTGGTAGTTGCCCACCTTCATAAATTAGGGTGGGCCAAAAAAACGGCCCACCCTACAAAACTGAAGCATAGCATAAATTTTCGTAGATTATGAATTTTTGTAGGGATCCTTAGGAATGCTCATGAAATAATTTCCTGGTTTTGAGTTGTTTCGGGAATGGAGCGGAGCGGATTTCCCGAAACAAAATGGGGACTTATTTCGTGTCCATTCCTTACGTCTTTTTGTTGTCACCATCTTGGTGGGCAATAAAAAGACTTTGTTTATTTTACAAAGTACTTCATGAAATAACTAGGACATTTAGAAACTTGGTTTAGGAACGTGCCTGAAATAACCTAGGAAACGTAAGGGTAACCACAAGGGATTACCCCTACAAATCATTACGTATTGTCCGGGCAATCCTTTATGGTTGCCCTAATTATTTCATGCACGTTCCTTATCATCATTATATTTGCACAAGTTATTTTGGTTCCGTTCCTAATGACGATAGACTATTAAAACTCACTACTCACCTTAGCTGTTCTCATCCGCTTTTTTAAAGCTGCCACCAATGTTAAATCATCCGCATTTTTCAGGGGTGGCATACGCTTTAAGAGGTTATTTGCTTCTTGAATATTTCCTCTATCAGTCAATAATCGCGCCATAGTTAAATAGGGTTGAACGGCTTCCATTTTTGCCGAAATTTGCTCAAAGGTTGTCATAACTTGTTTTGCTAGTGTTGCGTGATCGAGAATAAAAGCATATTCAATGAGCTGGCTCGCTAATGCCCCCGAAGCCGGTTGATTATCAAAAACTCGTTTTAAGTGGTTGAGGGCCTTTTCTTTTTCGCCGGTTGCCCAAAGGTAGCTTGCCTCTTGCAGGGCTTGTCGTACTAAAAAGCGTGGATGAATCGGCAACGTCACTTCAAAATAGGTACGTTGCTCATCAAACCGAAATTTTGCTGCCGGTGAACCATTTTCACGCATTTTTCGTTGAATTTTAGGTATGCCCGTTCCTCGGCGTTCTGCCAATTGTAAATCTTTGAGAAATTGACCAATACGCCGATTTCTCGCTCGAATGTGAGGTAACATCCGCTCTTGTTTTAAATCGTCTATTTCAATGCCGGGCATGGGGCCGGGATAACTGGTTATAACCATTTGATTAGGATAAAGATAAATTTTTATGCCTTCTGCAAACTCTGGCTCATAGCTACGATGATAAACGGCATTAACGATGGCTTCTTTTATAGCTTCATAAGGAATAGCGACAATTCGTTCCGCTTGTGCTTGCCCCGGCTTTTTTTGCACTAAAATACCATTAATATTTTTTAAGTAATCAAGTACGCTCTTGATTTGAGCCAATATTGGTCCTTTGAAATATCTTTCCTCAATTAAATCACCCCCGGCATCATCAGCAAATTGAACCATTTCGATTTGTGCCCCGGGAAAAAATTTCTCTGGTATTTCATTGAAGAACAATAAACTGACATGGCGGGGTACTTTATGTGCGTTGACGGATTTATAGCGTTTCCCGATTGAGTAAAGTACGTTCAGAGTTGTTTCGGGAATGGAGCGAAGCGGATTTCCCGAAACTTTGTACTTCATGCAAACGGGAAACGCTATAAGCAGTTCCAATTTCAAATATAATTCTTCATCGCTGTAATCTTCTATCACAATGTCACTTCTCACTTCACGCAAGAAACGGCGTACTAAAGTCGGTGAAATATCTTCTATTGTTGCTGTCAAATTACGCCTATCGTCATAAGGGACTTTTGCCGTCAATTCAAGCAACTGACGTAATATTTCTCCTTTGGCTACCACGGTTTGAGAACTTTGCCGAACAAAATAATCGCGTTGTTTATTTCTGCGCCGATTGGGTGCTTGATAAGGGCGATTATCTCCACCGGGTACCCAAATAACGATAATGAATTGATGTTGATAATATTCCGGAAAAATCAAAGGTTGAAATTCAGGTACAATACTTTTACAAGCTCCGTAAATTTCTTTTTGGATTTTATCAAGCTTATCTAAGTTAAGTCCGCGTGGTGGCAAAATGGGGTGCCCATTTTTTTCTTCAACACCCAGTATAATATAACCCCCATTAAGATTAAGCAGATCATTTGCATAAGCACACACCGTTTCGACGACAGCGGCTGCCGTTTTATGATCCCACGATGCTTTAAATTCCACACGATGATTTTCAATCATGCGGAGATTGATTAAATCATTTAGGTTAAATGGTAATCCTGATTTGATTTTCATGGTTTCACATTAATTCTTTGGGCTGGACGGGGTTTGCAACCCCGGTGTTAATTTTGTACTCAAAAATCGGCACCTTCAAAAATAGTTGACAGTTGTTTCGGGAATGGAGTGAAACGGATTTCCCGAAACTAAAGCTGAATATTGGTTTCGGGAAATCCACTTCGTTCCATTCCCGAAACAAATGTTCACTACTTTTATAGGGATATGAAGGGTGCCCAAAAATCTAATAATTTTTCACCCCAAAATTGAGTACAACGAATTTGGAATTGAACAGTTGTTTCGGGAATGGAGTGAAACGGATTTCCCGAAACTAAAGCTGAATATTGGTTTCGGGAAATCCACTTCGTTCCATTCCCGAAACAACCGTCAAAAATCGGATTTAATGGGGGGTTGCAACCCCGTCCATAACGTTTTATTTTAGGAGCCACAATATATATGTTAAATTCATTGAAATCTTTGTGTGTTATACTAATCTTGTCTCATAATGCTTGGGGCGCGTGTAGTAGTTCGGCGATTGAGCTTGTTTATCAGTTTTCTGAGTTACATAAATCAGGTGTAGAACTTTATCGGCAAAAGGCTTTGCTTGAGCGTGCTTTGGAATTATGCCCGACTATGCCAGAGGCTCATAATAATTTGGCTTCTTTGTTGGAGGATGAGGGGGCTTATTCTAAGGCGATTTCTCATTATAAACAGGCTCTTCAATATCGCGCTGATTTGCATCCGGCTTGGTATGGTTTGGGCGAGACTTATTTTAAGCAGGGCCGTTTTGTGCTTAGTTTAGAGGCTCATTTACAGGCTTGTCAATTTGATAAGGATTCTAAAAAGCGGGTTATTGCTTTGCTACGGGATAAATCTTATGCCGTTACTGAGGCTGGTAAAATCATTGATAAGGATAGTTTGTTAGCTTTGTATGATCCACAGCGTCGGCAAGTTATGAATAGGTTGTTGTCTGAATGTGGTTTGCGTGATATAAGTGGAATTGTGCAAGATCATATTTTTCGCAATTTCCTTTTTGATACTGGTAAAGCGGATTTACAGCCGGGTTCAGATAAACAATTAGATGAATTAGCCGCGACATTCCAAAGTTTATCTGGTGAAGTTTTTCAGATTCATGGCCATACCGACACGCAACCGTTTAAAGGCGTTCCCAAGTTAGAAAGTGATCTGCTTAATGTACAATTATCACAAAATCGCGCTGCTACAATCGCCGCCGCTTTGGCTGAACGTGGAGTAACAAATCTTGAAACTTACGGGCATGGTTATCGTAAGCCGTTAGTTCAAAGTAATAATCAGGCTGCTTGGGCAAAAAATCGGCGGGTGGAAATTCAAGTTCGATAAATTATTAATAAAATTGTAGGGTGGGTAGGAACGAAGTGGAAACCCACCTGAATCAGCCAATAAAATTGTAGGGTGGGTAGAAACGAAGTGGAAACCCACCAATTGTAGGGTGGGTAGGAACGAAGTGGAAACCCACCATTGTAGAACCCCACCATTTTTTTCATCGTAACGGTGGGTTTCGCTATCGCTCTACCCACCCTACTCTTGCTTCCAAGTTCCATAGTTCCATAGGTTTCACATAAGGCTATTTACGTTTCACCCCGTTGGGGTTATTAGTCCCAACCCTGAAAGGGGTTAAATGTGAATAGCCACCGATGAAATCGGTGGAACTTGTAACATCAGACTAATTAAATAAGCAAAAATTCTGAAAATTCTAAAATTCCGTAAATTCTGATTCAGACAAATAAAAGGCAAAAAAACCATGAAAAAATTAATAATCCTAACCATAACCCTACTATACCTAGCCGGCATCCCGATAACGGCAAGGACTTCCCCAAACTTACCCACAAGTCCCCCCATCCTGCAAATCGATCCGGGCGGACATAAGGCTGTGATTAAAGATGTCACATTCACCTCCGATGGTCGTTATTTAGTTTCGGCGGGAGATGACAAAGTCGTGCGAGTCTGGGACTTAAAAACGGGACGCACCGTGCGGACGCTACGAGGACAAATCGGTGCTGGTCCTGAAGGCAAGATTTTGGCGATGGCACTGTCGCCGGATGGACGGTGGTTGGCGGTGGGGGGACTGCTTACAGGCAATCGTTCAGAAAAAACGGCTATCTGCCTCTACAACTTCCCCACCGGCGAGTTAGTGACGCTGCTTAAAGGGCACAACAATGTGGTTTTGTCCTTAGCCTTTTCCCCCGATAGCCGCTATCTGGTATCTGGTCAAGGTGGTAGTTATAATCAAATTGCCATTGTTTGGGACATCAATCAACAGCAGCGGTTACATACTTTGAAAGGGCACACAGATCGCATCTACGCCGTTGCCTTTACGCCCGATTCTAAGCGCGTGGTAACAGGTAGTTTGGATCATAGTTTGCGTCTGTGGCGAGTGGCTAATGGTGGACTGATTGCGAAATTGGAAGGGCATTCTGATAAAGTGCGTTCAGTGGCAATCTCTCCTCAAGATGGCACTATCGCTTCTGGAAGTTGGGATCACAGTATTCGCCTCTGGGATGGAGTAACGGGGCGATTTATTAAAACTTTGGCTAATCAGGACACGCGAGTTGCTAGTTTGTCCTTTAGTCCTGATGGGGGTTATTTGGTGTCTGGAGTTAGTTCTGCACCCACGTATTGTCATGTCTGGTCTTATCCCAGCGGCAAAGAAATCGTCACCTATAAAGAGCATGACAATATCGTACTAGCTACCGCCGTCAGTCCCGATGGACGCTGGGTGGCGACGGGGGGGGGTGATAATCAAGAAATTCACTTATGGAGCCTGCGCGATGGCACAGTCAAACAGCGGCTGCGGGGTGTTGGTGCGAGTACTTGGGTGGTGGGTTTTTCTTCGGATGGGACAGAGATGGGTTGGGGGAAAACTTGGACACAATCAAGTCCTACTAATCGTGGGCCATTAGAATACCGCCTAAGACTCCCTAGCTCAGATCGTCCCCTAGGTGCGCCCAAAGAAATTAAGCGAAATCAGAATTACCTTCGCGCTCAAGATAAATGGCAAGATTGGTCTTTGCAGCATCGTAAGGGTGGTAATTATGGCTATAATGATGCCATCCTTGACATTCAAAACCAAAACCGCACCGTTGCCAGCATTGAACGCGATAGTACTGATGGTTATGATCACCGTTCTTACACCTTCACACCCAACGGACAAACCATCATCAGCGGCGGTTCTAACGGAGTTCTCACTGCCTACCAACGCGATGACTCTAAAATCGGCGATTATGTTGGACATACCGGCGATGTTTGGGCAGTGGCGGTTTCGGCTGATGGACGTTTGTTGGTTTCTGGTAGTCATGATCAAACGGTGCGGCTTTGGAATGTTCAGACGCGGGAGAATTTATTGACACTGTTTCATGGTAGTGATGGCGAATGGGTGGTTTGGACTAATAGTGGACATTATGCCGCTTCGCCTAATGGCGATAAAATGATGGGTTGGCACTTAAATAAAGGCGTGGCTCACGCCGCCGATTATATTACTGCCGCCCGGCTAAGTAAATCGCTTAACCGCCCTGACATTGTGGCTAACACGGTACGTCTGCGATCCGTCAAACAAGCTCTCGCAAAAGCGGGACTAACTGACTTTAATCTTGAACGACTGATTTATGACGCTTTACCCTAGTACTTTGTCAAAGTTATATTGACGGGTATGAAACCTGACAGGTTTTCAAAACCTGTCAGGTTGTATCACCCGTAGCCAATCAAGATGACACCGTCATACTATTCCTAGCTGGACACGGAGTCAACGAAAACGGCAACTACTACTTCCTACCCCGCGATGCCAAACGACGCAATAAACGTTGGCGCAAATCCAGCGTCATCAAATGGCGAGTCTTACAAGACGCACTAGAAGAAACGGCTGGCAGACGCATACTATTAGTAGACACCTGCCGCTCCGGCAACGCCTTCAACTCACGCCTACTCAAAGATGCCGCCGATGCCAAAATAACCGTCATCAGTGCCACCGACAGCGACAGCATCGCCCAAGAAAGGACAGAATTAAAACATGGCGTATTTACCTACGCCCTACTCGAAGGGCTTGCCGGCAAAGCCGACGCAAATCGTGACAACCTAATAAAAATCAAAGAATTAGACAGTTACCTCTCCGAAAAAGTCGAAGAACTAACCGAAGGCAGTCAAATACCGGTATTGCACTCACCGGGAGGATTTAAGAATTTCGTGTTAGCGCGGAATTGATTTCGGAAGAAATCCGATTTTTTGAAAAAATCGGATTTCTAGCTTGAGCCTAAAAATCGGCTGAAAAATAAACCGCAAACTCGCTATAGACAAAATTTCCGAAATTTTATAGAATACTGTTTGGCAATACCATCGCCAATTGGATATTTGTGATATTTGTTTCGGGAATGGAGCGAAGCGGATTTCCCGAAACTCTTATAAAAATATTTGCAGCCAAACCTCAGAGGTTTTGGAAACCTCTGAGGTTTTTTGTTTTTTGTGAAATTATTTTTCTGAAAAACTATAGGTTTCGGGAAATCGTACCTCATTCCCTTCACCCCAAATTTTGATATTGGCGAAGGTATTGGTTTGGACAATGTTATATTTTAATATTGGTAATTACTGATAGCCCATTAACCATTTTATCACTCTCAAGGAGAAACTTACTTTAATGGCAAACCAACCTTCTGAACTTGTTGACAAGTTGGAAATATTTTTTGAAGAAACCATTCAAAAGATGGATCGGCAGTTCACTTCACATGAGTTTTTTAAGAAATTGCTTCATGCTCACCAAAATGAGTATGTGGCAGCATTAGCCGCTTATATGAATAACGGTACACCTTTCAAGGATTTGCATTGGGAAATCTTTCAACGACTCCAGAAGTTGGACAATAAGCTGATCAAGAAACAACAAGACTATCCAAGCCAAGATATTTTTGGTATTGCCTCAACAACAACATTGTGGCGCAAGAAATAATTGGGCGAGAAATCCGATTTTTTGAAAAAATCGGATTTCTTAAGTACTGAAGCATAAGTTTTATTACTTTTTGGAATCCAAACCTTTAGATTTGGACGCAAGCAAATTACCGTGTGCCAAATCTGAAGGTTTGGACTCCATAACTTTTTGGAATCCAAACCTTTAGATTTGGACGCAAGCAAATTACCGTGTGCCAAATCTGAAGGTTTGGACTCCATAACTTTTTGGAATCCAAACCTTTAGATTTGGACGCAAGCAAATTACCGTGTGCCAAATCTGAAGGTTTGGACTCCATAATATCCGCTTCACTACTTACTCTCAGAAAATCCTTGGGTAGGGTGGGCAAAGCCTTGCCCACCATTTCTTCACTGTCTATTGATTTGCCCAGTGATACCACGTAATGCCTTCGATATCACTATAAGGCGTGTTGGGGCTGGACGGGATTTTGCGGAGTATTTTTCACCCCACAGTTCCTTATGTTTCACATAAGGCTATTCATGTTTTACCCCTTCGGGGTTAGAAATTTTTGGCTGGACGGGGTTTGCAACCCCGTCCATAACATTTTATTTTAGGAGCCACAAATATATTCATTAGACATTATAACGAATGAATCTCGAACATTATTTAAATCGGTATAATGTCTATTGAAATGAATACGTCCAAATCTGAAGGTTTGGATTCCAAAAAATACTTCCAAATCTGAAGGTTTGGATTCCAAAAAATATTTCCAAATCTGAAGGTTTGGATTCCAAAAAATACTTCCAAATCTGAAGGTTTGGATTCCAAAAAATATTTCCAAATCTGAAGGTTTGGATTCCAAAAAATATTTCCAAATCTGAAGGTTTGGATTCCAAAAAATCCAAATCTGAAGGTTTGGATTCCAAAAAATATTTCCAAATCTGAAGGTTTGGATTCCAAAAAATACGTCCAAATCTGAAGGTTTGGATTCCAAAAAATACTTCCAAATCTGAAGGTTTGGATTCCAAAAAATATTTCCAAATCTGAAGGTTTGGATTCCAAAAAATACGTCCAAATCTGAAGGTTTGGATTCCAAAAAATATTTCCAAATCTGAAGGTTTGGATTCCAAAAAATACGTCCAAATCTGAAGGTTTGGATTCCAAAAAATATTTCCAAATCTGAAGGTTTGGATTCCAAAAAATACGTCCAAATCTGAAGGTTTGGATTCCAAAAAATACGTCCAAATCTGAAGGTTTGGATTCCAAAAAGGAGAAATAATTATGCTTGTCATTTACTCACTGAACTTACTGATTAACATTGAGCCTTGCCGTCTATAACGGTCATTCATTTACTAAAGTAATCGGCTAGGCTCTCACATCACCTTCCTTATCAATTTGCTGACTATTCGGCTCGGTTATTTTTAATGTGCCCTTAGCAACAGCTTTGGACTCCAATATCCGACAATTTATGATTAGTCTTGGCATTGTGAGAGTATTCAGAATGAAATCCAGAACAAAATGGTTAAAAGAAGTGGTATCTTTGTGTGGGGAAGTTGGTCCTGAAGATGGTGTCGATCCAAGAACGCTTTTTCACAAGCCGAGAAAAAAGACCCACCGCAAAACGTACCAAGTCTGCAAACAAGCAGAAAAAACGCTGAATTTGGTTTTAGCGGGCGAATCGACTGATCCAGTATTACGCGAATTATTCGTTTGTGCCGTTGAACCTAATCCAAATAGTACACATCTGTTGGTGATTGTTGAAGCAAACGAGGCGGTCGCTCCGTTAAATGAGAATGAGGTGTTGGAAGCACTCCAGCGAGCTGGGGGGCGATTACGTTCGGCCCTCGCCACAGCCCTCAATCGCAAACGAACGCCTCAGATTTCATTTCGGTATGTAAGCTGGCTGAACCGCTCGATGTATTAAGCGGACTTGTCATCACAACTAATCCACGAAAAACCTCCGAGGTTTCCAAAACCTCGGAGGTTTGGCTCCAAACATTTTTCTGAAAAACTATAGATGGGGTTTGCAACTGTGGTGTTAAATTTGAGGCGACAGCTAGAAATCCGATTTTTTGCAAAAATCGGATTTCTTTTAATACCAGATAGAAAACCTGAAGAGATAGTGAATGACTGACTTAAAGAATCCAATCCTTATATATTTGAAAGGCTTCCTGTTTGGAGCGATAGTTTTATGCAGTTCCATCATTCTGCTTTCTATGTACCCATCTTGGCAAACAGCAATCTTAATAGCTCTAATCAGTTGGGCATCAGCAAGGGCCTATTATTTTATGTTCTATGTCATTGAGAAATATGTGGATAGCAGTTACAAATTCTCCGGGGTATTTTCATTTATCAAGTATTTGATTTCTCATAGAACAGAAGTAAATGAAGACTCTAACAATTGACTGAACTGCGCCGGTATTTGACTTTTATATAGATGTTCAGAAAAATAATTTGTTGAAAACCAGTTTCCAAAACCTCGGAGGTTTGGCCCTAAACATTTTTCTGAAAGTCAAAGATACATTTTTTCAATACGATATAAAATTGGAATCGGTCCAAGAAAGTCTATCATTATGATTGTCTATTCGTTCATTTTTTTGGAAGTTTTTAAAATTCAAGCATTTACAGCGTGTATGAAATTTGCATAAATCATGCTCTTTTAAAATCTAAAAGTTAGAGCATTTGAACGAACCAACAGTTATGAAAATTTTTTTTAAAATCTATCAATTCATTTGCAAAAAAATATAGATATTACCGGTTACAAATTATCCATTACTGAGAATAAAATTAAAAAGTTCAAGCGTTCACTGAGTACAAATCGCTTACAACAAACTTGAACCATTAACCATTAACAACAACAAAATTCAAAGCGAAAAAAAATTTTCGATTGGTTATAGAGCCAATCCCTAATTACAAATCCTAATTTCCACAGTTTGAACACCTCTATTGGTTTGTAGGGACTACCTCAATGCCATTAAGTTAAGGAGTTATAGATTTATTATCAATAAGATATGTTGTAGTTGTAGGTTGGGTTAGATTTTTTGGCACCGCCAAAAAACGTAACCCAACAAACTGACCCCAATTTACAGTTGATTGTCGGGTTACGTTATATCGCGACGCGATATAAGCTAACCCGACCTACAATATGTTGTAGTTGTAGGTTGGGTTAGATTTTTTGGCACCGCCAAAAAACGTAACCCAACAAACTGACCCCAATTTACAGTTGATTGTCGGGTTACGTTATATCGCGACGCGATATAAGCTAACCCGACCTACAGTATAACATTTTGATTAATCAAATTATTTTCTTAACTTAATGGCATTGAGGGACTACCTGCTTTAACTGAGAAGCAATGTACTGATAACCAATCACAGATTATCTAAATACTTCTCAGCGTCCAACGCCGCCATGCAACCAGTTCCGGCTGAAGTAATCGCTTGACGGTAAACATGATCACAGACATCACCGGCTGCAAATACGCCCGGTACACTAGTTGCCTGTGCATTGCCCTCATTACCGCCGTTGACAACAATGTAGCCATTATTCATTTCTAGTTGACCGATAAACAAATCAGTATTTGGCTTATGACCAATAGCAATGAAAACGCCGTGTAAATCAA
>Ga0233403_10000999_pt1 | contig 13321 bp, 12 predicted proteins | sample Na_oxic_1_MG_FD_179866 | JGI IMG/M metagenome (GOLD analysis project Ga0233403, IMG submission 179866) | Seawater microbial communities from Saanich Inlet, British Columbia, Canada - Na_oxic_1_MG | ecosystem: Environmental > Aquatic > Marine > Inlet | place: Canada: British Columbia | collected...
GATAAACAACAGAGCTTCAAACTGGATTGAACATTTAAAGGTGTTATAACCTATCTAACTTCTGCTAATTATTAGCCGCCTGTTAGTTCCATACAATACTATTAAATACTATTGGTTAGGTAACTATCGTTAAAGTTAATCCGATAGAAATCGTTAAACAAACTGATATCAATAAAATCGATTCGTTCACCCAGTCTTCTGGGTATTCAAGCCAATGATATCCTGACACCATTGTCGCCAGTGCGATGCTGATAAATACCAGTAAACCGCTGCTTAATCCTAATCGTAATGATAAACCCGCTGTGGGTTGTGGTTGGAGTAAACGATTGAAACGTAATAATATACCACAACCTGCAAGCAAGGCACCTGCAACGAGGTATCTCTCCGTCCAAAACAGGATACCGATTGTCAGCACAATCAGCATTAGAATCCAGTGTAATGAGGGTAAGGAAAAATCACTGTCATCAGGCTTTTGTGATGATACTGTGCTGTCATTACGATGCAAAACGCTAAGTAGTGCAATGAACAAAACGGCCAGGCCCAATAACATATCCATGCTGCGATAATTCAATAATAAGGCCGTCACGGAATGCGTCAGTTCCGTCTCGGATAACTGAGAATGCACTAATTCTGTCATGCTGATACTGGGTTCGGGCATAAAAAAAATAGCGATGGCTAATCCCAGTTCAAAGATAGAAAGTAATACGATAATCAAAATGACTCTGAGAACAGAGGTAGACATTTTATAACCTTTATGCTCAAGTTGACAAAATGAGATATTAACTTACTACCTATCAATTTGTGTCGGCTTCAAAAACACACACATTGACACACAATTTGTTATAGACATAAGATCAATTTAAAATCATAGACTTATCCTCTGTGGCACTCTGTGGTACTCTGTGTTCTCCGTGTTGAAAGCGTTTGCTCAAACTGATAGGTAGATATAAACAAACCACTACACTTAACCATTTAATCTCTTCAAATGCTCAATAATTTGTTCAAGGGTGTAGGTTTTTGGAACGCCTTCTTGGTGATCGGGTGGTTGAGTACGACTCACTCTCTTTGAGGGCCAGGCAAGCAATAAACCAATTAATCCAATCAGTAAAACACCCATCACAATTTGCATAGCACCTGATGTGGTTTTGCTAGAAAATATTTCTAAAGATTCTAGTGCTTCATCTTCTTGTAAAGTTGAAAACACGGCCCATTGCAATCCAAACATATTCAGGGGGGTATAGGCAGAAAAAACAAATTCGCCATAATACTCTTCATAGATAATCAATCCCGATTCACCGGCAAATACGGCTTCTGTTCCTGGCGTGTCAACGATTTGCAAGCCGACACTGGTATCTTTGAGTTCAATTTTAGAAATCACATTAGCCGACAATCCTAATTCCCATACTGCTAACAAATAATCTTCTTTATTTTCCACCAACAAACGACTTTCACTACGCATCGTACCATCGGCCGCTACCAGATAAGTTTCACCTGTTATGCCTGATTCTTCAAATGGCCACGCTTTTCCATAAGTCATGATGTCATTTATGCCATCACTTGCGAGTTGAAAAATCAGCACCCCAATTTTGTTTTCGCCATCAAAAATAGGCGTTCCCAAAAAAGCCATCTGATTATTATAAGCGGGTAAATAAGCAGAAAAGTCTACTAGCGACACTTCATCACGGGCCGACTGATTGGCTTTTTGAAAAACTTCTCCTAAAAGCGTGTTAGCGTAAGGGCCATCTATTAATGATGTGGCAAAATCTACCGCTTTATTAATCGAATAGATAATCATGCCTGTCTCTGAATCCACTAACAAAATATCTTCCGCTTCAGAATAGCTTTTTAACGCTTTCATTTGCTGATGATGAATACGATGCCAATCAGTATAGCTAGAGGCATCTTGGGCAGCTGACAATTCAGATTGAGTGCCCACTGGGTTAGGATTAGCCACAATATAGTGATATTGCAAGGCCACACTATTATCATCCAGTTGATTTAGTATAGGCTTTAAATCCGTTACTACCTCAACATTGGAAATATCGTATTCCTTCGTAAAATCATTGTGATAGTATTTTGCCAAAGCTTGGCGATATTGCGTTATAGATGAATCTGGCATTGTAGCCGATGATGCTGTGACACCTTGAGCAAATTGGGGAAAGGTTTTCCCCCGCATCGCTTCAACAATATCCTGAGTACGGGCATACAATTGAATTTGGTTAATCAGCATTTGAAAATAGCTTTCAACTTGTGCCTTTTGAGTTTCTCGAATCGCGATCAAATGATTTTGTACACGATCGCTCAATAAGCGTTGCGCTTGGTACTCTGCAAGTTTAATCGTGAAATGGGCCGTCACAACGACGGCTATAACAACAAACAAGCCAACTAAAACCGTTATCATAAGGCGAATCGCCAACGGCGAAATCATTAATTAAACTCCCCCCAATATCCTCTTTGAAAAGGGCAACCCGACGGATTGCCCCCACATTCCGAAACCGGTTGTAGGGGCAATCCCTTGTGGTTGCCCCCTTCCCGTTTTATAGGAACCCCAGGTTCCACCTGGGGCTATTCATATTCAACCCCTTCGGGGTTGGCATATTAATAAGATATCAACTTTTATCTGAATTTTCTCAAGCTCTAAAAATGTCCAAGTTATTTTGTGACGGTTCCTTACCTTCAACAAATCAATCAGGACTCATTGAACACTCTTCGCTAATGATATTGACGACTGCCGACGTAACAAATAATTCAAGATTGGCGGTGTCAGTAGTGTTGTCAAAATCACCATGATAATCACCACCGAAAACAGTTCTTCAGAAATCACGCCAAGCTGTTTACCTATCATTGCAAAAATCAACCCGACTTCGCCACGAGGTGCCATACCCCAGCCAACAATATATTTATTAACCGGCCCTGCAACGATACCGGCAACCAGTTTACTCACAAAGGCTACCACAGTAATGACTAAAGCAATGCCCAAGACTTTGACATCAAATAGCGTTTCTAAATTAACTTGCATCCCTGTCATGATAAAGAAAATCGGCACTAAAAAATGCCCTAAAGGGGCAACTAAGCGATCCAGATGTTCTTCATCATGATGTTCCAAAACATTTGTCACCTTTTGCTTTGTTTCAGTATCAGCATTTTTCACTGCCGCTTTGATCTCTTGATTAATGGCAGGTTGGTCAAATTCGTTGAAATGAATATGTTCTAACATTAAACCTGCTGCAAAAGCACCAATGATAGGAGCAAGCCCTGCTAAATGAGCCAAATAAGCAAAAATCAGGCAAAAGCTAATAGCCAGGGTGAACTTCATCCCAATGTTAGTCTGAATCAAAGATAAAAATTTCCCGATGTGTGGTGTCAACCACTGTCCCAAGAACAGGGCACCGATGAGAAATAATATGGCCTTCAAGGTTATCCAGCTAATACCAAAAAGACTAACAGCCCCTGTTGTGACAATAGCAGTCACTACCGCCAAAATGATCAAACCCATGACATCATCAATGACGGCTGCCCCCAACACAATTTGGGCTTCTGAGGTTTGCAACTTGCCCAAATCACGAAACACGCGACCAGTAATACCAACAGAAGTGGCTGTCAGGGTGGCCCCTAAAAATAAATAGGCATCATTAGACAGGCCCGGCATCAGCCACATACCGACCAGATATCCGAGTACGAAAGGGGTTACAACGCCTACAGTGGCGACCATAAAGGCTCGCAACCCGACTTTACGCATTTCATCAATCTTAGATTCCAAGCCAATCTGAAATAATAGAATGACTACGCCTAATTCCGCGAGAAAGAGAATGATCTGGTCATGCTTGACTGACTCAAACCAGCCGATGCCCATGAGAACGAGATTACCCAGCACAACGCCTATAACCAGTTCACCTAGCACTGCCGGCTGCCCCCATTTTTCAATCAAACCCGCCATTTTTGCCAGCAATAAGAACACTGCAAGCCATAAAAAATCAATGGTTGTCACGCTTCCACCACTGGCATAGGCAAAAGGTATCACAAACAAGGAAAAGATTAAGGCCCATGCCCATCGAGACTGGCCGTGAAAATAACTGCGCTTCGTTGATGTCATTGAGAAATTACCTCTTGGGGTAGATTACATGTGTGAATGGTTTGTCAATTTACAATAAAAACAATGAATTAAATAAACCTAGCAACCTGTCGGAGAATACCACTTAAGTCATTGTTTTGTATAACATTTATGATTATTGTCAAAGCGATAATAATCAATGAGTTAGTTGATTAATCCGACAGGCTGCTAGTTGCCTTTTTTAAAGAGTTGGGGGATTTCGTTTTTTAGAATAACAGAATAAAGTTCAATGAAACCACCGAACCTATTCTGAAACGTCGTTCTATGCCAGATCAAATTCTGGCTGAAAATTCTGATTCTGACAACCTATTCATTCTCCATACATTTCCGTGATAATATTTCTTAGCTGGGCTGCCTGTTCTTCAGAAAGTTGGTCAATTTTTCTAATTAATCTCTGTTTACTGATAGCCCGTATTTGGTCAACAACGATTTCAGCATCGACACCCGCACAACTGATTTGTAAGCGACAACGCCATGTTGGGTGAAGAGTTCTGGTTAAAGGACAAACCACAATCGTTTCCATGTAACGGTTCATATCATTCTGACTCACTATCACAACCGGACGAGTTTTCTGAATTTCACCACCCATTGTTGGATTTAAGTCAGCCAAATAAATTTCATATCGAAGGGGTAGTGAACTCATTTTTTTCTAATCCATCCAGTAATGTTGCGTCAAAATCTGTCCAATCTTCTTGTGCTTGTGCTATTGCTTTATAAGTTTCTTCATAAGAGAGTTTATTGTCGTCCTTTTTACGCAACAAAATACCCCTTTCTGTTTCCTCCAAAGTGAACCAATTGGAAAAACCATATTTTTGTAACATACTGTTGGGTAAACAAATACCTTTTGAATTGCCTATAGTAACAAGCCTTGTATTTATGATGGAGGCTTCCATAATAAAACCTTATGTCAATGGAAATGTGAAAATTCTAGTTAACTGTTGAAAAATTATCAAAGTTAAGATGACTAACAATCACAACTCGAAGAACCTTGCCACAAGTTTTTCCCTTCAAGATAAGGCACAATAAATATATATTAGCAATGTCTCTGGTTGAAAACACTCGGCAAGGTTGTGACAATATTATTATAATCTATAAGTTTTTCAAATGAGGCTTTTTGGGATTGATTTCCCACTCCAAAATAGCAATTTTAACTTTAATTGACTGATTTTCCAAGAACATTTTTTTAGGTAACACAATCCCCTCTACATTAACATAATGCAAATAGGTGATAAACCAACCCTCTTGTTGTAAATGGCGTAATTGCTTTTTATCATTGAGTAAGTACCGATCAGGAGCAGAGTGAGGGGCCGGTAGGCCTCTTATCCAAAACCGCAAATTCGTCACGGGCAAGTCTAATTTCAAAACGTCAGACATTAACGCATCTGCATTGGCAGCCTTATAGGTTTTCTTATCAGCAGTACGCATGATAACGCCCTTCTCATCCCCTTCAAGTAATAAAGCCCCTTGTCCAAGGGGCATATTTAAACGCAATTGATAAGCGGAGTCTTGCTGTTGCCAGTAAACACTTGCTGTCCAATTTTCGGAATCGGTTGAAATCGCAATACGACCTTTCAAACGCCACGCATCCAGTTGACTGGCTGGTGAGGGTGGCAATTTGGGTAATGAAACACAAGCTGATAAGAAAACGACCAGTATCAATAGAAAACGCTTCATGGTTTTTCCTTGTCCTGATTCTCTTCCCCATTAGGTAGAAAACGCTGTTTTGTGTTAAGCAATTTTTCATCATCAGGATAAGTGGCCAAGGCTTCATCCCATACACGAATAGCCGCTTGTCGATCACCACTCTCCCATAACACTTCGCCCAAATGGGCAGAAATTTCTGGATCATTTTGCATTGCCAAGGCTTTACGCAGATACGCAATCGCCTGTGCATAATCACCCTGCTTATACAACACCCAGCCCATACTATCAAAAATATGGTATTGATCAGTGGGACTTAAATCCAAAGCTTTTTGAATTAACTCGTAAGCCTCATCATAACGATTCGTTTTATCTGCGAGACTGTAACCTAAGGCATTCAGGGTATTCACATTGTCAGGTTCTTGCGCCAGTATATGTCGTAAATCCTGCTCTAATAAATCCATCATATCCATTTTTTCAGCCAGCAAGGCCCGCATATACAAGACTTCGAGATCACCTGGTTTTAATTTAAGTGCCTGATTATAAGCCGCCATGGCTTGCGGATAACGCTTTTGATCGATCAACAATTCCGCTTCCAACTGCCTGATATGAATAGCCTCATCCTCATTGTTCACAGCCACAGTTTGAAGGTGTTCAATAGCCTGATCTAACTGGCCCTGTTCGACTAGAAGCAAGGCAACCCGTGCCTGTGCCTTTAAATAATTTGAACCCCCTTTCACTTGCCGATACCAAGACAAGGCACTTTCAATATCTTTATCCTGTTGTGCAATTTGGCCTAAATAGTAACGCGCAATATTGAGTCGTTCTCCTGTTTGAAGCAATTCCAGAAAATACCGTTTAGCCCCTGAAAATCGATCAGTTTGTATAGATAACACACCCAAGGCATACAAAATATCACCATGTTCTGGATACTCGGACAACAACTTTTGAAATTCTGCAATCGCTTCCTCAAATTGTTCCGCATCGGCAAGCATACGCGCATACATTAAACGCCATTCAGACTGATGTGGATATTTGTACAAGGCCTGTCTCATCCATTGCAAAGCCTGTTCCTTTTGATCTTGCTTGTCCAAGAGATAAGCATAAAAAGGGACAGCTTCCGCATGATCAGGAACCAAAGTTAACAATGTACGCAACACATCCAACGCTTCAGTAGGTTGATTAGCTTGGTTCAATAAACGTGAATAAACAAATAGCAATACCGGAGCATGTTGTCGTTTTGAAACCAATTTCTTCATCAGTTCCAAGGCAAGTTCCTGACTTTTCTGATTTTGTGGTTGTTTTAAAATCGCCTCCATAACCGACTTTTGTTGCTCCGGTTTATCTTCAAGACTATCAAGCAGAATCTCTAACTGAACCACAGCTTCTTCTGTACGCTCTTGGTGCAATAACATTTGACCCAAAATTTGGCGTGCCTTATGACTATTTGGGTCGAGAGTCACCCACTGGCGGGCCGCTTGAGTCGCCAGATGATATTGACTCGCATACAAGGCAACAGTTGTCGCACGTTCCGCAATACCGAGATCGGGAATGCGAGAAGCAACCTCAAAAAGAGATTGGGCAGCTAAAGGTAAATAACCCCGACGCAGAGCAATTTCAGCCACCAAAATTTTATACATATCTTCCTGTTCTGGCGAGAAAAAGTGCTCTGAACTGAATGACACCCTTTGTTGGCTGTTTGTCTCTAACAACTGATCTTCTTGAGCAATAGCATTCTCGTATGCCAATTGACTAACACACCCCATTAAAAGATTGGCAATCAAAATAACCCCAAAATCTTTACATAATAATTTAATCTTCACATTGATGCTCCTTATTCAGCCAATCTATTTTAGATATTTAGATAGATATTTAGATTGTGTGAACCAAATTTAATAACGTGCCATTTGCCAGCGTTTTTAATCTATTTTAATTATTATATAGTACAACGAATTAGGAAACGAAGGGAAGCTACGCTAAATAAACGAATAACCCTTCGTTTTATGTATTTCACGCTAAAGTTTCGCGAAGCGAAACTTTAGCGTGAAATGGTGGGTAAAGATTGTTGCCCACCATCTCATTAAAAAGTTTTTGCTTTAAGAAGTTTTGCGCGCAAAACTTCTTAAAGCGAAGTTTGTTACCGCGCTAAGTATATCAAAACTATGAACGCATTTTTCGTTATCAGTTCAACTGTTCATCTTCTTGCTATTTAATAGCCATTTAATAGAGTACAAGTACAACGGATTTAATTCCGATGATTGTTGAAAAACTCAATCAGTATTTATCATGAAAATCAAGCATCTAAAACAGCTTATCTTGAATTTTAATGATTTCTGATTATTAATAATAAATCTAGTTATGTATAATCTCAAGCCGGCCTGATTCAAGCGGGTGTGATTAAAACGGCATGGCTAGGAATCCCAGGTGGAACCTTTTCACATTTAGCATAGCCGATCTTCGGTTCACTTAAGAAGTTGCGTGAAATACAGTTTTTGCGCGCAAAAACTTGTTAAGTGAAAGCCTATTCACATTTTCAGGCTAAAATTTAGCGTAGCACACCGAAGGTTCGCTTCGTTATACTTTAGCCTGAAAACCCCTTGGGAGCCTTAGCGTTTTAAGTTTTTATTTTTAAAATAAAAAAGCCATGTACTTTTAATCACACCCGATTCAAGCCTAATTACTAATTAAATGGTAATGAGCTTTTTGCAAAACTTATCACTTGCCTAATGACGAGCGATCCTACGGGAAATTTTGCAAATAGCGAATAGCGAATAGCGAATAGCGAATAGTAAATAGCGAATAGCGAAATTCGCCAAAGGCTTTTCACGCAAAAACTTTATTTAGCTTCGCTGGCCTTCGGCTCACTTAAGAAGTTGCGTGCAACTTCTCCGTGTGAAATTCACATTTCACGCAGCATCGTTCGCGCGTAGCGAAACGACGCTAAGAAATAAAATTGCGCGCAACTTCTCCGTGTGAAATGTGAAAATGAGTTCAATCTTAATCTTAAAGCTCAAAAATAGAAAATCCAAATGACAGAACATAAGATGCGTATTATCTCAGAACCTGCCCTCACCTTTGACGACGTTCTACTCTTGCCCGCCCACTCCACCGTCTTACCTAAAGAAGTCAAACTGAATACCGCCCTCACGCGAGACATTACCCTCAACATTCCCCTCATTTCGGCCGCGATGGATACCGTCACAGAAGCGCGTCTTGCCATCACCATCGCGCAAGAAGGCGGCATCGGCATTATCCACAAAAACATGACGATTGAAGAACAAGCCCGTCAAGTGCGAATGGTCAAAAAATTTGAAAGTGGCATCATTAACGATCCCATTACCGTCTCTCCCAATACCACCATTAAAGACATACTTAGCCTAACCCGCGCTCACGACATCTCAGGTGTGCCAGTTATCGACAACGGCCTACTCGTGGGCATTGTCACCAACCGCGATTTACGCTTTGAAACCCACTACAACGATCCCGTCTCAAGCGTCATGACACCCAAAGAACGACTCGTCACCGTGATCGAAGGGGCCAGCCGTGAAGAAATTTTGCACCTACTACACCAACATCGCATTGAAAAAGTACTCGTCGTCAACGACAACTTTCAATTACGCGGCCTCATCACCGTCAAAGACATTCAAAAAGCCACCGAAAAGCCCGAAGCTTGCAAAGATGAACAAGAACGCTTACGAATAGGTGCTGCTGTTGGCACAGGAGAAGATAGCAAAGATCGAGTAACGGCCTTAGTCGAAGCCAATGTCGATGTCCTTGTCGTCGATACGGCCCATGGACACGCGCAAAGCGTACTCGATCAAATACGCTGGATTAAACAACAGCACCCTGAAGTACAAATCATAGGCGGCAATATTGCCACCTCTGAAGGGGCCAAAGCCCTAGCCGATGCCGGTGCCGATGCGATCAAAGTAGGCATCGGCCCAGGCTCCATATGCACCACCCGCATAGTGGCCGGTATCGGTGTCCCCCAAATCACCGCCATTTGCAATGCCGCCCAAGCCCTCAAAGGCACGAACATCCCCATCATCGCCGACGGCGGCATACGCTACTCAGGCGATCTCGCCAAAGCCATCGCCGCAGGTGCCCATACTATCATGATAGGTAGCCTTTTTGCCGGCACCGAAGAGGCCCCCGGCGAAGTAGAACTCTACCAAGGCCGAGCCTACAAATCCTACCGGGGCATGGGCTCCATAGCCGCCATGTCTCAAACCCAAGGCTCCAAAGACCGCTATTTTCAAGAAGACGTTAAAAGCCAAGGCAAATTAGTCCCTGAAGGCATAGAAGGGCGCGTACCCCACCGCGGCCACTTAATAGATGTCATTCACCAACTTCTTGGCGGCCTACGTTCCAGCATGGGCTACACAGGCTGTGCAACCCTAGAAGAAATGCGAACCAAACCACAATTCATTCGCATAAGCCCCGCCGGTATGCGCGAAAGCCATGTACACGATGTCTCAATCACCAAAGAAGCGCCCAACTATCGAACTGACTGATTGTTAGTAGAGTGGGCTTTGTTGTTGCCCGTAGAGATGCACTGCGTGCGTCTTACCGTTACGACGCACAGCAGTGCGTCTCTACAAAATAAATAGAATACCACTATAGTTAAACTGTCTTTTCGCTTATTTTTTAGTGCCTCGTTAATTTAAATAGCTTAATATTCAAGAAGTTATATTTTTTATATTTAATTCAAAGAGTTATCAATTTATATCATAAATTCAATAACTTACATGAGTCATTCAATTTGATTTGTATTATTACAATAATATTATATATTTGTGTTAATATTACAATAACAAAACTGATTTAAGTGATTTTTAGAATTGTCATAACCTAAAATCAATAACTTACGAATTACTTTGACTCGAAAAAAATAAGCGAAAGTACCGGTTAAAATAACCCCATTCAAAAATTCAAATCAAAGGCCATTTTAATGAGCGACAAACCTAGCAAAGGTGGTTTTAATATCGGCAATGTCGGAGGCAATGTCTCAATTCAGGCCGGCGGCGATGTCGTTGCAGGCGATAAAACCACCACCACAACCATCATAACCGGTTTTAAACAAGAGCAAGATAAACAAGCATTTATCCAACAGATTGAAGAATTACGCCAACAATTGCGCCACCTCAAGTCAGAAATCGAAGAAAGCAAAGGAGGCAGCCTCGATGAAGACGAAAAAGATAGCATTGTCATGGAAGTCATGCAGCACATTAAGGCACTCAAGACGGCATCGGAAGAAGCGGAACAACTCCCCCCTCAACAAGAACCCTCGCAAGAAAAACGTGATGCCATCGAAGCCCCTCTGAATGGTGTCAATCAGATTATCAGCAAAATCTATACGGTTTTTGAAAAAACAGCTGATTTTGGTGGTAAATTCAAAAATGTGGCCTATATCACATCACTCTTATTAAGCACACGACACTTGTTTGGTTTGCCATAAAGGAATCAGGAGTATAGGAGTCACGGCAACTGTTTTTATAATGATTTCAGATAGTTATGTCGGAGTACAAACTTTAGTGAGGGAATGGTGGGCAACAAAAACCCGTTACCCACCCTACATTGATTGGCAATGGTGGGCTTTAAAAACCCGTTACCCACCTACAAAACACACAGGGATAATTTATTTTTTGGATATTCCTAAAGCTTTTGCAAAGGGGGGTTGAGGGGATTTTGGGGTTTGGGAAATTTCTGACTTTTACGATTGCTCTTTCCAAGCCCGACAAGACATAGACAAATAAAGACTAGGCACAGTGGTATTATTTTCACCAACGGCTGTCATACCATTAACCGGTTCAGCATAACCACAAAGCCATGAAATCGGACTGCTCGGATTATCAGTAACAATGGCAGCCCGCAAACTTAACACCTTACCTTTAACATGGGCATTAATACGATTGCCTAATGTTATAGCAATCGCGCCATCTTTAACTTCTACACCGGTAACAAAATTACCAATTAAATGGGCCGACTTCGGCACCCCCGCCGTTTGATTATTGGCAGGAAAGCCTTGATTCGCAACATAATATTCAGTAATCGACTTCTTCACACCCTCGCTGAGACTCATCGCCTCATTGATCTGAGCGCGGATAATAAAGTCTTGATAAGTCGGGATAGCCATTGAACCTAAAATGCCAATAATGGCAACGACAATCATCAATTCTATTAAAGTAAAACCAGATTGGAATTTACGCATCAGTTTTGTAAGCCCTTAGTGAAGTGATAAACAGACTTTAGGTAAATATTGAGGATCAAGATCGGTTTTATTATCACCGAACAGCATCATGCCTTCCACAGCTTTAGCATAACCACATACCCACGTTAAAGCATTACTGGGCGGATAGGCAACAACAATGGCGGGGCGTAATGTCAGCGTAGTCGTTTCATCATAGAAAGTATTGTTTTGAAAAATCAGATGAATCGCACCCTGATCTATCTCTAAACTGTCAACATACTGTCCGCCTAAATTTTGCGGCTCTGGTAAATTAACCGCATGATTATCTTTGGGTAATTGGCCTCGATAGGCATAGTAATCGCCAATCGTTTTGGTAATACTGCTGGCCAGTATAAAAGCTTCACTGACTTTAGCGCGTTGCATGTAAACACTATAAGCCGGTATGGCAGTAGCCGCTAAAATGCCAATGATAGCCACAACAGCCATTAATTCTATCAATGTAAAACCCTTAATTTTTGTTTGCATATTATTACGGAACGCACTTAAAAAGGGGAGTCTATTTGAATTGCATAAGGGTAGTGCTGCAATGTGGATGATGAAAGTTATAAGTACTGAACCCTAAATTTTCAGGTATTTAAAAAAACAGAAAGGGGGCTGCCCTTGGTTGTAAAATACCTGTTTATTTGTGCTTCAGTACTTAGAAGATAGAACGCTGATTAAACTGATGCTCATGATTAACACTGATTAATAATATAGTTCAAGTTTAATCAATCAAATCACTGTTCTATCCGAACAAACCCAATAATCACCCAGATTGCAGGACTCCCCGAATATTTGCCTAAATATTATTATAATCAAGCCAATAAAAAATAGGTTGATTTCGTTAATGAAGTATCAATTTTTTGATAACTGATAACTGATAACTGATAACTGATAACTGATAATTCACTTTCTACAAAATTTAGGTAAAAAATATTTATTCTCTAGTGTACTACTACAAGTCCAATTCACGATACCTACCCAAGCATTTTCCTTAACAACGGGCTGCAAGCGCAAAGTGTGTCCCGCTATTTTTGCATGACTACGATGTCCAAAAGTGACTTCAATCACACCATTGTTCACCTCAACACGGGAGACATAATGACCCATAATTTGTTCAGCAACACCAGCAGCTTGATTATTCGCCGGAAATCGTCCGTGATAAGCATAATAATCACCAACCGCTATTTTAACTGTCACAACAAGTAGGCTACTTTCTGCAACTTGGCTTTTAATGCTGTAGTCGTTATAAGCCGGGATAGCCACTGCCGTAAACATGCCAATAACGCTGACAGTCACTATCAGATCGAAAAAAACAAAACCTTTATTGACATGTTTAC
>Ga0233403_10001000_pt1 | contig 13318 bp, 9 predicted proteins | sample Na_oxic_1_MG_FD_179866 | JGI IMG/M metagenome (GOLD analysis project Ga0233403, IMG submission 179866) | Seawater microbial communities from Saanich Inlet, British Columbia, Canada - Na_oxic_1_MG | ecosystem: Environmental > Aquatic > Marine > Inlet | place: Canada: British Columbia | collected...
ATGATGCTGGCAACGTTACTTTGGATGAAGACAAAGAATGTACAGCGACTTTCACTCCAGCCCCGTCATTGAATTTAACGGTAGTAAAAACCGGCCAAGGTACCGTCACTAGCGATCCCATTGGTATTGATTGTGGAGCCGATTGCGAGGAAGTTTATGATAGCAATACTGAAGTTATTCTTATCGCCGTAGCCGATGCCGGCTGGAAACATGAGGGTTGGCGTGGTCATTGTAGTGATGATCCGGGTAAGGTGGTGATGCTAGATACCGATAAATCGTGTCGGGCCGTTTTCATTGAGGAAGTGGTGACAACTGAGCCGCCACCGGATCCCAATCAGGATCCCAACCAAATTAACCATACACTTAATATAGTTAAAACTGGCTCTGGTACTGTTACTAGCGAACCCGCTGGTATTGATTGCGGAGTTGACTGTGATGAAGAGTATGTCAAAGATACTGAAATTACCCTCACGGCAACGCCGGATGCTGGCTGGATATTTGAAAGTTGGCAAAGTGATTGTAATAATTTTGGACACGTAACTTTGGATGCCGATAAACAATGTACAGCGACTTTTGCCAAAGAAGATGTAACTGATCCAATTGAGCCACTAGGTACTCCGTTTAGCTTGCAAGTGGTTAAAACCGGCGAGGGTAACGTAACCAGTCAGCCTAGTGGTATTGATTGTGGAGATGATTGCGATGAGGATTATGATGGTAGTTCTGATATTACCCTCACCGCTACGCCGGAATCAGGTTGGAAATTTTATGGTTGGCGCGGCCATTGTAAAGAATCTGGGCTGGTGAACCGCGACAAAAATGAGAAGAAATCTTGCGCGGATTTTTGTAGTTGCCGGGCAGTTTTCCTAAGTGATCCATCATCTACCGATGGAACATCAGACGATAAAACTTCTGACGACGATATCGTTGGGAGCGGAACGCCAACAACCACTACTCTTGATGATGGTAGCGTAACTAGCCAACCGCTTGCCTGTGAAACTAATTGCACTGAACCTAAAGTAAAGATAAGTGCAACTCCCAAACCGGGTTTCGGTATTGTCGGCTGGACTGGTGGTGAAAGTTGTAATGGTACTGGCTCAACTCTAGTTGCCGCAGCAAACGCAAATTGTCAACCAGTTTTCGCGCCCGATGATGATAATGATGGGGTGGCTAATTCGATTGAAAATGCGGCTCCCAATAACGGCGATGGTAATGGTGATACTATTATTGATAGTCTCCAAAATAATGTGGTTAGTTTGCAGACTCCCAACGGGCAATATCTCACCACGGAGGTGAATAAAGAATGTACCGTCAAAGGTGCCCAACTAAAGAGTGGTGATAACTTGATGGCTTCGCCGGTTGAATTAGAACTTGGGTGTGCAGAAGCCACTATCACAAATTATCAGCATGGAATCAATGATTTAACTGGTACGCCGCATCGTCAATATGATAGTGCTAGCGATCAATGGGTAGATATCCCAGTGATATATGATAAAGTCACAATTGGAGGACAACCAGTAGCTGTCGAACAATTTACTTTGTCCGATGGTGGTTTGGGCGATAGCATTGCTGGTGATGGCAAAATCACTCATACCAGTGGACGCGCCGCACGGGCTGGTACAGTGCAGTTATCATCATCTACCTATCGGGTTGATGAATTTGACAATGTTGCCACTATGACGCTCACTCGCACCGGCGGTTGTGATGGTAATATTACTGTTGCCTATGCGACGCAAGATGGAACCGCTACCTCAATCACAGATTATAAAACTAATCACGGTGCTTTAGCTTGGGCTGATGGTGATTGTGGCAATAAGCAATTTGCGATAACAATTTTGGATGATTTTGGTGGCGAAGGTGATGAAACCGTCAATATTAGCTTGGTTAGTGCTAGTAATGGGGCAATAATTGGTAGTCCAAATAAGGCAATACTGACAATTGCTGATAATGAAGCAAATTCAATTGCAACCGATATTGTCATCACTCCAAGCGATAATATAGGTAATAGTAATTCAAGTAATAGCACCGGTAATAGCAATTCAAGTAATAGCAATCTTCCAATTGCCTCGTTATCTACGACGGTTGAAACTTGTGAAACCTTAAAGATGACAGTTGGCAATGGAGATGGGCAACTCTTTATTAAGGAATTTCCTAATGCCAGCTTGGTAAAGGTAGAGACGTGGAATCCTCTTGGTAATGGGGAAGCCGAATTGACTCTTACTGGTAAACAAGTGGGTAACACTGAAATGCTGGTAAGTGATAGCACCTCTTCCCAACAAGTTACTCTCTACATCAATGTTGTTGCCTGTAGTACGACAACTACTAAGCCGCCGGTTACGAACATTGCTCAAGAAGTTAGGACACTCTTTGCAATTGTTAGAGTTGGGCAATCTTTAGATTTTACCCTTACCGATGGCAATGGCACTCATTCAGTTAACGCAATGCCGGATAGTAGTTTGGTTTCCTTAACCGGTTGGGCTCCCCACAATGATGGCTCAGCTAATTTCACTTTAACTGGGCGAAGTGTGGGTAATACCAAATTCCTAGTCAGTGATAATGCTACGCAACAAACTGCAATCATCATCACGGTTATTGAACGTCAACCAGTAACAGGAATGGAGTATGTTGGTGGTAAATTGATTGGTGGTGGTGAGTCGATTGGTGAATTACAATCTTGTAAGAATGCGTTGCGGATAGATATTCAGAACAATTTGCAGGATAGCCAAGCGTGTTTTATTGGTAATCTAAATATAGACACGGTTTTACAACCCAATCACCAACGGCTAACACGAAAAAAAGCCAAAGTTATTAGAGTGTCAGCGGTAATTAAAGTTGCCCCTGAACATGTTGACAAAGCTGCGGAATTTTTACTGGTGGGTATCCATGCTACAGCAACTGGTGAGACTAGTTATAACCGTAACGAGCAAACATGGCGCGTCTGGGATAAACACATTTATAGTTTGCCAACCGCCCAATATCATCCGCAATTACCGGAAATTGTCGATGTTTTTATTTTTGAAGGTGATTTGAGTTCAATGCCGGGAGAGTTCACGGTATTTGTGGGTTACCGTTTGCTAGACGATGATTCCATTGTCTATAATGGTTTGGAGCCGATCCATTTCTTTGTGGATTAAGGAATTTTGCTGGACGGGATTGCAACTACAAAAAGGGCGCATTTCCATTTTTCGGGTCGTAAAAATTAACGGTTGAATTCACAGTTCCATAGGTTTCACCTATGGCTATTCACGTTTCACCCCCGTTGGGGTTAATAAACCCCGAAGGGGTTAAACATGAATAGCCACCGATGAAATCGGTGGAAGTATGGTTATTGTTTAATTACTTTTTCCTGAGAACTCAAATGAAATCACACCATTTATTAACAATTCCAATTTTAATCAGTAGTTTGGGAGCCAACGCCGAAGTCACCCTCGACGGCTCTCTCGGACGTAGCGGTGCACTCCCCGGCCCCGATTATCTCATCGGTGCTGATTTAGGCCGTCAAATGGGTAGCAACCTTTTCCACAGTTTCCAAGACTTTAACTTGAATCGTTTTGAAAGTGCTACGTTTTCTGGCCCCAATAGCATCAACAACGTTATCAGTCGCGTAACCGGTGGCAATCCCTCCAAGATTGACGGGCTAATCCGTTCGACAATTCCGGCCGATATGTATTTCCTTAATCCCAATGGGATAATGTTTGGACCAAATGCGGGGTTGGATGTGCAAGGCTCTTTTCATGTTAGCACGGCAGACTATTTGCGGTTGGGAGATGGGGGACGGTTTGAAGCACGTAATCCGAGTAACAGTATTTTAACCGTTACCCCAATTGAAAGTTTTGGTTTTTTGACCAATTCACCAGCTTCTATTACTACTCAAGACAGTAATTTGTCGGTATCTGATGGCAATAGCTTATCGTTGATTGGTGGTAATTTGCGTTTGAACGGTAATTCGCCAGTGAGGTTTGATGAACAAGGATTTATGGCGATTTTGGCTCGTTCTAAATTATCGGCACTAGCGGGACGAATTAATCTGGTGAGCGTGGGCTCTCAAGGTGAAGTTATTCCTAGCAAGTTTGGATTAGACTTAAATGCCGATGGCGGAACAATCACTGCTAAGAATAGTCTCATCGAAACTAGTGGCCCGGGTGGAGGAGCAATATTCATTCAGGGGGGACAGCTTGTGATGGAAAATTCCATAATTCAAAGCAATACACTTGCCGATAAAAATGGTAAAGATATTCATCTAAAATTGAATGAAAATATCCATATTCGTGGCAATATTTTGGCTGTTTCAAGCAAAAGCTTTGGTCAAGGAGATACCGGTCAAATTATCATTATCACCCCTCATTTAGAAATCATCGAAAGTTTAATCAATACTACTTCCATTAACGAAGGTAATGCTAGACATATTAAAGTTGAAGTCAACCAGTTAAAACTTAAAGAAGGTAGTTCAATTTCAAGTAGAAATTATGGTATTGGAAAAGGTGGAAATATAGAAATCCAAGCCAAACAACAAATATCATTATCCGGACAAAGTTCAGAAAACTATAGGCTTGACGGACTTTTATTTCAACAATACCCAACAATTATTAATAGTACAACTTTTGGTAGTGGTAAAGGTGGACAAGTAACTATTGTTACTGGACTTTTAGAACTTGAAGGAGGGCTAATTGCAACCGCCAGTTTAGGCAAAGGTTATGCGGGTAACCTAATGGTTGATACGAATACAGCCCATTTCAGTCACGGGGGATTTATCAGCACAAACGGTATGGTTGAAGGACAATCTGGCAATATTAAATTTAGTGTCAAAGACACGCTCTTTATAACCGGTAAACGATCCGGTTTTTATATTATGCCAAATGGAATGGTATTTGAGAATAATCAAAGTGGGATTGCTACTTTGACACTTGGTACTAATCAGACAAGTCAAGCCGGAGATATTATTATTTCAGCCAATACTATTCAAATAGAAAACGAGGGCCTCATTACAGCTTCCAACTTAGGAAAATCTACAACTATAGGTGGAAATATATTGATAACCACTAAAAATTTGTTTATAACTCAAAACGGACAAATAAATAACAGTAATGGTATTTTCATGGGAAAAGAATTTATTTCCGGTCGAGGACAAGCTGGAACTATAGCCATTGAGGCTCAAAACATATCAGTTGTTGGTATCGACGGGGAGAATAATCAAACGGGGATTTTCAGTGAGACTTATAGTGATGGGCATGGAGGTAATATTGAAATCCAAACCCATCTTTTGAATTTAAGCCAAAAAGGAAATTTATCAGTTCACAGTCATACAACCGGCAATGCCGGAGAAATTACTGTGCAGGCAAACATCATCACTTTAACTAATGGTGGTAATATTTTCACATCAGCCACCAATGCGGCCGGTGGTAATATCATCATAACCATTCCTCATTTAATTTATTTACAAGAAGGCAAAATCACCACTAGCGTTGGAGCCGGTAAAGGTGGGGGTGGTGATATTACGATTAAAAGCCCGGTTTTTATAATTTCCGAACAAGGTCAAATAAGAGCTAATGCTGATGAAGGACATGGTGGTAATATTCACATTGTTGCTGAACATTTTATTAAATCACCGGATAGTTTGGTAAGTGCCTCTTCAAGATTAGGCATAGATGGTAAGATAAGAATTGACTCCCCCGATGTTGATATCTCCGGTGCTTTGCTGGTTTTACCGGCCACATTTATTGATGTCAGTGGTCAACTTAAACCTCCTTGCAGCGCACAGAGGAGATTGAATAAGAATAGTTTTGTGGTCAAACATTTTACTGGAGGGCCATCATTGCCTTCGGATTTGCAAGCAAACATATTGATATTAGTTCAATCCGAAGATGAGAAAATACCGCTTCAAAAAACCGGTGATAAAAAGGACGATGAACAATTGGTTCGCAAAGTGGCTTTTGTGGGTGGATGTCAGCCGGCTTCATCTAAAACAACAAGCAGTGTTATTCCAGAACAGTTGTTTTGATGTTAGTTTTATATACTTTTTTCCATGGTACAACGAATTGATAAATAAACGAATTAATTATGCCAACAGAACAGATTTTTTTGGTAGGGTGGGTAGAGCACTGCGAAACCCACCTATCCCTCAAAATGGTGGGTTTCGCTATCGCTCTACCCACCCTACATAAGAATATTTTTGACTTGTGTATAACAATGAGCACCGGCGGGAACCAGAAAAAAATTATTGTTAATCTATTCTGAAAATTCTCAAATTCTGTAAATTCTGATTCAGACAAATAGAAAGCAATCCCGGTAGTTATTGTTTAATTACTTTTTTCTGGAGAACTCAAATGAAATCACACCATTTATTAACAATTCCAATTTTAATCAATAGTTTAGGAGCCAACGCCGAAGTCATTCTCGACGGCTCCCTCGGACGCAATGGAGCCTTACCCGGCCCCAATTATCTAATCGGAGCCGATTTAGGCCAACAACACGGCGGTAATCTCTTTCACAGCTTCCAAGACTTTAACTTGAATCGCTTTGAAAGTGCCACATTTTCTGGCCCCAATAGCATCAACAACATTATCAGTCGTATCACTGGTGGTAATCCCTCAAATATTGATGGGTTAATCCGCTCAACAATTCCGGCCGATATGTATTTCCTAAATCCTAATGGTATAATATTTGGCCCTAATGCGCGGTTGGATGTGCAAGGCTCTTTTCATGCCAGCACTGCGGATTATCTGCGTTTGGGAGAAAACGGACGTTTTGATGCACGTAATCCGAGTGATAGTTTATTGGCCGTTGCCCCAATTGCAACTTTACCGTCTGTTAGATCGCTTTGGTAATGCCAAAGGTTTGATTCCAACTATTTTTCTGAACGTCTATAGTTGAATACCCGATGCGTAGGAACAAGAAAAGAAGACAAATTTTCAATGACCAAAAATAACCTAAGAAAAATCTTTCTATCGAAAAGAAAAAGTTTAAGCTTAAACCTATTACAAGAAAAAAGTAAGGCAATTAGCCAAAACTTTTTTGAGCATTTTGACTTATGCAAGATTAAAAAGGTGCATGTATTTTTGCCAATTTTGCGACAAAACGAAATTAATACTTGGTTTATCATCAATGAAATTACGCAAAATTATTCGCATATAACCCCAATTATTTCTAAGAGTAACTTTCAGACTTGCAACATGGAAAGTTATATACTCAATACCAACACAAAAATGGTAGAAAATAAAATGGGTATTTGGGAACCAACTAATGCGGTGAAATGCCCGGATAAATTAATAGACATGATTTTAATGCCATTATTATGCTTTGATAAACAAGGTTTTAGGGTTGGTTATGGCAAAGGTTTCTATGACCGGTTTTTGGCAAAATGCCGCCCGGACATTATTAAAATAGGTTTATCACTATTTGAGCCAGTAACTAAAATAGATGATGTTGATGTTAATGATGTTAGAATGGATTTTTGCATAACGACTGAACCGGTTTGCGATAATTTAGAACCCGATTTATGTTCCACCGATTTCATCGGTGGCTATTCACATTTAACCCCTTCGGGGTTTGTACATCTTTGGAAATTTCTAACCCCGAAGGGGTAAAACATGAATAGCCATAGGTGAAACCTATGGAACTGTCCAGCAACATTTATCCCAAGGTTTTTTTTTGCAGGTAACTACAGGTAACTGAAAATGCACCCAATGCTCAATACTGCGGTACGGGCGGCACGTAGCGCCGGTGCGCTAATTGTCCGCTCTCTCGAAAAACGCCAAAATTTACAGATAGACACCAAAGGTAAAAACGATTTTGTAAGCGAGGTTGATAGACAAGCAGAAGCCATTATCATCAAGATTCTGCATAAAGCCTATCCCAATCATGCCATTCTTGCCGAAGAAAGTGGAATAGCAGCAGCAGGTAAAGATAAGAATTATCAATGGGTTATAGACCCACTGGACGGTACGACCAATTTTCTGCATGGCAACCCCCAATTTTGTGTATCCATCGCTTTGCAATATAAAGGACGTTTAAATCAAGCCGTCATTCATGATCCCTTACGTAACGAATTATATACTACTTCGCAGGGTGTCGGCGCATTCTTGAATGATTATCGGATGCGTGTCAGTGGTTTAAAATCTTTGGAAGGTGCTTTGCTGGGTACTGGCTTTCCCTTTAGAATGCAAGAACACATCGACACCTATTTGGATACTTTTAAAGCCTTACACCCTCTCGTTTCAGATGTCCGTCGTGCCGGCTCAGCAGCTTTAGATTTAGCCTACGTCGCCGCCGGGCGTTTAGATGGCTTTTGGGAAATTGGTTTAAAAGAATGGGATATGGCAGCCGGAGTCTTATTAATTCAAGAAGCTGGTGGTATCGTCAGTGATTTTAGCGGCGGAAATGATTACTTGACTACTGGCAATATCATAGCTGGTAGTCCAAAAGTACATAAGGTAATGTTGCAAACCATTCAGCCACACTTGTCAGAAATATTGAAAAAATAATTTGTTCTACTTAATGTTTTGAACAAGATTACACGGATTTTCGGATAATCAGGATTAAATATAAAAGTAATCCTGATCATCCGGTCCATCCGTTAAATCTTGTTCAAAGCCTCTGGCACTGGGGTCATTAAATGGGAATGCTTCAAACAAGGGCAACCATAAAGGTTGCCCTTGAAAAAATTTACCGATTTGAATCAATCCCATTCAATGACCCCAGTGCCAAAAAGACTAACGCTATGGTCATTAAATTGAAATTGCTCTCAATCAAATCCTTTCTAAAATGCAATCCTCGTAGTTATTGTTCACTTTTTCTGCAAAAATTTAAAAAAACCGTTCTTATATAAAAACCACAGTATACCAACCAATAATATGCTATAAACGATGAGTTTTATTAACAGCCACAATAACCAAATAATGTTAGTAGAAATAACATAAGCTAAATAGAGTGCAATAATGGCTAGTATGCTATAGCCTATAATGTTATGATTGGACATATATTTTTGATTTACCAAGGCATAATCGCGTACAAATCTAAAATGCACTAATTACTACTTTGTAAAATTTCGTGTATGGTGGATACGCTACCGCTTTATCCACCCTACATGTCATTGATTTTATAAAATGTGATAAAGTGGAACTAAAAATACCAAGCTAATTCTAATTGCAAAAAATCTTCATTGCGATACCCATAAGCAAGATCATCTTCTGGTATATCGACGTAAAAGTAACCTTCTAAACTCAATTTCCAACTATCACCGAGCCGACGGCTGGCTTCGATAAGGTAGAAACTAGCACTGCTATCAAGGTCAAAAATGGCTCCAGCTAACAGTTCCGTGCTTTGGGCATCGTTAAGGGCTAAACGCATTCCAAGCATCATGTCATTTTCAAAGGGGGTAGTAGCATTATCAAAGCGATCATCAAACAGGTATTCTGTTAACACACCTAAATCAGCGTCGCTCTCAAAAATACCTACGAAGGTATATTCCAAACCACCAGTTAGTGCAGTGAAACGCCCCTCATCGTTTTGGCGAGAAATCATTTCCAGTTTCCATAAAATATCTTCTTTGGTTATTTGGACATCAAAGCCAGTTTGGTCGATTTGTTCATAGTAGGGAATTAAGACAAATTTGCCCGCCCCATCGGTACCGGGAAGTAAATTTGGTTCACGGTTGGTACCAGCAAAGTGGGATAAACCAAGCTCCCAATCACCGAGAGTGTGTTCCCAACGTATAGCCCAATCTACATGTCTTTCTTCGGCTCCCGATTCATAGCGAGTTTGCTCGGTGTCTATTGGAATGCCATTACTAAGTAAACGTCCTTCCCTACCGGGAAAAGTCCGTTCTCGAAAGCCGGGCAACATAAATAAATCCACAGTTCCCCAGTCACGAATAAGGGCGAGATTAACCATCGGCTGCCCCAGTTTTTCCTCGCCATCAGAATGTTCCACCATATCAGTTTGATTAATGATGTCCACTAGGTGCTGGGATTCAGTCACCCCCCAAAATAGTTTACGAATGCCAACCCTTAATTCCCAATCTGATGTTGCTTTGAGCCACGTTAATTCCCGAATATCAAAATGGCTCCGTTCAGTATCATGTTGATCGAGGCGTATAAAGGGAACAAAGGTGAAAGTTTGATAACCATCATCCCACTCATGACGGTATTCTGGTTGTGCCGCAAGTGATAAGTTGAAATCTTCATATTGGTCGATTCCAAGCGGGGATTCGGAAAAAAATCGCAATTCGCCAGCAATATAGCCTGACCATTCACTCGCCCCCGCATTTAAGATTAAGCCAAATATGGTTAAACCGTAGATAAGATATTTCATAAATAAACCTTTGTGTTTTGGATAGTGTTGCAATGTGGGTAATAAGTGTATTTAGGAACGTGCATAAATTAAATTCGACAACATAAGGCAATACCTTCGCCAATGCCAAAATTTGTTGTTTCGGGAATGAGGTACGATTTCCCGAAACTCCGATATTACTTAGGTTTCGGGAAATCCGCTTCGCACAATGAACGAAACAACCATCAATTGGCGAAGGTATTGATAAGGGCAACCATAAAGGATTGCCCCTACATAATAATGATTCGTAGGGGTAATCCCTTGTGGTTACCCTTACGTTTCCTAAGTTAATGTAGGGTGGGCGTTGCCCCAATGCCATTAAGTTAAGCTTTGGAGTCCAAACCTTTAGATTTGGAAGTATTTGATATTTAAGCTAAATAATCCAAATTCTTTCGGTTTGGACTCCAATAAATATTCCTTAACTTAATGGCATTGGGGCGTTGCCCACCTTGTAGGCTAGATATCATTCACAGCGGTGACAATACATAATACTTGTATGCCTTCCCCGCGTCCAAATGCCGTTAAGCCTTCTCCACTAGTTGCTGTGATACCAACATCCGAATTTTCTAGCCCTAATAACTCACTAATACTTGCTTTCATTGCCGAAATTTTGGGTGTTATTTTTGGAATTTTACATTCAATACTACATGAGATATGTGTTACGCGCCAATCTTTTATGTAGTTAAGTGCTTCTTGCACATAGAAACGACTGTTAGTGACACCATATTTTTGACATAAAGTATCACTAATGGTGCCAAGGACATTAACCCCAGTAATACCAGAAATAGCATTACATAACGCATGTAACACTACATCAGCATCACTATTGCCTTGTAAGGGCGGCTCATCGTCAAACACCACACCACCAAGTATTAATTTTTTAGTTTTATTGTCAAAATCAAAGCGATGACTATCTTGTCCCAGTCCGGTTTTTATACGCATATTGTGTGATGGTGAATGGCAAATAGTGGATAGCGCATGTTGTGTAAGTCTTGTTAATTGAGAGTTTGTTGCTGCAAATATAATTCTGCTAAAATTAAATCTTGCGGATGAGTAATTTTGATATTATCGGGGTGTCCTTCGATTAATACCGGGTGATATCCTAATCTTTCCATCGCCCCCGCATCATCGGTGACTAATTCATTATTGCTTAACGCATCCTGTAACGCTAAAAATAGTGCTTCTAAACGAAACATTTGTGGGGTTAACGCATGCCATAAACCATTACGGTTGACGGTTTCCATTACTTCTAGGTTATCTTTCTTTCGCTCGTGGTTGTCAGGACTATTCAAAGCAACCCGTTTCATAGTATCGCGTACCGGTATTGCTAATAGCCCACCAATCGGGTGGTGAGCTAATTGGGTCATTAATTTTTCAATATCCGCCGTTCGGACACAAGGCCGCGCGGCATCATGTACTAATACCCAATCAGACGGCCTCGCGTGTTGTTGGAGTGCTTGCAAACCGTTAAAGACTGAATGACAACGCGAGGCACCACCATTTATTCGTATCACCGGTTTGGGTAAGGTGAGAGTATCCCAATAAGGATCATCTTCTGCTACACAAACAACAATCTCAGCAATACGTGGATCGCCAAACCGTTCTAAAGTGTGTTGGAGAATAGGTTTACCATGTAAATGCAAGTATTGTTTTGGGCGATTATTATTCATACGCGAGCCGCTGCCAGCAGCAGGTACAATGGCCCAGTAATTAGGGATATTATTTGACAATTTTACTTTACCTTATTTAATTGTGAATTGTGAATTGTGAATGAATAATCCGGCTTGCTTCTTCAGAGGCTTGTGAACCATCCTTATATTTTTATAAATTTGAAGTGCGTTCAGTATATTATTCATATTTCAACATATCATGTTAGAATGTGTCACCGCTTTGCTAAAAAACCATCAACCATGTATTCAAACGTTTTAGACGGAGTTGCAAACCCCGTCCAGCAAACACGTATTCAAACGTTTTAGACGGGGTTGCAAACCCCGTCCAGCAAAAAACGTTTCAGACGGGGTTGCAAACCCCGTCCAGCAAAAAAATGTAAATAAATAATTATTTGTACTATTAAATTTTAGCTATTGAGTTATGGTTACGGTGGGCTGTTTTAATAATGAGTGATCCTTCATCCTTTGTGGAATCGCTTCCCGGGGTTTGCAACCCCGTCCGTAACGTTTATTTATAATTCATTTAGGATCACTATCTCATTGAGTTGCTTTTGAAAACCATCAACTACTCAAATGTTTCGGGTCTAGGTTGCAAACCCGGTCCGGCAAAAAAGAATCTGAGACTCAAAGCCACGTCAAAATCAATCCGGTCAATCCAAGCAGAAGTTTAATCTGGTTCAAAAAATTTTGATTGGCGAATGTATTAATAGTATTTATGCTATTTGGAATTGCTTATGTTCTGACCAATATTGACATTAGCGACTTTTCAAAGAAGTTCATCAAATAATTATAATTAAAATTAGGGAAAACCACCATGTATAAGAAAATACTTACTATTTTAGGTTTATTAATAACTCTTTTGCTGTTCACTACTTGTAGTTTTTATAGTAAAGCACCACACGCACCAGAATCCTTGCAAGAAAGACTAGCACCTGGATATGCTTCATTTATCGCTCCATCTTTAGCCGGAGATTTGCCCAATGAACCTACGGTTAACCGTGAAAACTATGCCCATTTTGAAGATAACCCTATAAAAATTGTTAGTGAACAGCCGGTATCAACATTTAGCATTGATGTCGATACTGGGGCTTATGCCAATGTGCGGCGTATACTCAACCAAGGGCAATTACCCCAGCATGATGCCGTGCGTGTCGAAGAAATGCTCAACTATTTTACCTACGACTACCCATCACCAAAGAGCCTTGAGCCACCTTTTAAAGTTACCACTGAAATTGCCCCAACCCCTTGGAATAAAAAAACTCATTTACTTCACATCGGCATCAAAGGGTTCGATATTCCCAAAAAACAATTACCACCGGCTAATT
>Ga0233403_10001001_pt1 | contig 13306 bp, 7 predicted proteins | sample Na_oxic_1_MG_FD_179866 | JGI IMG/M metagenome (GOLD analysis project Ga0233403, IMG submission 179866) | Seawater microbial communities from Saanich Inlet, British Columbia, Canada - Na_oxic_1_MG | ecosystem: Environmental > Aquatic > Marine > Inlet | place: Canada: British Columbia | collected...
CTTTTTATTGTCGCAATTATTGCGACGAGAGACTTGCTCAAACGATCATTGATTAACTATTATCGACAACAGCTATGTCTTTTTGAAGCAGAAATTCGAGCCAGTTTAGGTAAACCTGATACTGACAGCTTCTTTTTTCTTACTCATAGTTATTCATCTATCACCAGATAGACAACTAATTAAGAATCAAGATAATTCACTCTCCGTTGATAACTCAACTGAGTTGCAACTGGAGTTCTGGATGGGCTGTCTCATCCGGTCGGCAATAACGTTTAAGCAAAATTTGCTTCACCTTCGTAAAAGGAAGCCACCGATGTAGCTCTTCATCGTCTAACCTTGCTAAAATATTAATCGCTGCGTTCAAGTCCGCTTGCATAACCACCCCGCACCCGGAGGCACAGTGAAACTTATCCCCAGTGCGTTTGCCGAGACATCCGCATTTTGAACAAGTTTGAGAGGTATATGCTGCATTGACTAGAACTACCCTAGAACCTCTTCGGGAAGCTACTATATCAATGGCCGAAGCCATCAATCCTTTTACCCAACCGCTTAAACGACGATTGGTATTTTTCCCTAAATTTTTGGATTTAAAAGTTTTAGTTAAATCTTCGCAAACAACTGTCTCTGCCTTACCAATAATATTATTAGCTGCACGATAAATTATGGTTTTAACTTTGCCTCGGTGCTTCTTTTTACGCCTATCAAGCTTCTTGCGGCCCAAGTTATGCCTTATTATTCTTTTGGCTTTTTTAGGATTTTTTTCTTTTTCTAAAACTGCACCAATTTTGTTGCGTTTCTGATACTTTTCGTTTAGAGAATCAGTCTCATTCGATAAAATTTTACCCAAGCCCTCGCCATGAAAAATACCATCAGAATCAGCAAATGCTTCGGTATAACCTTTGTCTATGCCAATTGAAATTCCAGGTATTCCACAAGCACGATTATCGACATTATCTATCGTGTAATGGATTTCAACTTGGCCGGATCGCAGAATTAATTTAATTTGCCCCGTGATTGGATAGTTAGTTCCAATAGGAATAGCAATACGTTTACCTTTTTTTAAACCAATTACGTCAATGTAATCTTTACCATTATAGTGAAAACACTTATAACTACCTAGTTCCAAAACAATCAGATTCTGCGTGTGATTTTTACCATGCTTCCAATATTTCCGCATTAATCTACGCTCATAAGAATTGTTAATCCAAACAGAATCATTTTTCAGCTTTTTAAATAATTCTTTACGCCTATCTTTGTCGTTAACATTTCTAAAGACGTGACTATTAACATTTATCTTAGCTGCTTCTCGATTGGCTTTTATGTCGCCTAACACATCAGATAACGTCGCACGCCAAATTCTTTGTGGTAGGTTCTTGATATGTCCAACCGTTATCCATTCATCACGAACTTTCCGGAATTTAGCATCAAGACTATTAACTGAACCATAATTATGCCAGACTTCTGTACGAACTGAACCGCACCGCCGAGCAATTTCAGTTAATGCTTCATATTTAGCTTGATTGAGGTCATCACTATATGCAATTCGAGTAACTTTTTTAGCTTTTTTCATTTTTAAATTTTGTCAATGTTAATTTGATGACTAATCGTGGAGTCTTAAATCTCGGAAATTATGGTATATATTGAGAAGAAATGTCAAGTAAATATTTTTCACCAATTTCTTACTCAATTTGAGCAGGAGTAGTTAGGAGTAACTAAGAAATCAAGTGCTAGACGCTGCACCTTTCGTTTTGCAGAACATTGGAAAACGTGGAGCAAGCAACAACATCGGCGGATCGCTTTTCGATTCCATCTGCTTTTCTACTTACTCCTTGGATTTTTCCCAACAATTGTATTATTGTTTCAGGAGCCCTTTTGGTACGCTGGCATCTATGTCTTTGTTGCATTGATAGTTTTGGGTATTTTTTTAAATACCATGAAGGTACATTACGAAAAACAAACCCCAACACCGGGTAATCATACAAAAACAACTTGAATATTTTGGCATCGAATCAATTTTTAACCTAGGTGTGAGCCGGTACACTACCATTAAGTTAAGCATTGGAATCCAAACCTTTAGATTTGGAAGTGTTTGATATTTAAGCCGAATAATCCAAATCTGAAGGTTTGGATTCCAATAAAATTCCTTAACTTAATGGCATTGGTGAGCCGGTAGGGTAACCACAAGGGATTACCCAGACGAAACATTGATTGATGTAGGGGCAATCCTTTATGGTTGCCCTTATGTTGTCGAATTTAAACTAATGAAAGACCATTTATTTTGCAAAATATTTGTTGAATCAGTTCTCACTGAAAAAGACCTTACAGATGTTATATCTAATATTGTAAACGGAACCATTGAACTTGAGCATTATATTACATCAGCAGCAATGGAAATAGATGTTTTAGAGAACGACGAATCTGATGATGTATTATCAAAAGACTCAAATACCGGTTTTTTATATTATCGGTACTATCTTGATATTGAGCCTACAGATGACGTAGCAGAATCTAACTATATTTTTGAAATCAGTCATTTACTTGAAGATTTATGGAATCAAGGAAATAAAGCTGTTGCGGCATGTGATTTTGAGGAGGAATTACCGAAATTAGCCGGGTAGGTGGATACACGTCGTCCACTTCCATTTTGTTTTGCCATGAAACTTTGTATGCCCACCATTTTTCTCATAAGCTCTCATAAAAATCATCGCCATCCTAATGTTCATAAAAAAAGCCCTAAGTCAAACGACTTAGGGCTTGATTTTGAGAATTGGTGTTTTAGCCTTTTGCCGGTCAATTGTGGTTGGCAACTAGCTACTTGTTTTCAATAAAAAAGTTGTATTGTCCTACATCAACAATACCTTGCATTACCGGATCCACGCCCGGATGAGCTTTGGCTTTAAATGAGTGAATCCAGTCGAAAAAGGGCCAAAATTCGGCACTGTTTCTGGAAATGCCATATTTCCCAACCAAGTGTTTCCAATCGTTGCTGCTCTTAATCTCCTTGATATCAGAGATAAATGTTGAACTCTGATTTTCATTGAGTTCAAAAAATACATTAGGATAAGCACCGACGAAACCTCGATACAAAGTCAGCAAATCTAGATCAGGCTCTCGGGTGAGTGATTCTGTGGCAATAACATCATTGGAACTATAAGCCCTATCAACAATCATCGAGTAAACCCAAGGTTTCCCTTGTGTATTGTTGATTTTTAGATAAACAATGCTCGGAAAATATTGTGGGTATTGTACGCCGTTTTCCTTTTTGGTTTTGTGCATCAGGGTTTCTCGAATATTATCCTCCCATTTTTTCTGCTTCCCCGAAACCGCATTAGGATTGTAATTCGCCTTTGATACCTCTTGCAGACGATTTTTGGTAGCCTTTATAAAATGAGCAGAAACATCTGCGGCGGCGACTAACTTATTCTGTTGTTTGGCCTTTTCAGCATAGAGCGTATCCAATCCTAGTATCCCAGTCATGCGTGGTGGCAATTCTCCGGCATCGCTGTCCAGTGGTTTCAGGCTCCATAATGGATAGAATAATTCACTGGCAACCCATCCAATGCCTTTGGTATACTTGTGCCGAATGGTTTCACGCGCTTCAATCGGTAAAAAAGAGATGGCTAAATCCTCTGCTTCCAAACGGGTATAGGTCATAATCCGGAAGCTACCAATCTTCATCGCCAGATTACCATAAGGTACATAGTTCGGCACCAGATTATAATAAATTCGTTCAAAATTAGAAAAACTTAAAACCCAAACGCTCCCCGGTGCGCCACCTTCTGGTCCACGTTGCACTGTGGTACTGCGTTCATGCCTCGTCAGACTGAGCCAAGCATTAGGATTGATGCCGTTTTTGTAAGTACTGTCACCGCGCCCATCCCAAATATCCTCGACATTTAACCCTTTTCGATTCTGTTGGTTTAACCATATGCGTAATTGGCGTTCATAAGCTTTGTGGTATAACTCGTCATCTTTGCTGGTTCGTTCATAATATTTCACCGCTTTCTCTACCGCTTCCACATCGTGTTCGAGTCCCTGAACTTTATTCCAAAGGTGACCGAATATTCCAGCATATTTTTTATTGCTCATCTGCTGTTCATCAATGCTCCAACGGCCGGTACTCAAAATATCCCATGAAGAGAGACCAAGTTTAGGATTAATTACCGAAATATCAGAATCCGGGTTGAGAAACCAAACCCAAGAATGGTCTTTAATGGCGTAAGTCGCACCAGAACCAATGCAAACAGCACCTTGAGCTATAGCACCTATTATAGCGTCGGCATTTTCGATTAAGAAACGCGCCCTAATCTTGGCTGGAATGGCGGCAAAATAAGCAAATGGATTGCTACTATCATATTGAGGTTTTGGAATCGGTTGATTGGGCCATGGTTGTTTTAAAAAAAGTTCGTGCAAACGAGCCAAGTGCTTGTCATTAACCCGCCAAACTATCATCTTTTTCTGCACAATGGCTTCGGTGACCTTTTTCAGACGATAGGAAAATTTGGTTACCCCTTCAGGTAATTGATAAGGGAATTTGGTGATAATTTCTCCTTCTGAATTATCAGCCATCTTCGTCACTCGGACGATCCTAAAATACTCATCCGGATTTTCATCAAAATGCAGGTAAGCCGTATAAGTATGTTCGTAGATGTACCGAGCCGCTTGTTTTCCTTGAGCCGAATCCGTATTGAGAAATTGTTCCCATTTTTCAATGACTTCGGGGTTATTCGGCATTTGGAGATGCTTCATGGCCTTTTCAGATGGCCCTTGGGCACCATTTTGCATCCAAGTATTTAAAATCGCCATTTCTTCCGGAGCCACAGCCGGCAGAGCGAAAGGCATACCTGCACCCGATGGTTTGCCGTTGACAGAAGAATCTAGAAAATACTTCTCTGTAGTCACCACTTTCCAAGGATTTTTAGCTTGGAAATGAGCTTCAAATTGTTCTGAGGTTGCAGTACATTGGCTGTTGTTGTTATCCTTGAAGTTATTTTGAAGCTGTTCTAATTTGCCAGTTAGGGGAAAACCGGGTTGATTATACTGGCTCCCCTTTTCAATGAACGTTTTGAATAGTGATGAACTCCAATTTTTGGCATGGTTTGCACTATTGGGTTCTTCATCGTTTGCAACCACCGGGAGAAAAGCGAGTTCACGCCACTTAGAGAGTGGATAAACATCGTTCATCTGGGTAATTGGCATACTCTCAAGACGTGTCATACTGTAAATGGGTGTAGCATCATAGCCACGTCGTACCCCCTGGTACGATTGTAGGTTGAGCTGACAAGCTGCTTCGTAACAGCCGTGACATGTTACACAACGTTTTGATAAAATGGGCTGTACTTGATCAAGATAATGATCGTCCTGATCTTTTCCATTATACCAACCATGTAATTGGTTTCCTACTTGAAAAACCGTTTGTACTTCATTGTTTTTTTCCACAGTAGTAGTTGGGCCATTACATCCGCTACTGCTAAAAAACAAAAGTATTACCAAAAAAAGGCGATTTTGCATAATTTCTCCTATAGATTGTCAGGTAAATAACTTCCAAAAACCTGACCGGTCTTGAATACCGGTCAGGTTTATCGTGGGAAATTATTTATTTGTCTGGAAAACTATATACCAGAAAACCCCGTCCCGCAAAGCCGGTGTTCGAGACGCTCCGCTAGGGGTTGGGGCATTTTTATATCTGGTTTAGTTTATCATCTGCACTAAATTGTGTCCACGGACTGTTCGCAAAAAAATTCATAAATCAATCAAGTCTGACCCCATTGATTTATATTAGCAATTGCAATATTCAAATTATATTTCTCCGGAGTGCAAGGCGTACCTTGCACGAGCACCGGTGCAAAGTACGCTTGGAACGAATGAATCTCGAACATTATTTAAATCGGTATAATGTCTATTAGACATTATACCGATTTAACTTAATTTCTCAGGAGTGCGTACCTTGCACGCCTTGCACTCCTGAATCTCGAACACTATTTAAATCGGTATAATGTCTAATAATGGATAAACCTCTTTATCTTTGTGGTTGCCCTTTTTAGGGTGGTATACCCTTTTCATAATCTTATTTTCTCAATAAATTAAAATGAATGATTTACTCCCCTCCCTAAAAGCTAATATATTAGCCGTTGATGATACCCCGGTTTACTTGCGTATGTTGACCAAAATTTTGAATGAACCGGGATATTCGATAACAACGGCATCAGATGGGCATCAAGCTTTGGCAACTGCGAAACAAAATCCACCGGATTTGATTTTACTGGATGTGATGATGCCCGAACTGAGTGGGTATGAAGTTTGTGAACGCTTAAAAATGAATACCCAAACTTGTGAGATTCCCATTATCTTTATAAGTACCTCGAATGAAACCGAGGATAAGCTCAAAGCGTTTGCCGTGGGTGGCGTAGATTACATTACACGCCCCTTTCAACCGGCTGAAGTGAGAGCTAGGGTTAAAACCCATTTAAGTTTGTGGAATTTGCAAAAAGAACTTCAGCAAAAAAATGAACAACTCCAACACGAAATTATTGAACGTGAAATAGCAGAAGATGCCCTGCAACAAAGTAATAATCGGTATAGTAATTTAGCCGAAAGCATCCCCGCAACGATTTTTCAATATGGATTTTATCCCGACGGTTCCCAAACATTTTTGTATATAAGTCCGGCTTGCCAAAAAATTTATGGGTTGGAACCGCAAACAATTGTGGACAAGCGTGTTTTTATTACCCATAATGTGTATCCAGATGATAAGCCAACTTTGGAAGAATCGCTTCGTTCCTCAGTTGAACAACTCACTCGTTGGCATCATGTTTGGCGAATTGTGGTTGCTGAACAAATCAAATGGGTGCAAGGTGATGCTATCTTGGAAAAACGAGCCGATGACGGTATCATCTTGGACGGGCAATTGATGGATATTACCGAACTTAAACAAATTGAAGAAGCGTTGCGTGACAAGAATACGGATTTAGCCAAAACACTACAACAATTAAAAGTCACCCAAGAAGAACTGATTCATGCAGAAAAAATGGCGGCTTTGGGACAACTCGTGGCTGGCGTTGCCCATGAAATCAATACCCCACTGGGGGCCATTCAATTTGCGGTAGATAATCTCACTACTTTTTCAACGCAAATACTTACCCAATTACCGTCGTTTTTTCGCAGCTTGTCTGAGCGTCAATCCCAAGACTTTTTGGCCCTCTTATTTAAGGCCCTTGAAAATCAAGAAACCGCATTATCGTTCAGAGAACAACGTCGCTTAAAAAGGGCCTTAATTCCACTACTCGAAGAACAAGGTATTGAGAACGCTGCTAATGTTGCCGATACGTTAATCGAAATTGGGGTTTATACAGACATTGAACACTTTTTCCCGCTGTTAACGAGCATGGAGCATAAAACGATTTTAGATATTGCCTATCATTTGGTGAGCTTACAACAAAGTACGCAATCTATTGCGATTTCCTCCAAGCGTGCAGCTAAAGTAGTATTTGCCCTCAAAACTTTTGCCCGTTTTGATAGCTTTGGTGAAAAGATTGAAACCAATCTTGTTGACGGGATTGAAACCGTTTTAACGCTTTATTATAATCAAATCAAACATGGTATTGAAGTCAAACGCTCTTTTGAAACGGTGCCACCACTATTGTGTTATCCAGACGAACTGAATCAAGTTTGGACGAATTTGATCCACAATGCGTTGCAAGCCATGAATTATCAAGGCACTTTAACCATTGCGATTAAACAACATGCCAATCAAGTCATGATTAGTTTTACTGATAGTGGTGTTGGTATTCCAGAAGAGATTAAACCGAAAATCTTTGAGCCATTTTTTACCACCAAACCCGCCGGTGAAGGTAGCGGTTTAGGTTTGGATATTGTCAAGAAGATTATTGCCAAACATGATGGTAAGATTGAAGTAGAAAGTGTGCCGGGTAAAACGACATTTACCGTGTTTTTGCCAATATCAAATTGAGTACAACGAATTTTTTTAAAACAACGAATTTGTAAATCGGAAACATTTCTTGCTGTAAAAAAATCGGTGATAAATAACAATACCTTCGCCAATTAGATAGTTGTTTCGGGAATGGAGCGAAGCGGATTTCCCGAAACCCTTGCGTTACTTGGGTTTCGGGAAATCGTACCTCATTCCCGAAACAACAAATTTTGAGATTTTTCTGGTTCCCACGCGCCAGCGTGGGAACCGATTCGGGACGCGCCGGCGTCCCGTTTTTTGCGGGCTTGCGCCCGCTTTTTCTGGTTCCCACGCCGGCGCGTGGGAACGAGAAACTTGCTCCGCAGCGCGGAGAATTGGCATTCCCACGCAGCGCGTGGGAACGAGAAAGAATTTTTTCGGCAATTTTCACTATTCGTTGTGTTTTTTTTAAATTCGTTGTACTCATTTTTAAACTAGCCTTATCCTTGCTTATATACAATCCTTGTAGTTCTTATTATGAAAAACAAAGCAGTAATTTTATGTGTCGATGATGAAGTTGTAATCTTAAACACCTTAAAAAAACAACTCAAAAATGTGTTTGCGGATACGTATGACTACGAAATGGCTGAGAATGCTGACGAAGCCTTAGAAATTCTTGAAGAATTGGATGAAGAAGATACGAGCATTGTCTTAATCGTTTCAGATTGGTTAATGCCTGGCATGAAAGGAGATGAACTTCTCATTCAAGTCCATCAGAAATTTCCACGTATCGTTAAAATCATGCTGACGGGGCATGCTGACAAAGCAGCGGTTCAACATGCCTTTGAACAAGCTAACTTAGCCGATTGTTTACATAAACCGTTGAACACAGAAGAATTAATTCAAGCTATTCAATCCAGTTTAAAATCTCATGGATAAATTTGCCATTTTATGCGTTGATGACGAGCAGACGATGCTCAATACCCTTAAAAAATTTCTAAAACAGACATTTAGCGATGAATATCTGATTGAAGTCATTGATAATGGTCAAGAAGCGTTAGACTTAATTGACGAATTATGGCAAGAGGGCTATGAAATCCCTATCGTGATTGCCGACTACATTATGCCGCAGATGAAAGGTGATGAATTTCTAAGGCGTGTTCATGCGATTTTGCCGAAAACCCGCAAAATTATGCTCACTGGGCAAGCGACTATAGATGGTGTTGGCTATGCCATCAATTACGCCAATCTCTATCGCTATATAACGAAACCATTAGAAGTTGAAGATTTTTATTTGACGATGAAAGAAGCTTTGAATAGCTATTTTCAGACGCGTAAATTAGAGCAATTTTATGCGAATTTGGAAACCAAAATCGTGGCACGTACTCAAGAATTGCAGAAAAAAAATCGTGAACTTGAACAAGAAATTTGCAAACGTCAACAAATAGAAGCCCAATTACAACAAGCCAAAGAAAAAGCCGACTCCGCCAACCGTGCCAAAAGTGAATTTCTCGCCAACATGAGCCATGAAATCCGCACCCCTATGAATGCAGTGCTTGGTTTCAGCGATATACTCGCCACCAAGATTACTGATAAGCAACATAAAAGTTATCTCAATTCCATTCAAACGGCTGGTAAAAGCCTCTTGACTTTAATTAATGATATACTTGATTTATCCAAGATTGAAGCGGGGCGGCTAGATATTCAGTATGAGCCAGTACAACCACTGGTTTTTTTCACGGAGTTACAACAGATTTTCAGTCAATCAATGGCTGAAAAACATCTAAAATTGATTATAGAATTGGATGAAAACTTACCAAAGGCTTTACTTTTGGATGAAACTCGTTTGCGGCAGGTGCTGTTGAATTTAATTGGTAATGCGATTAAATTTACTGACAGTGGTTATGTCAAACTCTGTGCCGATAAAATATATACAGAGAATGATCACGTAGATTTAATCCTTGCGGTGGAAGATTCCGGCATTGGTATCCCTGCCGATCAACAGGCTCTCATTTTTGAATCGTTCAAACAACAGGATGGGCAAAGTACTCGTCAATATGGTGGAACTGGGTTAGGACTTGCTATTACCAAGCGTTTAGTTGAAATGATGAATGGGCAAATTTCGCTCGAAAGTATCCCCGGCAAAGGCAGTCGTTTTGAAATCATTTTACGAAAAGTCGAAATGGCTACTACCACGCAAGATGCAAAGCAAAACCATAGTTTTGACTTAAACAATATCACGTTTGAAAAGGTGCAAGTATTGGCGGTGGATGACATCGAATCTAATCGTCATTTGATTGCAGAATATTTGTCACAAGTCAATTTAGAGGTTATTTGTGCTGAAAATGGACAAGAGGCGTTGCTGTTTGCAGAAGAATATCATCCGGCTCTGATTTTAATGGACATCAGAATGCCAGAAATGAATGGTTATGAAGCCACCAAGCATTTAAAAGACAATCCAAACACTGCCGATATTCCAGTTATTGCACTAACCGCCTCCGTTGCTTGGAACGAAAAAGCATCGATAGAGGCACGCGGCTTTGATAGTTTTTTAGCCAAACCGATCAATATTTCTGAGCTACTCAGTGAGCTATCTCACTATCTCAAATATACTAAGAAAGCTATCGCCGATGTCCCCCAAGTTGTGACTAAGGTTGATACGCTCAACCCGGAAAATATTGCCAATCTCTCAGAACTGCGAAGCAAAATTGAACAAGAAATGATGCCACTTTGGAAAAAGGCAAGTATTATGATGAAAATGGATGTTGTTATCGCATTTGCCGAAAAGATGATAACATTAGGGAACAAATATAATGTCCCAGCTTTTATTTATTATGGTGAACCACTGCAAGAAAGCACCCAAACTTTTGATATAGCCCATATTCAAAAGGCACTTAAAGAATTTCCGGTTTTGGTAAAGCCATTAATTGGGAATGTTGAATAACGTGACGTTTGGTATTGCAAACTACAATTATTGGGTAATTTGCAATAATTATCGAATATTATGGAGTCCAAACCTTCAGATTTGGCGGTAGGTAATTTAATCACGTCCAAATCTAAAGGTTTGGACTCCAAAATGTGCTCGTCCAAATCTAAAGGTTTGGACTCCAATGCTTAACTTAATGGCATTGAAGGTACGCCTAGCAGCCTGTCGGAGAATACAGCTAAGTTATTGTTTTTAACAATTGCTTTAACTAATAATCAATGAGTTAGCGATTAATCCGACAGGCTGCTAGAACGAATGAATCTCGAACATTATTTAAATCGGTATAATGTCTATTTTATACCATGATGTCAGTGCTATTCCATAAAACTCTCCGGGGTTTTCCCCATCCCAACACTTGTCCGTTCGACACGAAACCGGCTGAGTTCTTCAATCTCTTTGGGACAATCTGTTGACAATGGCTTTTTGAAATAAGCGTCCGGCAATACTACTATGAACGCATTGAGATCCACTTCGGGTGATTCAATGTTCACGTCGCCGTCTATGCCCAGTTTGGAAGAGGCACTGATTTGACTTTGCGGTGATTTAATTAACTGTTTTGCTTTAAGGTGAATATTTCCCCCGCGTCCTTCATCTGCTTGGGCTTTGATCTGACTTTGAGCCAATACTATAAAAGTCGGATTGGAAATGGTGATATTGCCACCATCTTCCTTACCACCTTTGACACTAGTAATTATTTCCCCTTCTCGTAAATAAAGTTGGTTTGGTGTAGTAAGAGTGATATGACCACCGCTGGCATTTTTGGTTGAAGTATTAATAGTGCCACCGGCGGTTAAACTAATATTGTGAGCTTGTATAGTGAGGTTACCGGCGTTGCCGGCATTATTTGATTGTTCGGAAGAATTCGCATAAATTCCACTAATAGATAAACGTTGTTCGGGAAATTGTTCCTGAAATACCTTTTGGCTACTCGTAGGCGAAGGAGCAATGCCCAATTTTATCCTAGACGAATCTCCAGAAATAGTAAGCGAATCATTAACATGAATGATAATATTGCCACCTTGTGCCGAATTGTTGGTGCTACTAGAAATACCCGCTCCATCAGTGATATACAAAGAATCAGCTTCTATCAGTATATTCCCAGCATCACCGGCTTGTCCCCCTACGCTTCTGGAATAAACAAAAATACCACTGCCTAAACCCTCTTCATTCTCACCATAAATATTAACCCCGGAAATATTAATTGCCCCAGCAACATGAACCGTGATATTACCACCTTGACCGCTTTGCCGTTCATTTTTTGCTATGCTACTGCTTGAAATCATGGCTCCTTTTTCAATAATCAGTTCACTCGCTTCTACAGCAATCTCACCGGCATTTTTAGCCCCCGATTTTCTTAATGGATTAGTATTGGTATACAAACCACTAGTATAACCCGCATCATTAACACCAGTTAATAAAATAATTCCAGTAGTATGCACTGTTATATTGGCACCGTTACCCGGCCCAAATGCCGTGCCACTAATATAAGAACCATCCATAATTAAGATATCTTTTGCTTCTACCAGAATAGAACCGCTATTACCACCGGTGCTGGTACTAAAAGGAGAACTATAAATACGGCTACTTTCATTACTCGCGGGGTTATCACCGCCTAATTGGAGTGTTTCTTCAACCCGAATAGTTATATCACCAGCATTACCTTTGCCGGTTGTCCAAGTGGTTACATCAGAACCATCAAGATACATGTTTTTTGCTTTTATAGACAATGTGCCGGCATCACCAGCACCTTCTTGTTTGCTTTCAGTCCAGTAGGATATGCGACTGGATAAACCATTGACATTTTTCCCTGACAATTCAATTGTTTCTCCAGCTTGTAATCTTATTGTGGTTCCATTACCTTTTCCTATAGTTCTCGTATAAAACCTAGAACCGTCTTTAAATAGAATTGAACCATTGCTATATATATCAATCACCCCATTATCTTTATCACCATACGATTTAGCAGCAATTCGACTGTCTTTAAAAATAATGTCTTGACCACGAATGAAGAGATGACCTGATTTTTCGCCGCTAATTCTCAATAGAGATTGTCCGGTTATTGATATATTAGCCAATTTAGCGGAAGGCGATATATTCAAAGAATCATCGCCCAATATGACTTCGCCAGTTGTGGCAATGCCGGCTAAGTTTATGCGTCCACCCGGTGCATACAAACTATCTAAGCGTACCATCTCAATTTTATTGCCTTCATCATCAACCGTATTCTCTTTAAAAAAACTGCCATTTTTTATGCTAATGTTACCACCAATCAATGATAAAGTTTGGTTTTCTAACACAGTTAAACCAAATTGCTCACTTTTTTCATCTACTGGAGTAATTTCTCCATATCCATCAATTGAGATAGGAGCCACTGTACTACCCAAAAATCCAAATGCCTCAACCGGTGCCAC
>Ga0233403_10001002_pt1 | contig 13299 bp, 14 predicted proteins | sample Na_oxic_1_MG_FD_179866 | JGI IMG/M metagenome (GOLD analysis project Ga0233403, IMG submission 179866) | Seawater microbial communities from Saanich Inlet, British Columbia, Canada - Na_oxic_1_MG | ecosystem: Environmental > Aquatic > Marine > Inlet | place: Canada: British Columbia | collected...
TCATAAAAAACCTAAAACGCACAACCCCGAAGGGGTTGAATATGAATAGCCCCAGGTGGCAACCTGGGGTTGCCAAAAGTTAAGTTTATGCCCGCGCCGAGTATATCCAAAAAATAAATTGTCCGTAGGGTGGGAAACGAGTTTTTAAAGCCCACCATTCTTTAGAAATAGCCAAAAAATAAATTGTCCGTAGGGTGGGTTTTGGGTTTTTAAAGCCCACCATTCTTTAGGAATATCCAAAAAATAAATTGTCCGTAGGGTGGGTAACGGGTTTTTAAAGCCCACCATTCCCCTGTTTTGGTAAGCATACAAAAACAGCTACCCACCTAACCTGCTTAAATTTGCATTTGGGATAATTCTGTTTTTGGGACACCCTTAGTTTGCGAGACTTACGTTCCAACTTGAGTTTGCGAAAAGAACGTTCCCACTTATTTTCTTGATAATCTTGAAAAGCCTAAGCACCTCAACTTGTAAACAATCATGAACTCTTTAGCCCATTATGAGCCGCTTATCATTCTGATTCCGGCCAGAAATGAAGTCAAAACTGTAGGCCAAGTTGTCTCTGAAGTTAAAGCCCGTTTTGCCGTCACAGTCGTCGTGATTGATGATGCCAGTACCGATGAAACTCAAAAAGTGGCGCGTGCAGCGGGTGCCACCGTTTTGCCCTTGCCTTTTTCATTAGGGGCCTGGGGCGCGATACAAACCGGTTTACGCTATGCGTCAAAACACGGTTTTAACACGGCTCTGACAATGGATGCGGATGGGCAACATGAGGCTGATTCTATTCAAGCGTTATTAGCACCACTGGCATCGCAACAATGCGATGTTGTCGTAGGCGCTTATCCGCAACGCGGTAGTTTATTAAGACGCTTCGCTTGGACTTTTTTTCGCAAAGTATCCGGTATTGTCTTAGAAGATTTGACTTCCGGTTTACGGGCCTATAACCGGCATGCTATCACCTTATTGGCATCAAAATCAGCCACTTTACTGGATTATCAAGATATGGGTGTACTTATATTGTTACATAAAGCCGGGCTGCGTGTTATGGAAACCCCGATCTTAATGTATCCCAGAATTGTGGGCCATTCGCGTATTTTTACTTCCTGGTGGGCAGTGAGTCAATATATGCTGCACACAGGCATTTTATGTCTAGCACGATTCAAACAGAGTAAAAAATTGCCATGCCATACCAAGTAACTTCTGCTACCATTGGTTTATTATTAGCCGGCATCATCTTATGGTTAATTCGCCGCGATCACCTGCATTCCCGCCATGCGTTATGGTGGTTACTGGTCGCCTTGAGTGTCATGATCTTGGGTATTTTTCCAACCTTGCTCAATCAAGTTGCGATTCAACTCGGTATCAAGTATCCACCCACATTAGTCTTTATTTTAGGAATGGGTATGATTCTAGTTAAAGTCATTAGCATCGATCTCCATCAATCTGATTTAGAACGAAAAATGCGTTCTTTAGCACAACGGTTAGCGATTTTGGAAGGAGAAGAAATTTAAAAATCAATATAACCTTGAAGCAAGTCCAAAAAATTCTTATGTCACCAATAGCAACCACAAGGGATTGCCCCTACAAAAACAACGAAATAAATGCGTCGGTTAGCACAACGGTTAGCGATTTTGCAAGGGGAAAAAAATGAAGAAGAAATAGAAAAGTCAATAAAACGTTGAAGCAAGTCCAAAAAATTCATATATCACCAATAATAGGGCAACCATAAGGGATTGCCCCTACGTACAATTTGTAAGGGCAATCCCTTGTGGCTGATTTCTGAACTCCTGAACTCCTGAACTTCTGATAAAATAAAAAGTGAGGCCACAATGAAACTCAATAATCCACTATCGACGGTAGAAACCAAAACGGGCGACTATATTCCTGCCCTTGAAGTCAATCTACCACCACCGCCCAAAATTCGCCGCAAACGCGGCTGTTTGTTTAGATTATTCTCATCCGTCTTATGGATGTTCATCATCATTGTATTAGTTTTTTTGGGTTTAATGTTTGGACGACAATGGTATGATAGTCTGCTAGTACACATCGACTATAATAAGGCCGTTCATACTGATGAATCCATCATTAAAACGGGCATACATTCCCAAGTTCGTCCAACCGTTACCTTAGTCTATAAAAATCAAAATGGTAAACAAGTCCGAGTCATTGCCGATGCCCAAGACTATTCTGATTTTGTCAATCAACAAACCGCGCATTTAGATAAGGAGAGAACGCAATTACTGACGCAAACAAACAAGCAATTGCATGATGCGCTGACTTTGGTGTTTGATGGCATGCGTCAACGTATTGAACGATTTGCTGATTGGTATTTTGCTTACACCACAACCTATAAAATATTGTGGGAAGCCACAACCTCAGCAACACGACATACCTTGAGCGTTGAAGCGACAACGATCTCAGAGGCCGTATCTTATGATCTAGAGAAATATTTGCACAAACATTATGAGAATATCGTACTGCGCCCTGAAGTCACAGATCCGCAATTACAAACGACTTATCGGACAATATTGCAAGCGGCCCATAAAAACTATGTTAATGTATTATCAAAGATGCAAACCGATTTTCAGGCCTTTGTGTCAAAATATACCACGCATCTTGATAGGCCATCGACAGAAAATACCGTACTAAGCCTTGATTGGGACAGCCAATTTAATAAAATCAACATGGCAGAATATGAAAAAGGCCCCAAAGGGGCGGCCATGGGTGCGGCCCTAGCCGCAGGTGGCGCATCGACGGGCAAAATCGTCGCAGGTGCCCTTGGAAAAGGGGTTGCCGAAACCGCCGTTGCCGGGGCCGCCAGTCAAGGCATGGCCGCCAAAGCCGTTGCCGGGGCAGCGAGTAAAGGCATTTTTGCAAAATTATCTGCCCCCTTCGTCTCTAAAGCGGTATTAGCAGGTACTGGTGGCGCGGTAGGCACATTAGGCGGCCCCATAGGCACAGCCATCGGGCTTCTGGGTGGACTTGGGATTGATTATGCCATCAATGAAGGCATGGAACTGACACAACGAGATACCTTTATGACTGATATTGATGAGGCCGTCGTTGCAACCCAAAACGAATGGGAAAAACAGATGTTATACGCCTTGCACGAAGGCATTAATATTTGGATGGATGACACCATTCAACTCTTACCACGTTATCAGTAATTGTTAAGTCGATTTGATGTAGGGGCGATAACAAAGGTTCGCCCCTACCTACTTTTTTTTTTCAACACAGAGAACACAGAGTACCACAGAGTACCACAGAGAATAACCATTAAGAACAATTACCAATTGACCATTAACCATTAACCATTAACCATTAACAAACCATTAACGACATTATGGAATTTGAATTAAAATGTATTGTAGTCGGTGTAGGCGCCGCTATTGCAGGGGCCGCAGCGCATTATGTCTATGCCACTTACTTATGGCCCAACCGTCATAAAACCTATACTTGGATATATGTACTTCGAGATCACAAAAAACTCGGTGAGCCCTGTAAAACGGATATCGTGCTTGATCGCGATGGCTATAGCCTTGGCTATAGCTACAAATACAAATGCGCCGCTTGGGCCTCTTACGTGATATCCAAAGGTTCTATCGGGATTGATGTCGAAAGAAGCGACGAATTTTATGCTGATCCTGATCTGCCCGAAAAACACCGCGTTCAACCCGATGCCTTTAGGAATACCGGCTATGATAAAGGCCATTTAGCCCCAAGTGCCGCCATTGATTTCAGTCGCATCGCCAATCACCAAACCTTTGCGATGTCAAATATCGCCCTACAACGCCCTAAATTGAATCGTCAAGCCTGGGGCAGTCTCGAAAGCACCATCCGATGTTGGACAAACACCAAAGGCAAATTGTATATTGTCACCGGCCCCCTATATGATGACAATCCAGAACAGATTAACGATATTCCAGTGCCTAAAAGTTTTTACAAAGTTGTTTATTCCTTCAAACACCAACGTAGTATAGGCTTTATTTTGCCCAACGAAAATACCAAAGCCAGTCAACTTTGGGACTATGCCATGCCAGTCAAAAACGTAGAAAAAGAAACCGGCTACACCTTTTTTAAAGCACTGAGCAAAAACGAACAAAAGGAAATCAAAGCCGATTTAGACATCGCATGGTGGAAAGGGTAATCAAATGGCGCTTGTAGGGGCAAACCCTTGTGGTTGCCCTGTAATTTGTAGGGGAAAACCCTTGTGATTGCCCTTTTTTGTTATTTAACTCGAAGAATTTAAGGGCCTCATTGAAGAAGTGATTGAAAAAAACTCACTGAATGGATTGATGATTTTGACGCAGAACTTGAATTTAGAGAAAATGTACGTGATCGACTTTTACGACAAAAAAAAATCACCGCCACTGGTGAACGTGGACAATCCTTAGCAGAAGTCGTGCAACAACTGGGGTTAGGATATGATTTTAACCTTGAAATTTAGACACGCCGGGGCAGTGTTCGCCCCTTTAGTTCACCAAACCATGCTTATTAAGATATAATGCCGTTTTTGTTTAAGCATTTCTCACCAAATCGCTTAATAAAACTCGCCATTAAATGATTTATATTCAACAACTTACGGACAAAGGAATGAAAAAATTCACACTCGCTTTCTGTGTTTTAACTTTAGGTAGTTCAACCGTTTACGCCACCGCCACTGCTGATTTAAAAACAGGCGATGCAATGGCCGGCAAAGCCAAATCGGGCTTATGTGGCACTTGTCATGGTGCCGAAGGCAACAGTGCCAATTCATTATGGCCTCATCTCGCTGGACAACATACCAGTTATATTGTCCAACAATTAAAAGGATTTCAATCCGAGGCCCGTACAGAACAAACCATGTTACCTATGGCTGCGCCCCTGAGTGAACAAGACATGCTTGATCTCGGTGCCTATTTTGAAAGCCAAACGCCCAAAATCGGAACTGCCAGCCAAGACTCGCTAGAATTGGGCCAAAACATTTATCGTGGCGGTAATCAAGAAACGGGTGTATCAGCCTGTATAAGCTGTCATGGGCCGCAAGGCAAAGGTAATCCCGCAGCCAAATATCCCAAAATCAGCGGACAACATGCGGATTACAGCCTCAAGCAATTGCAGGATTACAAAAGCGGTGTCCGCAAACCCGAAGGGAATGCTGCCATGATGCGTGATATTGTCGTCAAAATGTCCGACGACGAAATGAAAGCAGTAACCAATTACATGCAAGGATTGTATTAAATTGTTAACATGGGGAATGAGCGAATTGGGAATGGAAACGGGAACAAACAGCCCATTCCCATTTCCCTTGATAAAATCACGCTTTTCACAACACCTATCGAAAGGAGTAAATTAATCAGTGAAAAACACACTTAAAAAGGGGTTAATACTCGTTTGCCTCACCGCAAGCAGTTTGTTTTTGACAGCTGCTATTCATGCCGCAGGAAACGATCCTCATGCTGGCAAATATGTTAAGATCGATCCGCCACAACCCACCGACAATCCAAGGAAAGTGGAAGTCGTTGAATTGTTTTGGTACACCTGCCCCCATTGCCAATACTTTGACAAGCACTATTTGCCAGACTGGCTCAAAGAGCAGCCAGATTACGTCGCCTTCCGGCAAATGCCGGCCGTGTTTGAAAATGATCCACGGATACCTTTGGCAAAAGCCTATTACGTAGCAGATGCCTTGGGTGTTTTAGAACAAATCCATACCCCGCTTTTTGAAGCTATCCATGACAAAAAAAGCAAGATGAATAGTCAAGAAGCGCTTCAAAAATTCTTTTTGGACAAAGCGGGTATTAGCAAAAAGGATTTTGACGAAACTTATGACTCCTTTGGGGTGATGGAAGTCAACATTCCTCGTGCCAAAGAGATGACTGGCAGATATGGTGTCAAAAGCGTACCCACGATCATTGTCAACGGCAAATATCGCCTAACCAGCGACAAAGTTGGCTATATCACGATGATGAAGATTATTGACGATTTGATCGAGATAGAACGTCAAGCAATGGGTTTATAAAGCCACAGGGTGTGACATTTCACCCTTAGGCTCTTTGGAAGACAGCCAACAGCTAAAGCCAACAGCATTTCACATTTCACGCCGCGCAGTATAGCGAAGCTTCACTACGCGCGTGAAATAAAGTTTTTGAGTGAAAAGCTGTTGGCTGTTGGCTACAAATCAAAACAGACTTCCTAAAGGTAAAAATCATGCGTCACTTGATCTGTCTTATATTTTCCCTCACCACATTCCCCCTCATGGCAAACGAATTCGTCATCCAACAAACAGATGAAAACCTTATCCAGCCACAGATGGAAACCCTCACCGGCACCCTTATCAACAAACCTTGGCGAAAATCGTATGACAGCTACTGTGCCGGCGGCAGCGAGTATTTTGTCTTGCAACAAGCTAACGCATCCACAATCACCTTAAAATATACACCGCCAAAAGGCGATAAAACCCTGATTGATTTTATCAATCAACAAATCATCATCACCGGCCACTTTCAAACAGAAGCCGTTTCCCCCAGTGATCGCTCAGCAGGTAACGGCATTATTTCGCAAACACTGTCAGACACCGTTTTTTGTACCTCCTTTATAATTGAACACATTAAATTAAATCAATAATGGATTAAAAAGCTAACCAATTACTTCAATGAAAATAACCCAACACACCCCAACTCAACTCACACTCCGACACACCCCTATCGCCCTATGGATCATAGGCAGCTTCTTCACAATCATAGGCGTAATCACCCTCATATTGTTCAGCAAAGCCTCAACCTTCACCTGTGAGCGCGTGCAACCCAATCAAGGAAATTGTGAACTCATACACGCACATTTTGTCATTTCAAAAACCCTTATTATATCCCTCCACGAATTAAAAAACGCAGAAGTCGTCATGACGCGCAACCGGCAAATAGACAGCTTTTTTCTTCTCAAACCGCACTACCGAGTCACCCTGCTCACCGCCACCCAGAGAATGCATTTAAGCTTCTACGGCAGCACAAAACGTGAAAAGCAAGACATCATAGCCGCTAAAATCAATGCCTTCTTGAAAAATGCTGAAGCCACGTCACTGCTCATCAAACAAGACAACCGCTGGCTCATTTATTTCATAAGCGGATTACTGATCATAATCGGATTATTTGCAGAACTCAGCAAAATCCTCACCATCACCTTTGACAAAACGCAAGAAAGCTTAAAAATTGAACGACACGGTTTATTAGGCACACAATGCATTGAACATAGCCTACAAGACATCGCCGAAGTCAAACTCAACACCTCATTTGCCTTCAATTCCAAAACCGTCTTTTATCAAGTCGTTTTACTGTTAAAATCAGGAGAAGGCATCCCACTGACACCCAGCAGCAGTCTAGGCAAAACCAAGAAACAAAACAGGGTAGATCAAATCACCCAATTTCTGAGTTATTCGTATCTTAGCGTGAGATCAATCTCACACTTCGAGCGAAGTCACAAAGGTGAAAGGGTAATTGGATAGGGAGGGTAGGGTGGAATCATTTATTTTTTATAACGCAAAAGACGCAAAAGACGCAAAAGACGCAAAAGACGCAAGAGAAGCTTATATTTATTCAAAGAACTTCTTTAGCGCCTTTAGCGCCTTTTGCAAAAAAGCGCGTTTATTAAATACAATCGCGACTACGACTGGCCCTATTGCTTTAAAATAAAGGCCCTTTTTTAGAGTTCAATGAACAACAATTAACTCTATGTGAATACTCGGTTTAACCAATTCTTAAACGCGCTTATTTCAGGTGAGTTTGTGTCAATCAAATGTTTTTCAGGTTTTTTAAAATCCAGTAGGATTCTTAAATCTCTACCCGGTTTTTCTTGCCAAGCTAACCAAGTATAGATTGTCGCTTTACTACGACGGTGATGTCGTCCTTCTGGTTCAAAGAGCTGAACGGGCAATTCGTTAAGACAATGTGTCGCTTTGTCTAACAAATCACGTTGTTGCCCCTCACGCACTGTTTGTTTGACTAAATCTTCTAACATGCCATCATCTTTGTGATTAGGCAGCAGCCATAAACCGACATCCGGTAAGCCGTCATCATTTTGAAAGACGCTGCCTTCATAAGCTTGGGTAGGGGGTGGCGTAATAACATAACCAGCATCTTCTAGGGGGAGAGTGAGTTGCTTCCAGCGTTCTGAGAATCCACCGCTAATCCCCGTATGATCCGCATCTGCGACAATTCCCAATTTTTGCAGTGTTTGATTCTCGTCCGCAAGATTATCCAGTAACTCGGGTAAAATAGTCGGCATTTTGGACACGCCGCCCCCTAAAACTTGCCCACATTGATCAGGTGGCCGAATTGAGATATTCAGATTCCATAATCGACACAACCTACTAAAAAAATCAACATCACATCGACCTTCTACTAGCAGAGTTGCCTTTGCTTCTTCTTTTGGTTTGCCGGGTGTCATTTTTAGCGTACCTCTAACTCTGCTTGAGTCACCGTTTGCATGCGTTGTTTATCGTATGTTGTCGCTATCACTTCACCCTGATTACTTTTTCTGGCGCTGCGCCCTAACCGAAAGAGTATGGCTTCTTCTTGACTGTTCATAGACGCAGTTTGGAAAGCGGTAATACAATCCCAACTATGGGTTGTCGCAAAGACTTGAACATTTAAATGTGTGGCAAATTTAAAGACAAAATCCCATACTTGAGGTTGGATGCTGTAATGTAAGCCATTTTCAAATTCATCTATGAGTAAAAAACCATTACGCGCATTCACGAGCGCAAGAATGATGTGAAAGAGGTGGGTTGCTCCATCGCCCAAACTTTTTAGGGGGAGTTGTTTTTTGTTATCGTAAATCAACATGGGAATCTCCCGTCTTCTGCCAACAACCACAATTTTTTGGATGCTGTTATCTATGAGTCGCAAACCGTTTTTGACTTCTTCCTCTAAAGACGGGCTGAGAAGGATGCGATCCCATAATTCTGCTACGGTGTCGTCAGTCAATTGTTTGGTTGGAACAAATCGAACATTCAGTTTTGTTTCAGCATTTTTAGGTAAACGCCACCGGTTCGCTTTGGGAGAGTCAGTTAATGAGAAGCGAAATTTAAATTCACCCCCTTGTTCAACTTCTATGACTAAGTCGGCATCGTTGAGCGGGTTATCATCTGATAATTGTTGCTCATTAATACGGACAAGCCGTCTTTCATCTTCATTTTCAATCGTTCTGTAAGCATAAATCTGTAGTTTTAATCTCTTTTTAATCTCTTTGAGAGAACCTATTTCGATACCATCACGACCTAACTCTGGAAATTGATAACCATGAAAAATAGAACAAAATGGGGTTTCAAGTATGGCAGGTTCCTTTTTTTCGGGTTGCATGATTTCTTCCCAATTTTCTCCCCTTTCTTCAATCAGTTCATAGAGGATTCTTGGAGAAGCATTTTTAGCGTAAATATATAACGCTTCTAACAAACAACTCTTTCCAGAATTATTCTTGCCAACAATCAGATTGAGTCGGCCTAGCTGTTCAATTTTGAGTTCTTTGAACAGACGAAAATGCTTAATATACAGCGAATCTAGCATCTTTTTATAAATACTCCTCAAAATTTATCACATTGTTACGAAATCTTCATTTTTTTCAATTAAGCTGTGGAATCATTTTTTATAACTTTTCACGCAAAAGTTTTGCGTGAAAAAGAGACGCAAGAGAGGCTTAGATTTTTTCAAAGAACTTCTTTAGCGCCTTTAGCGCCTTTAGCGTCTTTAGCGTTTATTAATCTTCTTCGATTATACGATAAGCGAGTGGTAGAATGCGTTTGTAAATACCCCGTTTGCAAATTGATATTCACAGGTGGCGCATCCATAAAACGTAAACTCAAATTGTCTTGACTGATTTCAAAATGTTCAATCACATCTTCTTCTTATGCCCAGCATTTTTTCCCCTTATCATCCAAAGCAATGAGTCCGATTTCATGGAAAACCAATAGAGTCTTATCCAAATCCAAAAAAGAATGAAACAAAGAATCAAGTCGCACTTGAAAATGGATTTGTCTCTCATCAATCCCCACTGCCACAACTTCATTGTTAAATCCTAATAATAATTGAGAGCGTTTCGGTTTTAATAACAAATGCGGTTTCAATCCAAACTCTTCAGAACAAATACCCAAACCAAAACGTTCTCGTCCATTCCAGCCTAAATAACTGATTACCGAATAAAAAACCGGTTCAGCACTTTCGCCTAATATCAAACTACCCGCTTCGCATTTTGATAAGACAAAAATCATTTCATCATAAGTGTCATAAGAAGAATGCGCGATATAATGTTTTCCATAAGACAGATACATTTTAGTTCTTTAGCGTCTTTAGCGTTTTTAGCCATACTTAATAATATTTTACCACAATACAAAACCCTTAGCGGCTTTGCACGCAGCAAAGGCTTTTCGTTCCAAATTGATTTTGCGATTATTTTCGTTCCAAATTGATTTTGCGATATTTTCGTTCCAAATTGATTTTCCTGCCTGATTTTCGTTCCAAATTGATTTTGCGATAGCTTGGAGTGCAAAATTTATTTTGCTGCCTGATTTTCGTTCCAAATTGATTTGGCGATTATTTTCGTTCCTGTTATTTTGCTTTGAATTTTTTATAAGTATTTGATTTTAAAATAAATATAATTTTATATCCCAAAACATTTTTGGAATGCGCTGATTATCGTTGCCGCTTCGCTCAGTGGCGCAAAAAAGATTTTGACAGAAGATTTAAATGACGGACAACTGATTGAAGACTTTCGCATAGAAAATCAATAAATTGACAAAATTTGATAATTAACACTCAATGCTCAAGTTCTTTGTAAAGCCTGAATTGGCTTAGGTGGGAAAGTTTGGGAATGCGTTGTGGTTTTTCATTACGACGCGATAAAGCATTGAGGTAGGTATTCTCAAATAGAGTTGAGTTTGACAATGTCATATTACACTTTTAAAAAGGGCAAAATATTTAAACCTCTTTACGGCGTACACAGAGGGACACAGAGGTAAAATATAAACTTAGAAAAGTTCAGTTTATTCCCGTGTTGAGTATATCTTGACTTAATTTTTGGAATGAATTGGCCTCTAATTGGGCAAGATCAATAAGAAACTTTCCCTTGATTAGAAAATCCATGCCAACTATTCCATTTATTTTAAAGCCATAATCCATTGCACCCACTTCAATTTCAAAGTCAATAGCCTCAAAATCATTCATGATTAACCTATCAATCCGTCGTGCAAAGACATATTCAACGCCACCAACACCTTGAATTTGATGTAATTTATCATCAGGCCTCAGTTCAAAACCAGCTGATTCTAACAAAGTATAAGAAAAAATAGTACCGGATGAACCGGTGTCAAGCAGTACTTCTTCAATTTCAAGCACCTTTTCCTGATGTCTCAAAGTGACTTTCACAAAAGGTAAGCCTTCGCGCATTCAAATCTTCATCCATTACCTCGTATGCCTAACCATTTGCGTATGGTGATATCAAGTGTTTCTCTATCAGTATGTACCACAAAAAGCTCACGTTTTGGATTGTCATGATGAAGCTCGATGTAGTCTTGCATGGCTTTTTTGGAATGACTAAAAACATTGATAACCGCTATGTCATCTAAAACGCGCTTTTTAGCTTCAGAATGCGCTTTAATCGCTTCAATCAATACCCATGTTTTTGGGTAGTAAGTGCGTATTTCTTTCCATTTCATAAAAGAACCATCCTTTAAGTTTTTCGTTCCCAAAAACGGTGAATGTACTTTTTGCATTCATCATCTACCATGTTGATAAGCGGTGATTGTCTTTGAATGGCCTGTGTTTTTGAGGCCCAAAACTAAATTTCACTTAACAAGTTTTTGTTTGCCTCAACTTTTGCGTGAGGTTTGTGCATCGGCAGCAGATTGTAATGAATCTACTCTGTTTTTTTAATCAATTAATTGTCAATTGTTAATTATCAATTATTCATAATGAGATAGAACGCTGATGAGACTGATTGTCATGATTTACGCTGATTTAAAATGAGTGATTGATAATTAATGAATTAAAACGGATTTCTTAGAACTGTGGCTATCAAATTTTTAGTGAAAATCCATTAATGTTTTACCGTTATTATGAAATTTTGGCTCTCTTATAACTCTATTTCAATTCAAAATGGTATTATTAAGCACTACTTTGTATTACGTTGTAATACTTTGTATTACAGTCTGTCTGTTGGAAAAGCTCATATTGGGCTGGCCAGTTATCAGCTTTTTGTCTCATCCTAGCATTTTTTCTTTGAAAATCTCAGACAAGATATCTGTATCAAGTCGCGAATTTTTCAATTGTCAATTATCAATTATCAAAGTCTCAGACAAGATATCTGTATCAAGTAGCGAATTTTTCAATTGTCAATTATCAAAGTCAATTCGCAAGTTCAAGTTGGAAGATAGAATTTGTCGTTAAAGTATAAGGATTATTTATAAGAAGGGATTGATTGGATTGAAAATCCGATTGCTTGAATAAATCGAAATTCTTGATTTTTAAATGTTCGTAGCACTAAAAAGAGGCTAATCAGACAATGTTGCCTAATCCTTGGGGAAAAAAAGGACAACCAGCACATCAACGTCGTATTCTTCAAATTGAAAACAGATTAAGTCAACAAGGTTGGCAAACCGTGTCAGGCGGTAGTTTACCAGAAAAAAAATTTGGTAAGCGATTTCCCGATATTGTTATGCAAAAAGGCCAGAAAATTATAGCTGTGCAGGTTGGTAAAACGACTAAAAAAGGTAGTCCTGTCATCAGAGAACGACGCGCAATCTTTGATTTAAAAGCGACCAACCTATTTAATCAATCACATCTTTTTTTTGAGGTATTAAATATGACAACAAATAATGTTTCTTCATCGCAGTCCATTATTTTGAATTTAGATAATTGGACAAGGCAAGGTTCTGGAAAAATTTTTCAGTTTACGGCTTTGGATGAACAACTTCTTGAAATCTTGCAGTCTTCATTGCCCACCCAATTTGCGCCTTATTCCATTTTGGCTACTTTCATGAGCAAAGAGGGTAAGATTTATAAACAATCTAGTTTTTCTGTTCAGTTACCCGATTTTTTGCCAAAAAAACATCAAGGCTTATGGCAGTTTTTTATTCAAAGTCATGTTTTAAGCCCTGATTTACCGATTACCGAGGGATTTCAGTTAGATCGCTTGTTTGCGTTCAATGGATTAATCAATCTTCAACATGGACGATTAGTTAAAGGGGTTTGTCAAAAGTCTAGTATTGGTATTGTCGAACAATTGAAAAACCTCAATACGGGCGAGTTGTTAAAGCGTAAGGAATCGATCAAG
>Ga0233403_10001003_pt1 | contig 13275 bp, 5 predicted proteins | sample Na_oxic_1_MG_FD_179866 | JGI IMG/M metagenome (GOLD analysis project Ga0233403, IMG submission 179866) | Seawater microbial communities from Saanich Inlet, British Columbia, Canada - Na_oxic_1_MG | ecosystem: Environmental > Aquatic > Marine > Inlet | place: Canada: British Columbia | collected...
ATTTAAAATGGGTGAAGGGTTGGTTGGACAAGCCGTTTTAGAAAAAGAACGGATTATCGTCACTGACATCCCGGATGACTATATAAACATTCAATCCGGACTTGGAGAAGCGGCACCACAGCAACTCCTCGTGATACCCTTTTTGTATGAAAATGCTGTGAAAGGTGTTATTGAAATCGGCTCTTTCCAAGAAATAACTGAAGTCCAACTGGAATTACTGGCTCAGGTAATACCTAGTATTGGGATAGCAGTTAATACTGCCGAATCTCGTACTAAAATGCAAGCAATCTTGCAAAAATAATAAGTATTTTGTATAGTTATCCAGAAAAGTTTTGTCCCGGCTAAAGACCTGTCAGGTTTTGGAAACCTGACAGGTCTCGGCTGAAATTTATCTGGACATCTATATCTTCTCAAAATTTAGAGCTATAGATGTTCAGAAAACTCACAAAGGGCAGACACTTATGTCTGCCCCTACAGTACGTATGTTGTTCTTGTAGGGGCGAACTTGTGTGTTCGCCCTCTTGTGTGTTCGTCCTGGTGAAATTATTTTGAACATCTATATTTTTATGCTTGTACAAAATTCTCAACTCAAGGAGCAAATTTAAATATGAATTTCTTTAACAATCTCAAAGTTGGTACCAAAATATTTTCTGGATTTCTTATTATCCTCCTCCTAACTGGGCTAGTTGGAGGGCTGGCTATGTTCCAATTCTCCCAAATCAAATTCACTATCACTAACCTGGCGGATAATTTTGCCAAAGATCAGCATCTTGCTGATCAAATGGTTGCCCAAATTTTATTGACACGGTTTTATGCAAATAAATATATTCGGGGTGCTAAAGCCGAAGATTTAGCGCGTTTCAATAAAGAATTTGCCTATTTTGAAGAACTGTTAGCTGAAGCCAGTATTGAAATCACCAAAAGTGAACGGGTCAAAATGCTCACTGATATCAAAGCTGGAGTGCAAAATTATAGCGACAATTTTGTCAAAGTTACCCAATTAATAGATAAACGCCATGAGATTTTACATAAAATCCTTGATGTTCAAGGACCACTAGCCGAGCAAAAATTAGATGAACTGCGCGAGAGTGCTTTTAAAGCAGATGATGCTATTGCATCGTTTTATGCCGGTAACGCTCAACGTGCTTTGTTGTTGATGCGCCTAGATGCTTTTAAATATCTTCAAGAAGGTGACAGCCAATGGATAAAAAAGTTTGGTGAACGTTATAAAGAAGCCCAAATTGCTTTTCAAAATCTTGAGCAAGAATTGCAAGACCCCACTCGGCAGCAATTAGCCAAAATCGCGCAAACTATTGTTAACAGATACCGGCAAGGTTTTATCAATTTGCAAGCTGACTATAAAAAACAAAATCAGATTATTGAAACTCAATTAAATATAATTGGTCCACATGTGCGTAAAACCGCTTCTAAAATGTCAGATAGTGTATCGGTTGATTTTGATGCGACTAACCGAAAAACCCAGATTTTAGTAAACCAAACTCGTTGGCAATTGCTTATCACCATGCTCATAGCTCTATTTGTAGGTTTAAGCCTTGGTTTTTTTATTTCACGTAGCATTACCGTTCCGTTAGCAACCGTACTTGATATGAGTAATAAAATGGCGGTTGGTATCATGAAACAAATGGTTGATATTCAAAATCGCGCCAAGGTAAATCAACTCATGACTCGGCAAGATGAAATAGGTGATATTGGGCGAGCTTACGACACCCTAGCTGCCTATTTTAGAGCCATAATTGATGATATTGTCTTGGTATCGCAAGGACTAAAAACAGGTGATTTACGAGTTGTCCCCCAAGCCCAATATAAAGGTGATTTTGTCCAGATCAAGGATAGTTTAGAAAGTACTTCATCTAATCTTCAATTAGTTGTTGAAGATATTGTGCAAGTTTCACAAGGATTAGCCGAAGGCGGAAAAAATGTGATAGCTAAAGCGGAATACCAAGGCGATTTTACTCAAATCAAAAATGCCCTAGAAACGGCGGCGACTAAACTGGTAGAGGCGACTGCCCAAAATGCTATCCAAAATTGGTTAAAATCCGGTCAAACCCAGTTAAATGAACAAATCAGTGGCGAACAAGATGTCATTACGTTGGCAAAAAATATCATTACTTTTCTGACCACTTATTTAGAAATGCCAGTGGGGGTATTTTATGCACTTGAAAATGCTGACAAAGAGGCTAGTTTAAAACTTTTAGCAAGTTATGCTTATACCCAACGCAAAGGCACAGCTAATGAATTTAAAATGGGTGAAGGCTTGGTTGGACAAGCTGCTTTAGAAAAAGAACGGATTATCGTTACCGACATCCCAGGTGACTACATAAATATTCAATCCGGACTTGGAGAAGCGGTTCCACAGCAACTCATCGTGATACCCTTTTTGTATGAAAATGCTGTGAAAGGTATTATTGAAATCGCTTCTTTCCAAGAAATAACTGAAGTCCAATTGGAATTACTTGATCAGGTAATGCCTAATATTGGGATAGCGGTTAATACTGCTGAATCTCGTACTAAGATGCAAGCACTCTTGCAAGAATAATAAGTTGTTCTGGTGGGTAGAGTGAAACTGGGATGTTAATTTGGAGCGATTTTGTCGTTTTCACCCGGTTTTTAAGCTAAAGTTAGAAATCCGATTTTTGCCAAAAATCGGATTTCTTTAGTAACCCGACATTTACCTGCTAAAAGAAATACAATTTTTCTAAAAATGGTATTTCTGCCCTTTAAAATTGGGTGAATATGCTATCGCTTTATCCACCCTACATAAGATTTTTTCTGGTTCCCACACAGGTTCGTTGGAACCAGAAAAATAAACTGACAACCTAAAGGTGATAACCAATTAATATGAAAATCACTATTCGTACCAAATTACTATTAGCTTTTGGCTTAATCCTTTTGTTGAGCAGTGCTGTCAACATTTATGGTCTTACCCAAATGGACGTTTTGGCTGGTTTAACAACTAAACTGTTCAATCATCCCCTACAAGTGACTAGGGCAGTACTAACTGCTAACTCTGGGATTATCAAAATGCACCGCAGTATGAAGGATGTGGCCCTTGCCAACAATGCAGAAGACATAGAAGCGGCGCATATTCTCGTCCAGCAATACGAGCAAGAAGTATTGAAACAATTTGCTATCGTACAAAAGTGGATTTTGGGTCAAGAAGGAGCAAATTTAATCAAAGAGACTATCCAAATTTTTCAGGATTGGGCACCCATTCGTAATGAAGTCATCGCTTTGATGGAGAAAAAGCAAAGGGGCAAAGCTTCCGCTATTACCAAAGGTAAAGGGGCTAAACATGTTGCTTTGCTTAACCGTCAGATGGAAGCGTTAACTAATTATGCTGCCAATAAAGCGAACGGACTGTATGAAAAAGCCCAAGCCACTCGCACCAAGGTCATTACTACTACCAGCATTGTTCTAGTAATCATGTTAGTTTTGACTGCTTTGCTCGGATTTTTAGTGACATTCAACATTGTTAAAGCAGTGCATATCATTAATCTTATTGCTAAACAAATGGTAGCTGGTGATATAACGTTAGCTAACGTTAACCAAGCAAATTTAGCTCAAGTCATTGCTTACAAAGATGAAATGGGTGAACTTGGCAAGTCATTTTACGCTGTTGCCAATTCTTTTAAAAACATGATTTATGATGTTGTGCAAGTATCAGAAGGATTAGCAAAAGGTAATCTAAGCATTATGCCTAAGGCTACTTATCAAGGCGATTTTGTCAAAATCAAAAATGCTTTAGAAATGGGCTTGTCTAATCTACAACTAGTCGTTAAAGATATTGTCCAAATTTCCCAAGAGCTAGTAGAAGGTAAACAACAAGTTATTGCTAAAGCCGAATACAATGGTGATTTTCTACCAATCAAAGAAAGTTTGGAAACAGGCTCTGCAAAATTGGTGGAAACCACTGTTCAAAATCAGGTTCAAGATTGGCTAAAAACAGGGCAAACGCAACTAAATAACAGGATGAGTGGCGAGCAAGATATGACAGAGTTAGTCAAGAAAATTATTATTTTTCTGGCGACTTATTTAGAAATGCCAGTGGGTATGCTATACCGGCTCGAAAAAACAACTGATGAAGGAAAAGCTTGCTTAAAATTGGCAGCCAGTTATGCCTATACCCATCGCAAGGGAATAAGTAATGAATTTTTGGTGGGCGACGGACTTGTTGGGCAAGCCGCTTTGGAACAGAAAGGACTAGTTATCACCAAAGTGCCAGCCGATTATTATGTTAAGATTCATTCAGGATTGGGGCAAGCATTACCTAATACCGTTATCGTCCAACCATTTATGTACGAAAATACCTTAAAAGGAGTGATTGAACTAGCCTCTTTCAAAACGATTACCGATACTCAACGCGAATTTCTAACTCAAATCATGCCAAATATTGGGATCGCTGTTAATACTGCCGAATCACGTTCCCGTATGCAAACTCTGTTACAACAGAGCCAAACCCAGGCAGAAGAATTACAGAGCCAAGCAGAAGAGTTACAAACCCAACAAGAAGAATTGCGTAGCACCAACAATGAACTCGAAATACGTACTGGAGATTTGGAACGGCAAAAACAAGATATCCGTGACAAAAACCTAGCCTTAGAAAAAACTCAAGCTGAAATGGCAAAAGCTAAAACAGCTATTGAGACGAAAGCGCAAGAATTAGAATTGGCAAGTAAATACAAATCAGAATTTCTAGCCAATATGTCGCATGAACTTCGTACTCCCTTAAATAGTTTGCTCATTCTCGCCCAACTGTTAGTTGAAAATAAAACAGGCAACTTGAACGATAAACAAGTGGAATATGCCAAAACTATTAATAGTGCCGGTTCCGACTTACTGACACTCATCAATGAAATTTTGGATTTATCCAAAGTCGAAGCTGGCAAAATTGAAGTTCATACTGAAGAAGTTGCATTAGGTGATTTAGTCGCCACCGTCGATCAAAAATTTCGCCATGTTGCCCAAAACAAAAAGCTGGATTTCCAAATTACGATTGCTGATGACTTACCCAAGGTTATCAATACAGATGGGCAACGCTTAAAGCAAATCATCAATAACCTGTTATCCAATGCCCTTAAATTTACCACAGTGGGAGAAGTTCGCTTGACTTTGCAATATCCTGATAACAAGGATGATGTAACTTATATGAAACTTGAACCGGACCAAACGATTGCAATCAGTATCAGCGACACAGGCATTGGAATCCCTCAAGATAAGCAAATGGTCATATTTGAAGCCTTTCAACAAGTTGATGGCACAACTAGCCGTCGATACGGTGGCACCGGGCTGGGTTTATCTATCTCTCGTCAATTAGCCCGACTATTAGGAGGTGAACTAAAATTATCCAGTGAAGAAGGCAAGGGTAGCACATTTACGCTCTATTTACCGGTAAATTTAATCGTTAAGATATCGCCTCCTCAAACTAACCATATTGAGCCACCGGTTCCTCAAACCATTGAACCACCGACTGAAACGTCAAATTCTCAAATAACCGAAGTTAAGGAAGTCAAGCCGGTAACTAATAGTATTTCGGACGACCGAAAGAATCTAACCACTGATGACAAATCACTATTAATCATTGAAGATGACCGTAACTTCTCCAAAATTTTGCTGAAACTGGCACAGGAAAAAGGTTTTAAGTGCATAATCGCCGAAGATGGTGAAACCGGTTTACAATTGGCTGAAAAATATTGCCCTAGTGCCATTATTCTTGATATTGGTTTACCAAAAATAGATGGTTGGATAGTTATGGAAAGGCTGAAAGACAACCCCAACACGCGCCATATTCCCGTACATTTTATGTCTGCATCCGATCTGGAAAACCCAGCGAAAACAATGGGGGCGATTGGTTATTTGTTAAAACCCGTTAATATGACTGAACTTAGCGAAGCCTTCAAAAAGATAGAAGGGTTTATCGCCAAAACGGTAAAAGAACTGTTGGTGTTAGTCGATAATGAACAACGTCAACAAGAAATTCTGCAACTCGTTGACAATGGGAATATCCAAACCACAATCGTATCCACCATAAACCGTGTCACTCAAGAGTTACAAACAACGCCGTTTGATTGCATGATTATTGATGTAGGTATTGGACAACAACTTGGGCTTAAAGTCCTTAAACAATTGCAAGCAGAAAATGATTTTTCGCAAATTCCAATCATTATCTATGCCAATAGAGAACTCACCCCAGAAGAAAAAATGCTATTGCAACAATGCGCCGACAACCTCACTGTCAAAACGGTGCAATCGCCGGAACGTTTATTAGATGAAGCCACATTGTTTCTCCATCAAATAGAAACTCGCCTACCCAGTGAAAAACAACAAATGCTCAAAATGGTGCATGATAAAGAAGCCATTCTCGCCCATAAAAAAGTGCTGATTGTTGATGATGACATGCGTAATAGCTTCGCCTTAACAACGGTGCTTGAAGGGAAGGAAATGGTAGTCACTGTCGCTGAAACCGGCACAGAAGCTCTCCAAAAATTGGAACAACATAAAGATATTGCCATTATTTTAATGGATATTATGATGCCGGAAATGGATGGCTATGAAGCGATTAAAGAAATAAAAAAACAACATCGATATCAAAAATTACCTATTATCGCCCTGACTGCTAAAGCGATGAAAGGTGACAAAACCAAGTGCCTTGAAGCGGGCGCCAGTGATTATTTAGCCAAACCGGTGGACACCGAAAAACTGATTTCTTTGATGCGGGTGTGGTTGTATCGGTAGAAATTAAGCTAGTACCTTGTCAAGTTAAAATTGTCGGGTTATTGAGTAGGTTGGGTTAGCGAAGCGTAACCCGACATTTTGAGCTTTTTTCAATGAGGCAGGTAAATGTCGGGTTACGTTTTTTTGCAACGCAAAAAAATCTAACCCGACCTACCTGGCTACGTTTCGGATTTTTGTAGGGGCGAACATAAGTGTTCGCCCTGATAGTCCTGAAAGCCAGGTTTAAAAATGCAAAAGGGTATATTATTTTTGGGAGTTACAAGAGCAAGTCTTTTTGATATACTCTGCTAATGAAACTTTTTCTTCTAAGGAATAACCCGCCAGTTCACCCAATTTGCGATAGGATTCAAATTGATCCTCGTCAAAAAATTGATCAGCCGTTGTTTCATCAGGAAACGTGGGATGTGTTCGCCGATAAGCCAACAGATCTTCTGGTTCTTTTCCCACCATTGTTGTTTTAATATAGAACAATGTGCCGGTTTGTTTGTTTCCGTTTTCATCTTCTGGATAAGTAATTGTTCCCTCAACAAAGTACGCTTTGGCATATCCCTTGTTTTCAAGATCAGGGCGTAAGTCAGATAGATCAAACTCAATGTTGATCCCCAAATCAATACGGGCTTTGCGTTGCAAATTGGCTAAATCTGTCATTTCAAATTTTGGATCTGCCCCGGCATCTGAGGCAATAATCACTTTACAACGCCGTTTGAGTAACGGATAAATTCCCAGATTTTCATGGTGTCCACCGTCGGATAGATTGAGCAAAATATCGTCTGTTCTTCCCTGACGAAAAAACTCTTTAGCCAAATAAAATGGCCAAATTATCATTTTGGGTTTTTGTTTCAAATTAGGATTTAACACCCAAAGATTTAAACGGACATTCAACATCGTCATCCAAAACGCCATAATCGGATTAGTACTTTCCCCCATTCCTGGACTTGCGGCGGCTCCTGAAATTGCCATAGCGGCGGCGAGTTCAAATTGCCCATTATTATAGGTTTCAGTGCTTCGATAGCCGGTAGATTCTGAACCACAATAATATTTTGAAAACACAAAAAAATCGGCACCACGTCCTTGTAACTGGGCACTTTCTGAAGTTGGCACATTTAACGTGGTATTAACTAGATGATAAGGACCATTGCGATGTTCATGAATATCGGTCAACCGTAAAGTACCATTGGGTTCCATCTTGTCATCTTTACCTCGTTTAATCAGATAGGTTCCACTCAGACGAATACGATAAAAGTCATGCAGGGAATTGCGATTAATATTGGTCAATAAACTTAATAGCACTAAGACCAAAACAAAAACCATAACTTCCTTTGACAGTACCCAGTTGCTCTGTTTGATATCACCAAACTCTTTTTTGAGCTTATCAAGTACATCTTGTTCTAAATCAAGATGAGCACATTGATAAAAAGCAATCGTGTAAATGGCTTCTAGCCATTTATCTAACTCATCTTGAAGTAATAAACTTGAGTATTCTTGTTCTAAATCTCTCTTACTGGGAAAGCTATTCAACAGAAGATCCAATATTGATGCCTCTTCAAATAAAAGCGTTAGCGTTTTTGCTTTTTGCATTTGCCAATGTTTCTCTGCATCAACCTTTTTCTTTAGTTGAATGAGTAAATTAACTTCCTTTGAGTCACATTTATTCTGCGGATTCCATGATGGTAGTTTTCCAACTGTGAAAAAGCTTGGATACTTAGATAGGAGGAAGCGGGTATTTGGACTATCGTTCTGTTCCTGATTCAAGTTAGAACCACTCACACATTTTTCGCCACAAATCCTGGTTGTTATTTCTCGAACTCGTTCTTCTCCCTTCCAAACAAGTAAAAATTTGAGTTTCTCCCATCCTTTCGGCAACTTTTCTATCTTCTTATGAGAATTATCAGGATCAACAATCCCTATCTGAATGGTATTAATAACCTCTCCCGCTTCTACAGATTTATCTTTTAGTAAAATCTCCGCCAATAACAAGGCGCAGAAGCTAAAAATCAACAAAATTGAGATAATAGCGGTTGCCATTTTTATAGAGTTTTGGACCAATTTATTTGCTTTGTTAGCCAACAAATATCCAACAACCAAAGTGAGTATAAAAGCACCCAATAGATAAGGACTCGTCACGTAAACTGTTGTTTCTGGGATGAGCATTGTCTCAAAAAACATCTCGGTTAAGTATTGGATAAAGCTTAGAAGCAATACCAATGCGAGTAAAAAGCCTACCACAAACGCTCGTAAGGATATTCGTCTCTCCAATTCTAAGATATTTTCAATTTGCCGAAAACAGCTTTGGCAACGGATTCGTACTATTAAAAGAAATAATAAAACACTTATAATTGTAAAAAAAACACTTTTTAATTCCCATTGTGTTACATATTGGAGTGTCCCAGAAAGCACTGCAAGTGCAAAAATTAAGAGTAAAGCTTCTAAAACTATTGAAATTATTTTTTTGAATAATGGAGAAAAAGGAGGAATAGTTCGCTCAGTTTTACCTAAACGAACAATTTCCACCCACCACAACAAGAATATCATTGCGAAAGGTAAAACAATCAGTAGCTGATTGTCCATGAATGATAATGGTATTAACGTGAAAATAAGAACCACAGCCCCCATTAATGGACCCTCCAACAATATCGCCAACCATCTTAGTGAAGGCGGACTCACTTGGCGTAAACGAATAATGATTATCCATACAGACAGTAGGATAATAAAAAATAGGGTTATTTTTTGAATCTTTTCTTGCAGTGAGGCTTCCAAATTATTGTACTCGTATAAACCGAGAACCATTAGCAAGAGAATGGCTAACGGCATGGTAATCGTTAGTGTCACACCAGAGAACATCGTTCCAATCATGTGCCAAGTATCTCGATTAAAAAAACCACCCACACCTAAGTAGTCCTTGGTTTTACGAAGATAGTTCACCTCAGCACACTCTTCCAATTCATCATCAGGTTCGTTTCGCAAGGGAAATTCGTCTGCCTTGGTCGAGGTTTTAGCATCAGTTTGATTTTTTGTCAATAGGGAAGTTAAACATGAACCAATATAACCACCCCCTGAGACAGTGGAAAGATAATCACAATATTGCAACACCTTGTATTTAGCCAAAGATTGCAATAAGCCAAGATTAAAAGTAGCTGAACGAACCCCGCCACCTGATAATGCCAATCCGATCAAAGCTGCATCGGTACTGGGTTTGATATTAAGGCGCGATGGTTTGGTAGTTTCAGCTATTCCCAAAAAGAGTAACCGAAATTTAAGGAGAAAAAACCACAAAACCCATGCTGTGAATATAAGCAAACCCCATTTTATTGAAGTTTCTGAATAGAAAAAAGACCATAATGTTGTTATGGTTAAAAGTCCAAAAAGTCCGACTAAAAGCCAAGCACTGAACTTTTCCAAAATTCCAAGTACGCCGGTTTGGAACTCGTCAGATATTTCCTTGGCTGACTCTTGCTTCTCTGGAAGTTTGTCACGAAGCCGTTGCGATTCCTTTTCAACCGAACCATACGTGAGTTTCATCTGTTCACGCCGTTCTGCTATATAGTCTAATTCTTTTAAATAGACATCAGCAAAAGTACGTGTGTAATCTTTTGTAAACATAAGATTCCTGACTGCTCCTAAAAAGTTAGCAAAGTAGAATTGTATAGCTTTTCAGATAAATATTTTGGTCTAAAGACCTGACAGGTTTTGGAAACCTGTCAGGTCTAAGAACTTTTATTTTTCTGAAAAGCTATAGGATGGGCAAAATGTTTTAGTTGCCCACCTTACATCTGTCCTTTGTGAAGTTATTTTTCTGAAAGGCGACGAGTAGTGAAATGTGTTGATCAGTTTAGGTTGCCATGGTTGCCCAGTTTAAAACTGGGGTGTTAAATCTGGTAGGGTTTTGCCAATTATTTTTCATCCTAGTTTTGTTCCTTGATGCGCTAAAGAAATCCGATTTTTGGCAAAAATCGGATTTCTAACTTTAAAAAACCGGGTGAAAACGGCAAAATAGTTCCAAACAGCCCTTTTAAAACTGATAATTAATGTATCTTATCAAAAAATGTGGGTAAAACCCGACCTACCTGGCTACCCACCCTACGCTCGCTGAAGCTTTGTACTACAGTCTTAAATTTGTTTTCTAAGACGCGCCAGTTCGGCTTCAAGATGCTTAATCTTTTCTTCAGCGGCTTGACGTGCCTTTTTCTCGGTTTGATAATAAGGCATGACAAATTTTTCATATACCGGATCAAAAGCCATCTCTTGCGGAGAAGGTTTAGCATCTAAATCCGAAATTCTGAACTGAAAACCGGGTAATACTTGAGATTGAATCACATCACCTTGCACTCGCTCAATGGGAACATAGCAGCCATGTTCGTCAAGACAGTAAAATTCCAGATGGCTATCCTTTGAATACAAAATGAAGTATTCTTGAACACCGCCTACTTCATATTCCTCAAATTTAACTTCCGTATCTTGCGTGATATATTTTTTCTTGGAGTCAGAAATGGCTTCGACGCATAAATGACAAATGCCCTTATAGGAGTTATCATGCGGTTTGTATGGCACAGCGTCTTGGTAAAGTATCACCCCTAAATCTGGACGGCGAATCGCCGTTTTATGGGGTAAAGGCAAACTAAATCCGGTTTCCAAAAATATCCGTTTGCCAATGGGATGTGTATTCAAATAATAACCGACTAAATCAAAAAGCCATTCAAACATTGAAGTTGTTTCTTGGTCAGACACACCTACCTCCTCAAGAATACCGTTATTCCATTCATAAATGATATTTGGATCGTCGTAGTAATTTTCCCAATATTCGGTTTCGGTTACCCATTTGGGTTGGCTACGAGTTGCCAAGGGTGGGAAGTCTAAAGCCATTTCTGGAACGGTTAAACCAGAGTCGGTGTTAATAAAAACGGCTTGTCGTTCGTCTCGTGGTATCGCGGTTGATAAAGCACCCATATTTTGTCCCCTTTTATTTATTGTCAGAATCAGCAAGCCTAGAACAAATGCTTCTTCAAATAATGCTCATAAATTTTACAACGAAAACTCACCTCATTTTTTGAATCACCTCTCAATATACCAGCACCGCCCTGTCGCCGCCCTTTTCAGATAAATAAGTTCGCAAATGTAGGGGCAATCCCTTGTGGTTGCCCCTTTTGGGAGTATTATTATTTGGGGCTTGCCTGAATATCTCTAAAATAAACTTAAACATCATTTTTTCGAGACAACGAAACATAAACAGGTTTATCTTTTTGTAAAACCATTTGTCCTGTAAATTCTTTTGTCTCAATAGTCAGTAATGTATTTTGAGCTTGTTGTTCTTCGACTTGTTTATAAATGATGGGTAAGGTTCGTAATTCACCCATGAATTGATTCACTCTATTTTGGCGATGATCTTTTAATGTGAGCCAACGTGATTGTAAATCATCCAAATGTTCAAGATGCTCTATCGACAATGATTCTCCCATCCAAGGTGAAGTCCCTTTGACATGATTTAGTAATCGTAAAGGCGCATAACAATACATCAACAAGGGCGTATGTAAATCTGCCCAAAATGCGGGATCGGGTGCCAATTCGATTCCCATGATCGTATTGTCGCACAAAAATAGGGCACCGGTTTGCTCAGGGTAGGGTTCTAAATGATAAACCGTTTCTAATAATGCTGGTTGATAAGTACGCTTTAATTCATCTAAATGTCCACGCTGTTTTAATCCGAGTTGATGATTAAAACGACTAATATCATCCCACAATTTAGCATAATCTTTCACACCTCGCAAAGCCAGTGCCTTATCACGTAGTGCTTGAGGCAAAATAATAAAACGCTCATCGGCAGCGTGAATATAACCGCCCTGCGCTTCTTGAATACAACAGGCATCTTTAAATTCTCTGGACTCTTTTGGCTCCAAGATGGCGGAAACACACATCGCATGATTTTGCGCCGCATTTTGAAAATAGCCTAAGTGCAGTGGCACTATGGTAGGTAATTTGTGCCGATTTTCTAAAACCATTTCGCCATAATCTGTGACTTTAGCTAGGCGTAGCGCATTTTCTGGCGGTGCAAATTGCCCTGGTATCCCCGGACCTTTAAATAGCGGAATCATTTCTAAATGTTCCCAACGCACTGCCGTACCGCATTCTCGTTCTAACAATAAATCTGCGACGGTAGTCAACATGGTATCATCTTGATTTTTAAAGGATTTCCACTTATGCAACTTCATCACTCCCTCCTAGCGTCTGTCGTAACAATGTTGGCAATAATTCTGGTTGTAAATGGGCGCGAATACGTAACCAGGTTGACAAAAATCCCCGTTGTCCCGTTTCTAAAAAAATGGGGCAATCTGGAAAAGGTTGGCGTTGTTCAATTTTATCCCGTTCGGTAAATACCGGGATAATATGTAAGATCGGTATTTCAATGCCTAATTGCTTAATGCCGGCAAGTGCCATGGCAGCATCCCCTGGTTCAACATTTTCATAACCATCTGAGATAAAAAAGATGAGATCAGGTGATTGTCGCACCGCGTCAAGAAAGGCTGGTAC
>Ga0233403_10001004_pt1 | contig 13273 bp, 7 predicted proteins | sample Na_oxic_1_MG_FD_179866 | JGI IMG/M metagenome (GOLD analysis project Ga0233403, IMG submission 179866) | Seawater microbial communities from Saanich Inlet, British Columbia, Canada - Na_oxic_1_MG | ecosystem: Environmental > Aquatic > Marine > Inlet | place: Canada: British Columbia | collected...
AGGCCAACATTTATCCCCCCCAAAAGGACTCCGCGCATTATTTGTCCAATACCCCACCCCCTCTCAAATCAGGCCCCCATTTTCCCGTTATTGTGAACGCTGGGAAAGCATCACCACCAAACAACTCACCAGATTTGAAGAAATATTAGGACGATTAGTGGGATAGCGTTATTGGAGTGCAAAATTTATTTTGCGTTGTTGTTGGAGTGCAAAATTTATTTTGCGTTATTGGAGTGCAAAATTTATTTTGCTTCTTTTTACGTTCCAAATTTATTTTGCTTCTTTTTACGTTCCAAATTTATTTTGCGATATTATCATATCAAAAAGGAGAACAATCATTATGCCTTGGCCCGAATCGACATTAGAAACAATCCAACGACTGAATTTCGTTAAGCAAAGCTTAAAAGATCAATTTGTTGATCGAGAAACAGCGGTTGATCTATTAGCATTAGCAACGGTTTGTCATGAACATCTGTTACTCATTGGCTCACCCGGCACAGCTAAAACGCAATTAGTCACGCATTATACCCAAATGATCGATGCCCGTGGTTTTCATTACCTGCTCACCCGTTTTACGGAACCATCAGAACTTTTTGGGCCTCTCGATCTCGAAAAGTTTCAGGAAGGCACTTATCATATTCAGACTGAAAACATGTTACCGGAAGCGCAAGTGGTTTTCTTAGATGAAGTCTTTCAAGGCAGCAGTGCGATTTTAAATACCCTATTAACCCTCGTTAATGAGCGGATATTTTATAATGGGGCAGATCGCCAGCGATCACCGCTATTGACGATGGTAGGCGCATCAAACCTATTGCCCGATGATCCCTGGTTAGAAGCCTTTGCGGATCGCTTTGCGCTGAGATTACACTTACCACCAGTCGTGGATGAACATTTAGACAACTTGATTAGTCAAGGTTGGCAGCTCGAATTACAACAGATTGAAGCGGATCAACTCGCCACCCAAGGCCAAGCCATGCATCAATGTGCTACCATTAAAATCAATGCCTTACTGGAATTACATGGCCGATTAGCTGAAATCGAATTGAACCCCATTCAACCGATTTATGCCAGCGTTGTTCGGGAACTCCGTGCTGAAGGCATAGCCCTTTCAGATCGGCGCGTGATTAAAGGTTTAAAACTGATAGCGGGAGCCACCTTATTGCGACAAGCCACCGTTGCAGAAATGCAAGATTTATGGCCCCTGAATTACTTTTGGAGTCGTTTAGAAGAAGCCGAAGCCGCCCAAAATGTGATTCAACCCAAAGTAGCCGAAGGCGGCGGGCCTAGCCTCAATCTAGCACGCCCAGCGGCAGACATTATGGCAGACATCAGCGTGCTAGAAGAACAAGAAAACAGCGTGCGAAGCGATGTCGCATTAGGGGCACACTTGATGGCACTCAACCGCCTTAGGCAAGAAATCCAGCGATATCACCGTGAGAATCAGCCATTACGCCAACGGATTGAAAACGTCATTCAACATAATTTATCCCGCTTAGAAAACATTCGATAGGAAAAAGACGATGTGTAATCCACGCCGAGTCACCGTCACAGCGACTCGTGAAATTGCCGAAGCTTGGCAACGCGAAATCGTCAGAACAGTGACTTTATCCAGCGAAGTCATTGGAGAAGCGCGCGTCCAACAACCGCTCTCCAATACCTTAGGCACACCTGTTCTCATGGCCCTAGAATCCTTACTCGTTTCCGGCCAGACTGACAATTGGCAAGAAACCGAAACAGGCTACCGCCATGATGTTGAAGGAGGATACGTGCTTTATGAAATGGACGAACAAACATTAGAAATCGTTGCGACTTTAGGAGACACAGTTCAAGTAGAAGGCACAGCCACGCGCCAATTGAGTGGTGAACTGAGAGAAACGCTCTCAACGGAACAAGAAGGGCATTATTACGACGATGGCTATGGCGGACAAAACCAAGCCCGTGCAGAAACAGAAGCCGGAAAGGCGGCCCAACACAGTTTGGATCAAATGGCTGAAGGCCGACTTGAAGCCGTTCAACGCGAAGCCGAAGAGGCCGAATCATCCCCTCTTCAGAACCAAGCTCAAATTGAAGCCCAAAGCCAATTAACGCAAACGGCCCAAGAAAGACAAGCCCAACTATCAGCGCAAGCCACAGAACAGTTGGACACAGTAGGCATCCGTTGCCGGCAAGCCTTCAATACGCTACTGGCCCAAGCTTACCGAGAAGCGATTCTGGCTTACGCCCGATATCAGGGTGCCGAAAACATCAGTTGCCAAGACAAAACAGATCACCTAGAAATTGAATTTTTTCTAGAAAAATGATCATAAACTTATTAACTCTGTGGCCCTCTGTGGTTCTCTGTGAACTCTATTCCAGGTTCAAGTTTTTGCGCGCAAAAACTTGAACCTGGAATGTTGAAAAAAAAGCGTCGATGCAAACCAAAAATCTTTTCAACACAGAGAACACAGAGGGCCACAGAGGAACACAGAGACAAGGATAAAACTATGAAAGTACAAGTCCGTTTCCGCTTTAACAAAACGACAGGGGAAGTAGAAGAGTTTTTAATAGACGATCAAGGTTCACAACTCACCGAAGTAGAACATAACCGTGAACATGATCGTATTGCCCATGAAATCGGGCGCGTGGTAGCCCGGCACCCTGGTATTCAAGAAATGCATTCAGGAAGCGGGCCGATAACAGATAATCTCATTGACTCCAATAAAACGCCGGATTCAAGTTCTAATCCGTTAAATTCATTAAACCGTTCAAAATCAACACAATCATAATGGAATGGCGCAAAGCGAATTTCTATCAACAGCAAGGGCATGATGAACTGTTATGTCTATTATGCCCTCATGCCTGCGTGTTCAGTGCTGATAAAACGGTTGGTTTTTGCCAAGTGCGTCGCCGTCATGGGCAAAACTTAGAAACGGCCACCTTTGCCACCGCCGTTCAGAATTTAGATGCCATTGAACGAAAACCGCTTTATCATTATAAACCCGGCACACCCGTACTCACTTTAGCCGCGCCCGGCTGTCAGTTCAGATGTTTGTATTGTCAAAATTATCGTCTATCCCAATTTGGCAGACACCCAGAAATCTGTTGGCAAGCGAAGCCCGTTGACATTCAATCGATCCTCTCAACTGCCTTGCATCAAGAAGCGATGATTGGTTTCTCGTATTCAGAACCGATCCTAGCCGCCGAATTGACTTTAGCGTTAGCACAAGCCAATCAAAACGTAGAAATCATTTGGAAAACCAATGGTTTTTTAACAGCAGAAGCGCGAGAACACTTGATACCGTATTTATCGGCCATCAATCTGGATTTAAAAACGGTGAATCCACAACGGCATTATGCTTTGACTGGGGCCCCAGTCAAACCGATTTTAGAAAATATGAAGGCTTTTTATCAGGCCGGGATTTGGTTGGAAATCAGCACCCCCATTATTCCGAAAATCAATGCCGATATCAATTCAGTGCGGCAAATGGCCGAAACCCTTTATGCCATCAGCCCTGATATGCCGTGGCATTTACTGCGTTTTACGCCAGAATTTAAATGCCGGCATTTACCTCCCACATCTCCGGCCCTATTGAATCAAGCGGTGCAAATAGCTCATCAAGTCGGCTTAAAATATGTTTATGTGGAACGCGCCTTAGGCCCCAGTGGACGTAATACGTATTGTCCAGAGTGTCATCAAGAACTGATTTCGCGCCAGATTTGGGGAATACAAGATCACCGATTAAATCAGGGGCACTGTTTTGAGTGTGGATTTCAAATAGCGGGGTGTTGGTAGGCTGTTGATAAAGAGATTATTGTGGCTAGTGCAGTAAAGCGGAAATGATCAGACCACCCCAGCCAACAGCTAAAGCAGTTGTCTAACAGCTTAAGTCACCTAAAGGTGACTAACAAAACACAAAAATTATAACAGTGGACAGTCAATTTGCGCTTTTGGCGCTCGAAATCTCGATAGAGATAGGTTTAGTCACCTTTAGGTGACTTGAGCTTTTAGACAACTGCTTTAGCTGTTGGCTTTTGATGGCTGGGTGGTATTTCTATTTCCGCTTTACTGCACTAGAACTGAATTGAAGATTTGAGAAGGCTTTTTTCAGTGGTATAGCGAGTATTCAAAACGCATTGCCTGAATCAGATAAAAGCGTTAAAATGCTGCCGTTTATTCAAAATGCTTAAGGAGTTTCAGTTATGAAAAAACAAGTCTTATATGGTTCAGCCAATTACGAAGAAATCGTTCAAAAAAACGGTTATTTTGTCGATAAAACGGTTTATATTGAAAAATTGGAGGCGATTCTCAATCCTGTTTTTTTGCGCCCTAGACGATTTGGAAAATCGCTTTTTTGCAGGATGCTAGAATGTTATTATGATATCAATCGGCTGGATGATTTTGAACGGTTGTTTGGGCACACCTACATTGGCCAACATCCTACAGCATTGCATAATTCTTTTTTGATTTTATACCTAAATTTTTCAACGGTCAAACCAATGGGGAGCATTGCTGACATTGAAAAACATTTTGGCTTGACTTGCAATCTACGGATGAGAAAGCTTGTCGAGCAAAATGCCATCAGGTTTAATGACAAGATCAGCATAACCCTGACAGATGATGCCTTATTCAATCTGCAATTACTGCTCAATGTCATTGAAATTGACAATGACTTACCGAGACTTTATGTGATTATCGACGAATATGATAATTTTGCCAATCAACTGATTACGGTGCATAAGGATCCGCTCTATCGAGAATTGATAGCGGATGACAATTTTCTTAAGACGTTTTTCAAAATCTTAAAGGAAGGTCGTGAGAGTGGGGCCATCGATAATGTATTTATCACTGGGGTATTGCCTATCACGATAGATGATCTGGCTTCGGGTTATAACATTGCCAATTTCATCACTTTAGATCCAGAATTTGAAACCATGTTGGGTTTTACACAAAGTGAAGTGACTCACTTATTGGATCAGGTTTATCGGGATTATCAGATTGATCCGGCAACCCGACCACTTGTCGAGGCGATTATCAAAAACCATTACAATGGCTATCATTTTGTCAATCCAGAAGGTGAGGCGCTCTACAATTCGACGCTTGTGATGTACTTTTTAAACCATCTGTGTCGCCATAAAACCCTTCCCCCTCAGTTGAATGATCCAAATTTGAGAACTGATCTCTCTTGGGTTAGACGGTTGACGGCCTCTAATCCCCAGAAGACTGATGAATTTGTTGATCAACTGACTTTACATAATCAGATTGGCTATGATAATCAGTTGATGACGCACAAATTTAACTTGTTCCAATTTTTTCAAAAAGGCTTTTTTCCAGTGTCTTTTTTCTACTTGGGCATGTTAACGAAACAAGATCCGTTATACTTGAAACTGCCAAACCTGAATATGCAGCAAATTTTTGTCGAATATTTCAACGAAATTCATCGGATAGATGTGTCGTCTCGTTATACCGAAATCATGCAGCGTTTTATCAATGAACCTAAGCTTGAACAATTATTTGCCGGTTATTGGGAAGAGTATGTGTCGCAATTGCCAGAAGTGATTTTTCAACAAGTCAATGAGAATTTTTATCGCACTACCTTTTATGAATTGTGTAGCCATTATTTATCTGATTGGTTTATTTGGCATGTTGAACGCTCCTATCCGCAAGGCAAAAGCGATTTGGAATTTGTGGGCAAATATCACGAAAAGTTTGCCGGGCTACGCTGGGTAATTGAATTTAAATATTATTCCAATGCCAAACTCAAGGAACTCAAAACGCCTATTGAGAAATTTAAATTGATCAAGGCCGATACGGATCAAATCAATGGGTATGTTGAGGGCCTGAAAAAGGAATACCCAGAAGCCAATATCTCGCAATTTGTGATTTATTGCTTTGGGAATCAAGGGTTTAGGGTGTTTGAAGTGCCATAGCAGAAATATAAGGCGGATTTCACTTTTTGATAGAACGCAGATTTAACTGATTGTGCTGATTGACGCTGATTACTGATCAGCGTTCCACGCAAAAGTTTTGCGTGCAAAAACTGGGGCAAAGAAATCAGTTTAATCTATAATAAGAGGGACTTGCAAAATTCCAACATTCTACCATTTGGGTGATGGAAGTCTTGTTGGGTGGCTAAATGGAAATGGGGCTTTTTGAATCGTGTGGATAGTTTTTGAAAGCGCATGCTGTTCGTGGATTATCTTTTGAAATCTGCTGCCAGAAGTGGCTCCAATTGAATAAAAAGCAGGTGGTAGGCAAGAAGTTGCCTACCTATTTGGATTGAGAAAACGTGGTTTGTCCCCTATTTTTCGCCGTTGATTTAAAAACCATAATCGTTGTTGGGCAAAAGACAAGTGAAGCTCTTTCTTGTGATCGGGAAAACCTTATCATTTTTAAAAACGCTGCTTATGCTTCATCCTCTGCAAATTGAGGAATGGAATAATTACCGCCATAAGCCTTAAAGAGGTTGTTAATTCCGTCATAATCGGAGTAATAAATATCCGTTCGCGACTCGATATAAGTGAGCACCTTGCCTGCGAAACCACCTGCCGATACCAGCCACAGCTGTATCTCAGGCACTTCGCTGCCCTCTTCCTCATATGTTTTAATCAACACCTGTGCGGCACTCTCAAGCTTCTTGACTTGTGTCAGGTCCATCGGCGCTTTGGTATATTTGCACTCACAAAGCCAAACTTTCTCACGCTTTTCTTCTTTGCCGAACACATCAATTTGATAAGCCTTGGTTTTGGAAGCTTTGACGGTTGTGGTTTTCACAAATTGGAATAAGGGTACCTCGATTTGACCCGTTTGTCCAAACCAAGCACCTGGCATGAGTTCATGGTTAAACTTCATCATGGTCACTTCGACGACCATTTCTAAGAATTTACCTTTCAGGGTATTCATTAAATTCCGTTGGCTTAAGTCAATTTCGTCAACCCCTTCCAAGTCTTGTTCATACACAAACTTAATAAACCGCATGAGCGTGATGTCATTGAAGGTATAATATCTGGCGGCCGTCCTATAAACCAAATCTGCCATATACAGTTTTTCAATCTTCTGTTCGACGGCTTTTGAAGGAACCTTGAGCTTTGAAGCAATGGCCTTAATATCCACCGGTTTATCGTTGTATTGGGTGAAATAATAGATGATTTTTTTACCCAATTGCTCATCATCATCGGCATTGATTAATGAACGGTTGTCTTCAAAATGCGTCTGCCAGAAACCGAAAATTTTACCGTTTTCGATCTCATAACGGATAACCCGCTCAATGGCTTTTTTATTCTTAAAGCTTTTGCCTTCACACTGAGAAGTTGCCAAGCAATATAAATAATAAGGATGACCTCCCACCTGAGTACTGGCATAGAGGGCCAGCTCTGGTGTAGTTGCCTTGTCAGGGGCATAATATTTCAGGGTATTGAGTAAGAGTGCTGCCCCATCTGGAATGGACATGGGTTTGAGATACATCAAGTCAAATCGTCCCCCCAAGGGGCCGCCCATGACCGTCCGGAAAATGAGCGTCACCGCAGATCCGGAGACCAGCATGGGTGCTTTACGGCTCTGGGCCTGTCGATCATAAGTGGCCGTGAGATTGATGGCAGCTTGTCCATTCAAACGCTCTTTAAAGTCCAGCTTTGAAAAAAGTTCTTTCGACATGTTATAAATATAGCATTTCATATCCTGAAATTCATCAATAATCACGGCGACTCTGGTGCCGGAATGTGATCCCAGTCGTTCCGGCACCGTGATAAAGCCATCCCAATGAATCAAGGCATCTTCATCACCATGGTGATTATAACGTTCAAGAAATTCATCAATTGATGAAAGTGCCATGAGCCCCGCTTTGTGGGAGGTTTGATAGGTTAACAACCTTTCCAGGGAGATCGCTTTATTATTAAATAAAGCGGCATCCTGTTCACAATAAGCGAGATACTGTCTAAAAAACGTGGTGGCATATTCCAGCAGAAACTCTTTTAAAGTTCTTTGTTCTCGCGTCATTTTGAAATAAAATGGAGCCACTTGATAGTCTGGCTTAAAAAAGACTGTATTGACCAACCGATCCAATAAGACCGTCTTTCCTATCCGCCGGGGGGCAATGAGGGCCGTACTCCATGAACCCATCCGGGAAATCGCCTTAACCCATTGTTCTAATTCCCTCAACAATTCTACCCTATCGGTAAATTCATCCTCGTGTACCATCTCCTCGACGGGCCAAATATTGGTTTCAGGCATGATTTTAGTCTCCTTTTTTAAAAAGATAAATAACCTCTGATTCAGTCGATTGCCCTTGTCTCCTCAGTGTGGACGAACAAAAACACATTTGCCCATCCGACACCGCTTGTTTTTAGCAATTGAAAATAACCAGATTATCAGCTTAGATGGTGGGCAGCAAAAAGACGCTACCCACCCTACAGGTTATCAAAAAGTTTCATTCATTTTGTTAAGCATCCACTTCGCCACTGGAACTAATCCATATTCCACCGCCCACATCGCTTTGACATAAGGATCAGAAAAAGCGTCATACAGATAATAATGTTTGCTCATGTATGTAAAATATCTGTCTTTGTTAGTACCTGGCGAGTTGTGCCGACTCAAGAGTTCTGTCAACAATTTTTTTGTCCGATTGTGGCAATACGATTGAGAAAAATATCGCAGCATGTCTCCACGAAAATCTGCCCGAAAGTCTTGCCTAACTGTTTTTAAAATGGCATTCTGGTTTTCGTCATTTTCTCTGACAATTTCCCAGATATGATAATGGATAATGCCCAATGGTGGGGAAAGAAAATCTAAGCCTCCTTCATAAGCTAGTCCATTTTCTACCGCTTCTACTAATAACCGAAAAGCGGTTCGTTTGTATTCATTATCGCCATTGGCATATTTTTGATACCAACGCCCTTTCAGGTAAAGTGCTAAAATACGGGCATTCATAGGAAATGCACCCATATCAACAATCTCAAAAGCACTTTCATCCATTAATTGAGAGACTTCTTTATTGCCACTCTCCCAATAAGCATCCCAAAAATGGCCCAAAACCATTAATATTTGGGTGAGTGATGGGGCAATCCATCTTAAAAAATCACCATTCTTTTTGTTGTCAGTTTTACCGAAAAAGGTTCGTGCTGAAGTAATCCACCTTACAACAAAATGACTCTTCTTTTTATCTTCCGTTTTTATGCCAACTTCTTCTCTTAAACGGGTGCGTTGAACTGAATAGGAACCATTGAATGCTTGAGAGAAAACTTTGCGTATGGGATTTTTTTCACTACCATTTGTTTGTGTGTCGCCAATATCTCTGAATAACCAATTAATATCCGCTCTTTTCGTTAATCCTTTTCCAACTTTATCGGAGTAACTCAAACCAAATGCGACGGCATAAGCTATTTTCCAGAGTATCAACGCTTCATCCCAAGCGGAACCGGCTAAGCGATAGGCTTTTGAAGCCAGTATATAAAAGCCAAGTGATTCTTTAAGAAGAACAGTTGAAATCCCATCAATAGAATTCGCTTCTTGTTTACCTTCTTGTTCACCAGACTGCCATTGACGGCAAGATTCATCACCTTTTGCAACGACTTTAATTTCAAGAAGACGTTGAAACTCCTCGCATACACTGTCTTTCAACTTCTCAATGTTTGCGTTTTCATCATAATGATGTTCCTGTGGCAATCGTAATTCGAGTGGGGCAGTTTCCGCATTGTCGTAGTGGGCATAAAGTGCCAAAGCGGTACAAGCATCAGCAAACCCTGTTAAAACGGAACCCATATCTTGAAATGTTATCGCATTCAGTTTATCAGGTTGACAAAGCTTATTACCCCGGCAGAGTGCCGTTATAGCACGGTGATATTCATAAATCGCCTCATTAAACTGTGAACGCATCATTTTCATCTCAGCCCAACGGATGTGGTGTTTATAAATGAGCGCCGATTCCTTAGAGGCCGATTCTTGAAATATTTCACTTATTGATTCTAGTGCTTTTTGCATAAAAGCATCGGCGGTACCGATACTATGCCCCCGTTTAGCATGTAAAAAGGCGAGACACAAGTGAGGCTGAAAAAGCAAATTGAGTTGTTCAAGATTCTCAACAAAAAAGGCTTTATTCTCTTTTAGCACATCTTCTACGATTTGCATCGCTTGATAATAAATAGCAATCGCACTATCGTAAATCAAACGACGTTCTTGCAAAAGTCCCAGTTTTAACAAAATTCTGATATAAGAAACTAAAGAAACACTCAAATCTGCGATATGAACTTTTTGGCTGTTGTTCTCATTTTTCGATGCCGATAATTTTTTCAACCATTTTTCAAAACGGGCATTCAAGTAAAAAATGGCATTTTGATATTCAACCATTGCCTGATCAAATTCATTATCTTGAGCATGTAAATCACCCAATACCATATACAAATTGGGCAAAACATAAGTACCTTGAAAATTTTGAAGACTTTGTTCTGGCGTATTCAGTAGCTTGATTTGCTCAATCAGGATTTGGCGGTAATGTTGCTTAATCTGAATGGATTCATCCAGGGAAAAATTGAAAGCCGCCATATCTTGTTCACTGAATTGAGATATGTAGACAATTTCTCGTTGGATATAACGCGAAAAATGAAAATCATAAAATCCGTTGTCTACCTTATTGATATAAGGCGAGAGAATTTTATCGATCAAGACATCAATGATTTGTGGTAAAGCAGGGGCGCGGTGGATATCTAATGCCCCCGGCATCCGTTCCAAATCACGACGCGCAAAGCTCATCGAATGAAATTTGCACACATAATCCAAAATAGAAAACACCGAAATAGACAATTTATCCCCGTAGCGACTGACTAACTTGCTATATGAACCATGAAAAATAGTAAAGAAATGGGCAATCAATTGAATACGGTATTGTTCTTGTGAATCAAAATGTAATACCAAATCATCCTTTGCTAAGCCCCTTCTCTTGCCAGACATTTTATTAATAATGGGGTGATACTCTTCCGATCTTGATGAAGCATATTGTTTTGGCAAAGGGCGTATAAACTCTTCAAATTGAAGGGCCAGCTTTTTGATATTTCCACCACTGCGATAACTCAAAAAGTAGACAAAATCTTGCAAGAAACTCACTAACCTAAAGCGATGATAATCATCAACTTTTTGGTTCTCCAAATACCGCAAATAGGTTTCGAGTGTCCAGTAATTGTAATGATCATCATTAGATTCATTAGCGGGCTCTTTGCAACTGCGTTTAGCATCAGTAGGAGACATCAGACGGCGACAGACATATTGTTCTATCATACTACTGATATCATCACGATTACCATCTGAAGAATCGGTTAAAAGACTTGGCAAATAAAAGACTCTATCAAAAAGAGTGCCATGTAGAAAACGGATTTCACCCCGATCCGCCAAATTCGCATCCATCATTTCCCGCCCGGCGGCAAAGATAAAATTGCAAGGTGCGGTAGTAATCAGATTTTTGAGATTACCCAGTAGTTTTTCTATTTCGTATTGGCGTTGACGCACCGACTCAGAAAGGCCTAATTCCACCGGCACGGTTTCACCCGTTTTTAACTGTTCTTTGGGTGGATGGATTTTATCCAGTTCGTCAAATAAAAAGATGATACGAGGTTGTATCAAAAAATTATTAGCATTTTCGCTTAATACTTGGAGTAAAAAACTTTCAGCTTGCCGTTCATCTAAGCGGTGAAAATGTTGATATCTTTTACGCCAAAAAGGCAGTTTACCGGCAAATCCCCCAGACGTATCAAGAATATCGCTGGCTTGGATTCGTTTATCAATTTCATCAAGACGGCGAATGACTCGTTTAGTGGGGCTTAACCATACGATGAAACCTTCAAATAAGACGAGAATGAGGATAAAAAATAAGATTTGATAAGGCCGTGGAATCAATTCTTGATAACGGTTCTCATTTTCGAGTGGATTAGCGTGAATACTTTCAATTTCACGCAAAAGTTTTGGCGCGCCAAAACTTGTGCGTGAAATGATGTTTGCTTTATCTTCATTATCAAAAAACATGATCCATTTGTCTAAACCCTGAAGTAACCAAGCTAAACGTTCATCGCTAGTACCTAACCAAGCATCGCGCAGCCCATCTTTATTCCAGCCATTTCCCCTTTGGTACGAGAAAAAATAGATATCTTGTGAAATATGATATATTGCACAATAGGAAGGAACTAATATCAATTCCCTGATAAAAGAAACATAACCAGAACGGGATTGAGCCCCTGAAAATTCCAATTGAGTTCCCGTTAATTCAGAATCTCCGCCCTTGATATTGACTGACCATTTATCCGGTTCTGAGACATAAGGGAACATCAGCTTATCAGAGATATGATCACCCGCGCAAGACTTACCCGCGACTAAAGTAGGTGTATTGAAAACGATTTTGTGCATTTTAGTTTCCAGATAATGATGAATTTCTGGAAATCCCCTATACAAGAAAATAGCCAACACTGCACTCAAGCTTGCCACCACAAAAAAAGAAAGCACTTCACGTATCCACGATGGATTGATCGCTTCGATATACTTTTCTCTTAATAGGCTAATAATGCTAAAAATGACACTTTTAGGATCCTTAATATCATGACCCAAATTAACCTGTACATAGACAACCGGATGGAATATCCAGCGCAGCCATTGTTTTGGAGAGAGCAAGGCGAAACGATATTTGTTAAAATAATACAAAAAAAACAGGCCCAATAATACGAGAATATCCCCTATCCCCCTAAAAGGAGCAAATAACAAATAAACGGCCGCACCAAAGAAAATAGCGAAGTTTAGGACAGTATCAGAAAGAAAATTATTGAAAGGGCTTTTAGGCTCACCATTAGACAGAATGTCTTTGACTTTACTAATAAAACTGGTTTTACCTGCCCCGCGATAGCCAGTCACTAAATAACTACCAGAACTGTCATTCTCATTTAAAACATTTACAAAATCGTCCACATCTTTTTCTCGTCCAAAGAAATCACGATGATCAAGATTTGGATTACAAGTTTGATGAACAAAACGAAATTGAGGTAAAGGAATGATCCACGTTTTAAATTTAAAACGATCTTTTTCGTTACTCATTGATTTGATTATCCTTTTTAACACATAACGACGACATCATAAAAACTTATTTTCTCACACACTAAAAAATGAAGTCAACACTCAAGATTCAAATTGCAACCACTTATTATAACTACAAGGATTATTTATAAGAAAGGATTATACTTAGCACCGTCATAAGGTCGCTATTATTGACTTCTAACAGCCAACAGCTAAAGCAGTTGTCTAAAAGCTCAAGTCACCTAAAGGTGACTA
>Ga0233403_10001005_pt1 | contig 13268 bp, 9 predicted proteins | sample Na_oxic_1_MG_FD_179866 | JGI IMG/M metagenome (GOLD analysis project Ga0233403, IMG submission 179866) | Seawater microbial communities from Saanich Inlet, British Columbia, Canada - Na_oxic_1_MG | ecosystem: Environmental > Aquatic > Marine > Inlet | place: Canada: British Columbia | collected...
GAATACCAACGCACCTATTGGCTCGTTTGCACCTACTGAGGTAGTAGGCATTCCTTGGGGAAGTGGTCAAGCCGAAGTGGAGTTTCTTCAGGTACCTGGTCAAAATAACGGACCACAAGGTTTTGGGCAAACGGGCGGTGAAATCTGAGTTTATATTAAGTTCGTTGCCGCCCGTTTACCCCCCTACGAGCCTGTATTTAAGGCAAACGAAAAATGCTATAGCGAATGTAGGCTATAGATTTTCAGATATACTGCCCACCGTCATAATTTGCACTTTTGCATAGTCTAAAAATTGCCGTTAATATCTATTTTTAGGAGGAAAGGCCCATTAGAAAAAAGCGCAATTTATGGCAGTGCTAAGTATAATTAATTTCAAAAAGGGCAACTATAAGGGTTGCCCCTACAAGTCTGTGCAATCCCTTGTGGTTGCCCCTATAAATATTTTTCTGCACATCTATAGATCAAATGAGGAGACACCAATGAAAAAGATAATATTCTTTTTTCTTGTTGTTATATCTTCTATAACCTTGCTGGGTTGTGCGCCCACTATTCAATCTGTTAAAGGAAACCATCGAACTATTTATGTGGAATTGGACAAAGAGCCCTCAAAACCATTAGGAATAATGAGTTCAAGCGGCTTGGTTACGACAGCAGAGGATTCACATAGTAGTCAGATTGTTTTCCATTTACCAAAATCATCTCAACAGGCTAACGAATGCCTTTACTTAGTGGATAAGGATGGAAAAACCTTAAGCAATTCGCAAGGAAATTCTGGTTTTAAAAATACGCTTTGGTCAAGATATAACAGCTTGAAAAACGAAATCAGTGCTGATGAAAAACGTTTAAAAGAAAATAAACGTTTATTTCATCAACATAATTATGTTGACAACAGGCAAAATTGCCCCCTTATCACTTCTATTAAAGCCCCTACAAAACCAGAAGATGCATGTGCCCCTGATGAGGAAGAACCCGTTGCTAAATTAATTTGTGGTATTTCAATACTTGGTGCTGAGTTTTGTAGCCTGGAAGCTAAAGAGATTCCTCTTCCTTTTAGAGGGGCGGCATGTAGTGGTGGTGTCTCTTTGGCACTGCAACAAGAATATTCCGTAGATACCGCCTTAAGAGATGCTTTTATAGGTTTGGTAGATGGTATTGCTGATGAAGGCTTAGAAAGTGATAATTTACTTCTGAAGGCCGCAGGTGTTTATGGTAGAGTGGTGACAACCGCTGCTAAGTTTGCAATATTTAATGACTGCGTTCAGGATAAAAAAGAATTATGTCGCCAAAAATATCAAGGATGGCAAAAGGAAAGCAAAAATATAAGAACTCTTCCCAAGCGCCTACAAAAAGCCTGTTTTGAGAACAAGAACTTGATAAACAAGAAGTTGCCTAATAACAGAAGTGAACTTAAGAAAGTGAGTGGTACGATGAATTCTTTTTATTTTAATTGTCAACCATAATTTATTTTACTTCGCTTTTCGTTCCAAATTTATTTTGCGGCTTTTGGAGTGCAAAATTTATTTTGCGCTTTTAAGCGTATTTTATTCAATCGGGAAAGGCTATAGCCATTCTATGGATTACTGATAACTTTTTATTTTAACACGTAGGAACTCACTCATGATGAAAAAGACTTGTTTTAAACCAGCACTTATTGTGCTATTACTTGGCGTGATGCCTTTGTTGGGCTATGCCGCTCCTAATACGATCAGTTTTCAGGGGCAATTGTTGGATGCTGAGGGTAATCCAGTCAACAGCACAACCAACGTCACTTTTTCTATCCCTGGCACAGGTTGGAAGGAAACACATACAAATGTGCCAATCCAAGAGGGGATGTTTGGCGTAATGTTAGGAAGTCAAACCAACCTTGATGGTGTTGACTTCAGTCAGATGTCTCAATTGCAATTTAAAGCGGATGGGGTTTCGCAGACTGTGAATATATCCAGCGTACCTCATGCCTTTCATGCGAAGACTGTGGGACAGACTACTTTGGGCAGTTTGTCTTGTGGTGGTCAAATTTCTGCGGCTCAGTGGACAGGTAGCCAGTGGAAATGTGTTGACTGGGCTAGTTTGAAAGAGGAAAAGGGGGATAAAGGTGATCCTGGTAAAGATGGTCAACCTGGACAAAAGGGCGATAAAGGTGAACCTGGACAAAAGGGTGATAAAGGTGAACGTGGACAAAAGGGCGATAAAGGTGAACCTGGACAAAAGGGTGATAAAGGTGAACCTGGACAAGCATCCAATAACCAGAGCCAAGGGGATAATCTTGGTAATCACAGCGCAACTCAGCACATCAGCTTGAATGGTAAGTGGCTGTCACGTAATGGTACAAATCAAGGTATACATATTGATAATTATTCTGTTACTATGACAGAGGATCTTATCTTGAATGAATCAGGTTCACGTTGGCGTGATTTAGAAGTCGGTGAAGTTGAAATTTACGATGGTTCACTGAAGTTCTACAATAAATCGAAGGATAAGGGCATAGCTACAATAAGTGCTTCTGGTACTAATTATTTGCAAATATCCACGGGTAATAGTGGTGAAATGAAACTTAATGCTGCTGAAGTCATAATTGGCAATGATTTGAGAGTGTATGACAATTTGAAAGTGGATGACGATTTGACAGTGGTGAAAGGCACCGCACGAAAGAAAGGTGGTGGTACATGGGAGAGTACCTCTGACAAAAGGTTAAAAGGAAACATTAAAAACCTGGATAGTCAGATCGCACTGGAAAAATTAACCCAACTTCAAGGGGTTACCTATCAATGGCGCAATCCTGATGAACATGAGGAAGGCACAGAAGCGGGTGTGATTGCTCAGGACTTGGAAGCCGTTTTTCCTGAGTGGGTTGGCGAAGAAAAACCACAGGGTCAGGATCAGGCTTTGATACCTGACGGTGAGAAGGCAAAAAGCATTTCTTTTCCACATGCTTTTAATGCTTACGTCATTGAAGCTATTAAAGGCTTGAAAGCACAAAATGAGGCCTTGAAAGCACAAAATGAGGCTTTGAAATCCTTGATTTGCCAAGATCATCCTGAAGCGGCAATTTGTCAATGATTTTGCTTTATAGATGGTCAATATGACCCCTAAAACATTAGGGCATCCTCATTATGGTTGCCCTAATACACTCATAGGATCACACTATGCTTAAAATTATCAATCAACACCTCATACCAGTCGTTTATGCTGTACTCAGTATTTTACTTGCTGGTATGACTTCAACAACTTATGCAGACAGCCTTGCCCGCTACCTCATAACGGCAAATAGTGGAAAAATAGCAGTAGGTAGCAATAGCCTGAGTTATAGCATTGGGCAACCTTTTATCTCTACTAATTATTCATCCAGACTGACAGCCGGTTTTTTGGCTAAGAAGCGAAAAATTGAATCAGCCTCATTCAAATTAGTGGCCACATCCAATCCGTCTCCCATCTGCGTTGGCAAAAGCTTTGATCTCACTTTCCAGACAACTTCAGAATCTCAGTCCGTTGATGGTGTCGAATTTTCTTTAAAATTTGATCCGACCAAATTACAGCTGAATACGATGACAAATAGTGGTGTATTGGATGATGTCCTCACAGAAGAGATTAATATCGGTTCCATTGACTTTGCGGCTGGCGTTTGGGACAACGAAGCGCCCAGTGGGGCCTTTGAACTGCTGACCTTGAATTTCAAGGTTTTGGCTGCCTCCGAGGCAATTGACTTGCAATTTGATGGGCTAAACGCAACCTTTGAAGGTGAAACGCTCACAGTCGCGGCTGACAATGAAAGGCTCGTCACACAAGACTGTATGGCGTGTAAAGTGAGTTTGCAAGGTCGTCCAGACATACCACCGGCTCATGATCGTTGGAAAACTGACTTGAAAATTTATGTGGGTGATAAAACCCCTTACACGATCAAAACGGATGGTTTAGGGCATTGCATACTCCCGGAATCCTCTGGCAATTACTCAATTTGTGTGAAAGGCTCACATACCTTGGCAAACCGGATAGGGCCGCCTTTAATGGTGGGTGATGACGAGTGGCTTGACTTTGGCACGCTCTTAGAGGGAGATGTGGACGATGATAATGATATCGATTTAACTGATCGTTCTCTGTTGAAGAAAAGCAAAGGTAAATGTCAGGATGTTGAGGGTTACATTGAAAATGCTGATCTGGACGAGGATGATTGCGTTAAAAGGGCAGATTATAATTTATTTAAGGCAAATTATAAAAAGCCAAAAGGTGATGAAAACCCGGCCATTTGTGAATGGGATACGTCTGTTACGCCAAAGAGATTACGAAAGGGTAATCGTGACAGTGGGGGTGCTGTTACTTTGCGTCTTATTATTCCAAAAACACTGACTGTTGGTGAGGCCTTTAATGCGACGATTCAAGTTCATGCAAACGATACGCAAGCGGTTGATACGGCGGCGGCCTATCTCAATTTTGATCCTCATTTATTACGAGTGAATGAGATCACGGCAAGTGAACATTTTGATTCCGTGTTGGAAAAAGACTTTGACAATGAAAAAGGAGAAATCAATTTTGCAGCAGGTGCCTGGGATAATGAGATTCCAAAAGGCAGTTTTAGTCTCGCAACGGTCAATTTGACTTTACTTGCCAAAAGCGGAGAAGAAACCCTGTCTTTCAACACGACAGGCTCCCGTAAGACGGCATCGATTTCTGGTGGTCAGTCAGTTATTGCGCCGCCTGGACAAGAAGGGGAAGTCGTTGTTGATGAACCTGTGATTGAAGAACCCACAGGAGAATACACGGCCTCTGGCACTATTCTTGATATCAATGGCAATCCGATTGCGGGTGTTACGGTGCAAATTGGCGATAAAACGGTTGTGACTGATGCCAGCGGGGAGTGGGCCATCACGGAGTTGCTGGAAGGCGAGTATCAGGTGATAGCGAGCAAAGACAGCTATAGTTTTCCTGTCAAAAGTTGTGCGGTGGGTAACAACGAAAATTGCACGGTCAAGCTGAAACCGGCTTCTGTGTTGGATATCAAAGTCGTGCCCAATAGTTGGAAAGTGGATCAAGGTGACCAAATCACTTATACGATCAGGGTGACGAATCAAGGTGAAGAAACCGCTACGGCTGTGAAGCTGACTGATATTTTGCCTGAAGGGACACACCTAGTTTCTATTGAGGCCTTGAATGGCGGCAGTTGCGATGCCGATACCGTGAGTTGTCAGTTGCCTGATTTAAGCTCAGGTGCCAGCGCGACAGCGAAAATCGTGATCAGCAACACGCAAGCGAAAACGCTAGTGAATAAGGCGACTGTGACAGCTTCTGAATATCCAGAGGATGTGCAAGTGACTTGGACAGCGGTCAAACCCTATTTGTCTGTGACCCTTAAAGATACCCCTGATCCAGTGAACAGCGGTGCGATTTTGCACTACATAGCAGAAGTTGAATTGAATCATAATGCCCCGACGACAACAGCAACAGGTATTGAGTTAGTCTTGCATTTGCCTAGCGGTGTGGATGTGAAAACCGTGAACACGGATTATGGGCTCTGCGATACCAGCAAACTGCCCACTTTGATTTGTGAACTCAGTGATTTGAGTATCAAGAGTGGACAGCGTGTGAACTCAATTACGGTTAATGTGGATGTTGTGTTGAAAGATGCCGGATTGCTCCTGTTGACGCATGAAGCCTCAGTGACAGCGAATGAATATCCCACTCACACGGATAGAGAACGCACCAAGATCACCATACCAGAAGGTATTGAAGTCGATATCGCCTTTGTGATCGACGTGACAGGGAGTATGCAGGAAGAAATCAATGGGGTTGTCAGGGCTTTAGAGGCCTTTATTGCTGAGATTGAGCCCATCGACGCGCCCCTAGTCGCTTTAGTGGTTTTTACGGATGATGTGAAAGTGAATGCGTTTACCCGTGATTTGAAGGTTTTAAAGAGCGCGATTTTAAAATTGAAAGCTTCTGGTGGGGGTAGCTGCCCCGAAGCCTCAGTCGAAGCCTTGATGATAGCCCTTCCTCATTTGAAGGCTGGCGGCGATATTTTGTTTGCAACCGATGCCGCGCCGTATGCTGATGCGGATGTTGAAAAGGTGATGACGCTATTGAAAGCTAAAGGCATTCGCTTTAATGCGATGATCACGGGGGATTGTTCTAATGAGTCGGATTGGAATCAATTGGATGAGTAAGGATTAATTGGTTGGTATGATAGAATAACAAGGATACTGATTATGGGCTGATTTGAGCTGTTTTTTAAATTTTAATCCGTTTTTAATCAGTGTTAAGTTCTTTTCTCATCTAAACGTTCAATGTTCAAATTTTGAAGAGACAACCACAAGGGATTGCCCTTACGGGCGTAATGGGAATGGTGGGCAAGCGGGCGATGAAATTAGGAGCTTATATTGAGTTCATTCCCGCCCGCTTACCCACCCTACAAATCGGGTTGAAAAAACGAAAATACCAGAACAAACATACCCCAAGGCAATCCTTTGTGGTTGTACAATAATGTTTTAAATTCAACTAGTCAAGGAGAAAGGATTGAAGAGAATTTTACGTTTGATGGCTTTCATTGGTGTTTTGATGGTATGTTTTGTTGGCAATGCTTGGGCTAATAGAATTTTCACCGTCAAATTAACTTGGAAATCAGGCAATGAGGTTGTTGATTTGGATTTATCTGTAACGAATCCAATGGGGGAAAAGGTGTTCTATGGTAACCCTCATTCAAATTGGGGAGCAGAACATGTGCGGGATGAGACGGGTTCGCAGTATTCCTCTTCTTACGAAGAATTTAATGTTGATCTTGATCAGATGGATTGTTTTTCATCTGGCAGGTATCAATTTGACATATCTCATTATGGTGGCCCATCAGTCACCTCAACAATCACGGCTGAACAAAATGGTCAAGTGGTTGGAAGCTGGGAAGTAACTACTGAAGCTGATGACACAAAATATGGCGTGCATTATGACGCTGATAAAACGCGCTGCTCAGGTGTCAAGTTTCCAAGAATGTCCTCAAGTGTTAAGCATTTAAGTATACATGTTTATACTAAAGAATTAGGATGTGATGATTCGTGTCGTCAAATCAGTTTAAGTAAGCTGAAATCTAATATTCGTAAAGTGGCTAACAATATTAGACAACATGCTTTAGGCGATATGTCAGCCAAAACCGCCTATACAGGTGAAAAAGGAAGTGCTCAATTAGCCGTCCAAGTCTCTTTTACGCCATACCAATTCATTCATATTTTTGATGAAAACATAGAAAAGGCCGTTAATTACTTGGAAACGATTATTGAGACATTTGGGGAAGAGGGATTTTCGGTTCATTTGCTCATCAGTGCTCATGGTGACTTGAAAGTAGATAAATGGAAAAATATCAATTGGTCTCTTGAAAAAAATAGATGGTGGAGTGAATATGATAAGGATGCCCCTTATCTTCCTTATCAACCCTGCTTTAAGGCCGTGTTTGGAGAACGTCACTGTCCTTATGATGTCATCTTTAACAACGTTCACAAACCGATTATAACAGAGTTAGTCAAACGTGGTTTAACTCAAAAATTGGCTGTGATATATGTGCTTAATGAGTTTGACTATAGCAAAGACCCTAAGAATAATAAGATAGGACTTTGGAATGAGGGTGTTTGTGGTGCTGTAGACTGGGAATCCTGCCGTAAAGCCGCTTTAGTATTGACAGCAGAAAGGGGAGTTTTAATTGCAAACCAAGCCGCAAATGGAACTGTACCAATCGGTATCAAATTCGCTCACTTGGGAGCGGATATATGGGATGACAAAGGAAATGTGAAGAAACGAGGAGAATATTCTGCGTGGACTCAAATGAACTATCAAGGAAAAGAGATTGATCTACTAGAATATTTTGTGAAGAAACTGGCTGCTAATAATGGCCTGTTTGGATATGATTGTTATTGGGGGCCTGACAGCTATCTCAGTATGAATGCCTATTGGAAAACAGATAATACCTGCATGGAAGATAAAGAAAGGCTGATGTCAATTTTACTCAAAATTGATGAGTTGGATTATTTTAAAAATGGACGTATAGAAATCGCTGAATATGGCAGACACTGTCAAGGCAGTCCAGACAATTTTAAAACGAAATCTGGTAGAACATCTGTTCATGATATGACTACTCTTGTTTCTAACTGGCCTGAAGCCTCAAGTTTCAATTTATTTGCTTATACTGCTTCAGGTGAGGTGAGTGGATGTTATGCTTTAGCTGATTCAAAGCACTTTGAGATTTTTGAGTCTGCAAAGCCGACGCTTAAAGGCATAAAAGAGCAAATTAAACTGATAACGGGTTGCTCTTCTTTGGCAGATTGTAGGCGTTAAAAACATTTAGTACAACGGATCATGGGAGTGATCGGATTGGTGCAAAGGCAGATTATAAATATCATCAATAACTGACTTTTTTTGCAGACCAAAGCCTGTATTTATAGTATTTTTTGAGTTTCTTTCAACACCTATACAACTAAATACTTATTGATTTCAATAATTTAAAGAATGACGTGTCAGGATGAGGGACAAGTGGTGGCACAACTTACAATAAACCTTTGCACCAATCCGATCATTCCCTTGATCCGTTGTACTAATTATGAAGAGTCAGGATGATGGAACAAGTGGTGGCATAACGCACAACTTACAATAAACCTTTGCACCAATCCGATCATTCCCATGATCCGTTGTACTGATTATTCAATCAAAAAACGCTATATCTTGCCACTACGACGGCCTTTTCTGGGCAATCCGTTGCCCTAGCCCTTGCTTGCTTCTATTAATTAAAATACCTGAAAATTTCTGGTTCAGTACTTGTGCCATCACAACCATTTTTACTTGGATTGAGGTAATACTAAATCCCAATAAGCGACTGAACGCTCATCCATAATGCCCTGTGGCCGATTATCCAAGGCATGACGGAATTGTTGATGAGTAAAACAATCACGCATAACCGGAATATCTGTATCCAAGCAATACTGCATGAAGTACACCAAAAACCGGTCAACATCTAATACCAGTTTTTCCGGTGATTCAAACCAGTTGACTCGTTGGGCAATTTGTTTGAGTTCCTTATTCATCTCAATGCTCTCCCATTTTCTGTGTGACCAATAATTGTCATGGAGCGTATGTTTGGTAGATTATCAAGATTGCATCTTTTGACTTTATCGGAGAGTGTCTGTTTAATTTTATTAGGTAACGACATCACATTTCCATCCTTAAAGTAAGATAAGGCCTTCAATGTCAGGATGGCATTGTATTGTTGACCATATATGGCGGATGCCGCTACAATACCATGCTCCAACGTTAAATCAGTATTGTTTATGATAGTGTCGATATCAAGATAATCCTTCGCTTCGGCCCGCTGACTCACTGTAGCGCACTTCATACCAAAAAGATCAAGCATTGATGCCACAAAAATACCATTGTCTGCCATATCTGGTAACTCAATTTGCCCAAGTCGTAGCCCCCCGAAAAAACTGAGTTGAATGGGTACATCGAAACCTTCAACCGCTTTTAATACGGTTAATGTATTTGGGCTTTCCTGTATACGTCTTGCACCGGCCAGAAAATCCATTTCACGCATCAGTTGATCAGAATTAAAGTCATCACTGGTAAAAAAATCAAAATCAACTGACTCTCGATGATTAAGACGCAACGCAATAGCAGTGCCACCATACAAGACAAAACGTTTTGGCACTTGCGCCAATATTGGCCACAAAGCCCGTTGTGGCTCTGGTAATATCGATAACTGAAACATGCTTATATAATTGATTGTTATAACCTTACCAGCTATCAGTTTTATCATTGTGTGTAGAGACGCGATGCATCGCGTCGAAACGAAAAACAATCCCTTATTTTAAGTACTTTTGATAAACTGATAGGCGGTAAGTTGTTATAATAACAAGGATTGTTTGTAGTAGGGGCGAATCTGGGGTGTTAAATATAAACACATTTCTTGGTTTATTTTTCACCCTGTTTTTATTCCTTCTGGGGGGGTGGTGGGCAAACGGGCGGTGAAATCTGGGTTTGATATTGAGTTCATTGCCGCCCGTTTACCCACCCTACAAATCAGGTGTGAAAAAAAAGTCATCCCGTACCTGAAATTTAACACCCCAGGGCGAACCTGCGTGTTCGCCCTTTTGAAATTATTGAGCTGAAACGAGCATCCTTGGCTTTAAGCCTATGACATTTGTCGTCCAAAATAAAAGGCGTGGATTCTCATCAGTATCAATGCGAATAAGCCTGTCAGGCAGAGCAACATGACCGGTATTTTTAATACCGAAAGGTTTGTTTCACCCGCTTCTACTGGCTTCTCAAAATGATTGTAATCAGAAACAGTTGACCACTCAGGCTGTGCGGGAGAACAAGATTCGGAATCTGTAATCTGGTTAATCAGTTTATCAATAAAACCAACGGTTTCGTGTCTGGGGACTTCATAAAGCGGAGCAAATTGAGTTTTATTCTGATAACCCGTTGTTAAGCCTGCATTGTAACCTTTATTCAGAACCTTTTTCCAAGACTTAGACTTAGACTTAGGCACATTAGGATCAGCTGGAGACTTATGAACCTCGTTAAAACCAGGTGAGGCCTTATCTCCTTGTAGCGTTTGATCGCAAAACGTCTCGTAAGCCTTTACCGTCATTGATAAGGCTTCCAGGCGTGAAATTCTTTGATTGGGACGAAATAACTGATCAGGGTTTGGAGTGAGCATGCCTAAATCTACCAGCGTATTGATTTGATCTTTGAAACGGCTGATATCAGTGAAGTAAAGGTTACCGCTTGTCGAACTCAATCTTTCCTTGAGCCATTGAGGCGCCCATTCATCCAAAGCACCGAAGAAGGTGTGGGCCTCCTTAGTTTTTGTTGAACTCAATCTGTCTTTGATCCATTGAGGGCCCCATTCATCCAAAGCACCGAAAAGGCTGTTGGCGAAAGTATCCTTTCGCTCTTTAAAGCAGGGATCATTCTTTTTAAATAGGCCTGCCTTTGTGTATCTGTAAACACCTATTGCCGCTTTGTGAGCGCCCTGTAGAGCTTTAAAATCATAAGAAGAAAGTAGGGGTTTTATATTACATCCTCGAAACTTTGGCGCTGAATGAGCCTGTACTAGGCCAGTAAACAGTAAACCAATTAAGAGAATAGTGGTCAAACAGGCAGAGAACAGATGCCTTATTCCCCGCCGTTTGGCAAAATGGCTTCGCCGTCGTCGGGTTAGGCCCTGATTGGCAGGCTGTCTAACAAAAGCCTTTTGTTTAAACACAGTTGTCATCATTTTTTCTCCTTCATGATTGGGTGAATGAGATAGTTTTTTTGATTGGTTAAATATAAAAAATTGATATTTATTTGTAAATAAAATGCAACATATACTCCAAACCTTCAAGTACTAAATTGATAGAAGCTGACTACACTTTTCGCTGTTTTTTTTATTTTAACGCAAAAGGCGCAAAAGGCGCAAAAGGCGCAAAGGCGCTAAAAAGTCAATTCTTTGCGTCTCTTGCGCCTTTTAGCGTTGGATTTTAAATACTGTTTTTTGCTAAACGAATTTGTTCTAAATCCCGCAATGAAGATTCAACACCAGCCAAATTACCGATAGATTTTCTGCGATTGAGTGCCTGTTGAAAGTATTTTTCAGCCTCATCAATCTCACCTTTGGCCAGATGAATAGCGCCTTGTTGTTCTTCACAATCCGAAATACCTCTTTGTGCTTCAAATTTTTGGTATCCTTCAAGGGCACTGTTAGCGAGTTTTTCGGCCATTGAAAAATTATCAACTTGATGGAAATAAACCCAAGCTAAATGATGATCAATCCATGCGACGTAAAGTTCATGATCAATGGCGAGTGCTTTTTCTTTAGCCTCTGTGAGATAGATAATGGCTTGATCATAATCCGCCAAATATTTCATCACAATACCTTGGAAAACTAAAGCACTAATGAGTTTATGAGTCATGCCTGTTCGCTTTCTCTGTGCTATCAGTTCGCTGTACAAAACTTTGGCTTCTTGTAATTGCCCTAAACTACCTAAACTCATTTTATAAATCCCCAATCTTTCAATCAAATCCGTTCTCAATTCATTCCATTTTGCTCTTAAATCCGAGTCAATAGGCGATTCGAGTAAGGCCTCAATCTGACTCAATGACTGATTGAGCTTAGCCATGCCTTTGTCGTAAATCCCAAAATTAATTTCATGAATCGCGAGACGTGCTGTTGCTTCTATGTGATGTTGTGAATTTTCAGGGCACTTTGAACGGATTTCTTCAAATAATTCAATCGCTTCTTCGGCTTTCTGATTAGGCACGGTGAAGGATCTCGCTTTCAATATCAAAATCTCATTGAGATCATTTTCCGTATTTTGGAAAGCAGATAGAATGTTGTCACAAACTTTTAATAATTCTTTGGTTTGTCCATGTAAAATCAGGTATTCATACAACGGTATTGATGAATTGGGGCTTGAAGGTTCTGGATAAATCGGTGTGTTTAATATTGTTTTGATTTGTGGATAGGTGTTTTCACCATTAGACACACAGAGATCATGCAAATGTTCTAAGACTTTTAAATATTTTTCCACGGGTTTTAGGGCTGTTATTTGTGTTTGAACTGGAGGATTTTTAGTCCTCAGCCAGTTTATAATGGCTATATATTGGGAGCGTTTAGTATATGGTTTAATAGACTTTATGCTGGAATCAAGGATGCCCAATTGTTCAAGAATCTTCTCACCTTTGAGAGTGATGTTAGCCCCTTCTGAGCTATTGTCTTTATCTACTTCAGCAAGATTATTCATCTTCTTCATCCAATTTCTTCAAACATTCCAGTGCGACACTGCGAATTAAATTGTGTTGTCTTAGGCGAATTTCATTTTGATTGTTTGTTTCTTCCTCTATCAAGTAACGATCTCGCAAAGCCTCCAATGCCACCTGTTGCTGCTCTTTATCACATCCCTCATATTCCAAGTGGCGCAGCCAAAATGATTCTGGAACGTCACAACGATAAACAGAAGAGAAACAAAGCAATAAGTAAGCATTGCGAACATCCCGTTCTAACCGTTCAAATGTTTTTTGCAATCGAGAATGTACTTTTTTTCGCAATGTTTTAGTATAGCTATGTAGCTTGAACTTATCCCTTCCCGCCTTAGTCTCCTCCTCAATGGCCTTTTCTACTTCTTCTATTTCATTAGCGTATTTGTTCCAATAAGCTAATACGTTGCCGTCAAAAGGCTTGCCGCCTATTTCTCCAGCAATCGTTCGCAAGGCTAAGGGATGGCCTTCATAAGCTTGAGCAATTCGCTTTAGATAGGGCCGTC
>Ga0233403_10001006_pt1 | contig 13266 bp, 6 predicted proteins | sample Na_oxic_1_MG_FD_179866 | JGI IMG/M metagenome (GOLD analysis project Ga0233403, IMG submission 179866) | Seawater microbial communities from Saanich Inlet, British Columbia, Canada - Na_oxic_1_MG | ecosystem: Environmental > Aquatic > Marine > Inlet | place: Canada: British Columbia | collected...
TTTTCCATGCAGTCACGAAATGACGGTCAGAGGAAAATCCGTGCCACATAAAATCACAAAGTCAGCCAGAATCAGATATTTATTCATCAACCTGATTTATTCATGAATTCAACTGCAAAAGCAACATGAAAAAAACTTTCAGACGATACGATATATTTTTCATTATTCTGCTGTTCTTCCTGTCTGTTTCTGCCGAATATCATGAAGTCTTTTCCCTGCTCGAAGATCAGACCGTTTTTTTCCGGCACGGAATACGTTCCAAGCTTGTCAACCGAAAAGAAATATCCTTTTCCTATGACAAGATCGTTCTTGTGACAATTGACGATTTTTTTTTTGAAAATTACGGAAAATCACCTCTCAGACGGTCAGATATGGCTGAGATAATTAAAAACCTGAACAAATTGGGCGCAAAGGTGATCGGTGTGGATATGCTGCTGGATTTCCCAAGTTCATATGGGGAGGACCGCATACTGGCGGAGGCCCTCGGGCAAAGCAATACCATCCTCGCTTCCCATGCCCTGTTTGACAGCGATGGCCGGTTTCGGGAAATCAATTATCCCACGCCTCTTTTGGAAAAATCCTGTTCCAGCGGATATGTGAATCTGACATCCCCAAGTTCCATGGCCACATTTTTAAGCAGTCTCCGCCTCTATCCTGAAATAGTAAATGAGAAGGATGGATGGCCCATTGCGGTGCAGATAGCGTCAGCCTATCTGGGAGTGACTCCCGTGCTGGCTGACCGCGAACTGCTTCTGGGCAGCATTAGCATCCCTCTGGACCAATTTAATGATATCCATATTGATTTTTCCGTAATTCCGGAAGGTTACAGATTTCTTCATCAGTTCGCCGGAATTGCCGCATCGGAATTTTTGGATATTTCCGGGCTGGAAGAATACGAGGTCACCGAACTGAGAGAATGGATTGAGGGCAGGGCAGTGATTGTGGGAGAGACATCAGATATTTCCAATGATTGGTTTGACACACCTGTGGGAATGCTTTACGGAACTGAAATTATTGCTGAAACAGTCAACACTCTTCTGAAGGGGGCACCGCTGGAGCCGGCATCATTTCTCATTGAGATGAAAATAAATTTCCTGTTCCTGATGACCATCCTCATATGCACTCCCCTGATACGCGGTCCCTGGACACGAATCCTGTTTGCACTTGCTCTGATCACAGGACTTATCCTGATCTGCACAGCTCTTTATTTGTATTATGATTTGCTTGTCTCCATGACATACAACCTGATCGCAGGGTTCACAGGCTATTCCGCTGTAAGCCTGTCATGCTATATCAGAGAGAAAAAACAGTATGTTATTCAGGAGAGAGAAAAAAAGCAGGCGGAAAAGGAGCGCGAGGCGGCAGAGGCTGCGAACAGGGCCAAAAGCGAATTTCTGGCCAGCATGAGCCATGAAATCCGCACTCCCATGAATGCGATTCTGGGCTTCAGCGAGATACTGCTGGACAAAGCAGAGGAACCGCTGCAGAAAAATTATCTGACAAACATCTATTCCAGCGGACAGTCTCTGCTCTCTCTGATTGATGATATTCTCGACCTTTCAAAAATTGAGGCCGGCAAAATGGAGATGGATCCCGAACCTGTCAGCATCAGAAAAATATTTTATGAAATAAGACAGTTGTTCCTGCATGAATTCAGGAAGAAGGGGATTGCCCTTTTTTTTCATGTGGCCGATGATGTTCCCCGAAGCTTGTATCTGGATGAAACCAGAATCAGGCAGATATTGATCAATCTTCTTGGAAATGCGGTGAAATTCACACATCAGGGGCATGTGGCAGCCTCTGTCCGCTGTGCCCCGAAAGATTCGGAAGCTTTGGGAACCATGGCGTTGTCCGACAGGACAGATGTCATATTTGAGGTTGAGGATACGGGGATCGGTGTTCCCCGGAGCCAGCAGAAAGCCATCTTTGAGGACTTCCGCCAGCCGGACGGACAGAAAACAAGAATATACGGCGGAACCGGCCTGGGACTGGCCATCATCAAAAAGCTGGTGAAGATGATGAACGGAGACATAAGCATTGAAAGCAAAACCGGACAGGGAAGCACTTTCCGGGTGGTTCTTCCTGATGTGGATATTATTGATGCGGATATTGCTGAAAAGGGGGAAATGAAAGCCATCCCGCATCCAGACTGTATTCAGAGCGAATTTGAGCCGGCAGGGATCTTTCTTGCAGACGATGTCCCCTCTGACAGGGAATTGATAAGAGAATACCTGAAAGACACACCTGTTTCCCTGACAGAATTTGAAAACGGTGAGACCCTGTGGGAGAGACTCTGTTCGGAAGCCCCTCCGGAACTGATACTGACTGACCTGCGGATGCCCCGCGGAGACGGTTATGAAATCACAGAGAAGATAAAAAATGATGCCCGCTTAAAACACATCCCCGTGATTGCGGTAACTGCCTCTGCCATGAAAGAGACTGAGGAGACGATAGAAAATCTGTTTGACGGATATCTGAAAAAACCCGTAAGCAGAAACAGTCTGATTGCAGAACTGATGCGGTTTTTGCCCTGCGGCACGAAAGCAGTGAAAAAAGTGGGCATTCCCGATATTCCGGCGAGAGAGGAGGAGATATCCGAGGAAGTGAAAGCACACCTGCCTGAAATGCTCCGCCTGTTGGAATCCTCCATCTCGGACCGCTGGAGAGAAATCAGGGAAGTCTTCATGATTAACGAAGTTGAGGAATTCGCATCAGACCTGAAAAATATTGCAATGGGACACGATATTCCCGTGCTGGATGCTTACAGCAACAGCCTGTATGAACAGGCAAAAGTCTATGATATTGATGAGATGGAAAAGACTATGTCAGAATTTCCCCAGCTTGTTGACAGAATAAGGAAAATGTCAGATATCTGAAGCATTAATTTTTTCAGGGAGGTATAATTATGAAACATGATTTCCAACCTTCGGTGCTGATTATTGACGATCATACGAAAAATCTGCAGATATTGGCTGATATGCTTCAGGAAAAGGAATATAATGTGGCAATGGCCAAGAACGGCTACAGGGCACTGAAGTTTATCAGCAGGAGAAAGCCGGACATGATTCTGCTGGATATTATGATGCCCGATATGGACGGGTTTGAAGTCTGCCGCCAGTTGAAGGCTCAGGAGGAGACAAAAAATATCCCAATCATCTTTATCAGCGCGCTGACAGACATGTCCAACAAAATAAAGGGATTTCAGACAGGCGGAGTGGACTATATCACAAAACCCTTCAGGAAGGAGGAAGTTTTTGCCAGAGTAACCACGCATTTGGAACTGAACCGCTCGTATGAGAAACTGAGGGAGATGAATGACAAGCTGAGGCTTGAAATAAGGGAACGCAGGCGAATTGAGGCATCGCTCAGAAAAGCGAACAAGGAAATCACAGACGGTATGCGCTACGCTGAAATGATTCAGCGTTCCCTGCTGCCGGATGATGATGAAATCAGAAACCGTCTGCCGGACAGCTTTTTTATCTGGATGCCCAAGAGTATTGTGGGCGGGGATATCATATTCGCGGACACAGTCGGAAAAAAACTTATTCTCGCGGTGATTGACTGTGCCGGACACGGTGTTCCAGGGGCATTTCTGACCATGATCGCCTCTGCCGCGCTGCGGCGGATTATAAAAGATGAGGGCCAGCACAGTCCTGCCAACATCCTGAACCGGCTGAATGTCATTGTCAAAACCACGCTCAGGCAGGACACGGAACACGCGCTTTCAGACGAGGGACTGGAAGCTGCTGTGATCAGTGTTCGGATTCCGGATACAGAACACCAGGCGAATACAGATGATCATGTCGGAAAACTGATATTTGCCGGTGCCAGACTGCCGCTGTTCTGTGTTCATCATGATGAAATAAAAAATATTGACGGAAACCGGGAGCGTATCGGTTATAAAAAATCCGATATGGGATTCAATTTCACAGAACACACGGTGAATATTGAGAAAGGCATGTGTTTTTATGTGGCAACGGACGGTTTCAAAGACCAGATAGGCGGACATGAAGACAAAGACAGCCGATTCGGATTCATCCGCTTCGGCAAGGAGCGTTTTGCAAATCTGCTCAGGGAGGTCAGCGTTTTTCCCTTTGACAGGCAAAAAGAAATACTTACCGAGACATTTCACAAATACAGAGGGGACAGGGAAAGACAGGATGATGTTACGATACTGGGATTTGGGTTTTGCCAAGGATCGCGGATTAAACAACTTTCCCATATGAACCGCGGATAAACGCAGACGGCGTGCCGGTCCGTCTGCGGTTTGCGGAAGTTATTTAATTCCCATTCCCAAGTGCCGCGTCTCAGAAATAATGTCCGGGTGAAATGAGCAATAATCCGATGTGAAACAAATTTCCAATTTGTCTCAGAACAATGCGGATGTGAAACAAATTTCCAATTTGTCTCAGAACAATACAGTGTTCACCCCTCAACCCTTAATAAGTGTCAGAATCAGAAATGTTTATTGACAGGGAGTGTCCGGGATATTCCCTGTTTTAATATGAAATTCACAAAAAAACAACGGCCAGCCGTGTGCGCGGTCCGAGTATGCCGCAGACACACCGCAGCCATAATGGAACTGATCGGACAAACAGCCATGTTCAAAAGTTTCCGCATCACACTGGTTTTTATCATATTGGTCTCAGCAGGACTCCCGGTGACTCTGTTTTCTTCCCTGCTGGTTGGAAAAATTCGGCATATTATCCGGGAATCCGCTGTCAGGGAACTCGGACTGACAGCAAAAAATATTTCCGACACTCTGAACCACGAAATGGGACTGATCATATCCCATCTTCAGAGTCTGGGAAAAAACCGGGACATCGCCCTTGCCGTCCGCAAATTGTCCTTCGGATTTCAGTATCATATGAGAGAGCTGGGACCTCTTCATCTCCGCAAATTTCTTTCCGAACATCCGCTGGTGAACTCTGTTTATCTGACAGACATGAAATTCAGGAACATGCTGGCGATAATCAGCCCGGGCGGAACCACATGCTCTGATGCGGTCGTGGCAGATATGCTCGCAAAGGCATGGATAAAACATCCGGGGGAAATAAAATCCGATCACATCATCACGGAATTCAGAAACAAAGATTTTGTTTCCGCATCAGCACCACCACCGGATGAGAACATGGCTCCGGGAAAGCGTCTTTCCATGAAATCAGAACATGGCATTGCCATTCTGGTGCCGGTGCCGGCCCATGGAGACAATGATATGAGAGGGACTCTGCTGGCAATCATACCTCCTGAGAATTTCGCATCATATGCGGCACTGAGGGTAAAGGAGCCTGTCCGGGCGGATTTTCTGAGAGACGGGACCAGCATGCTGTATCAGCAGAAGCGGAAAAAGGAAAACAGGGAAATGCTCAACGCAGTCACTGCCCTGTTTGATGTGGCAGATTCGGAAAATCCCGGAAAAACCGCTTACGGCCTCAGTGTTTCCGAGCCTGCCCGGATTTGTCTTGCCGAGCTTGGCAGGGTATTGAGTTCCATTCTTTTTTATATGATCTGCGCCATGATTCCCCTTCTTGCCATGATTTACCTCGGTGCCCGCTGTCTGACCCTGCCTCTGGACGAATTTGTTCAGATTGCCAACGCTTATGCCGAGGGCAGGTATGATCTGCCCCGCGGAAACCTCATGTTTTCCGAATTCCGGAAAGTGGCGGATGTTCTCAGAGGTATGGGAGATAAGATAGCTGCCCAGATTGACGGGCTCAGAAAAGCCGAGGAAAATTACCGCAGTATTTTTGAGAATGCGGTGGAGGGAATTTTTCAGACCTCCCAAAGCGGTGTTGTTATCAATGCCAACCCTGCCATGCTGAGAATTTTCGGTTATGATCCTGAGAAGGAGAGCATTGTGAATATTCCCGAATTTGTGCAGCGGAGTTATGTGAGCCTGGCAGATCGCAAAAAATTCGCTTCTGTTCTCAGCAAAAAGGGACAGATTGCGGGATTTGAGACAGAACTGCTATGCAAAGACGGCGACAGAATATGGGTTTCCATCTCTGCCCGGGTTGTCCGGGACGAAAACGGCAAGGTGCTTCATAATGAGGGGGCCATTGAAAATATCACGGAGCGGAAAAAAGCGGAGGAGGAAGTCCGCAGGCTGAACAGGGAGCTTGAGAGGCGTGTCAGGGAACGCACGGCACAACTGAAGACCGTCAACCATCAGTTGGAGGAGGCTATCAGGTATGCCCACGAAATGGCCCGGGATGCGGAACTCGCCAGTATCTCCAAGAGTGAGTTTCTGGCCAACATGAGCCATGAAATCCGCACTCCCATGAGCGGTGTGATTGGTGCGTGTGAGCTGGCCATGAACACCGATCCTGATTGCAGACAGAGAGAATATCTGGACATCATCCGGGCCTCCGCCAGGTCTCTGCTGGGAATCATCAATGACATTCTTGACTTTTCCAAAATTGAGGCGGGCCGGCTTGAGCTGGAGAACCTCCCTTTTTCGATTCGTGAGGTGACAGAGGAGGTCTGTGATCTTTTTTTTGACAAGATAGCGGAAAAGCGTCTGGAAATAATTCTGGATATTTCCTCGGAACTGCCTTCCCGGGTGATCGGCGATTCTCTCCGCCTGCGGCAGGTGCTGACGAATCTGCTTTCCAATGCCTTCAAATTCACGGGCAGCGGGGAGATATGCATTCTCACAAAGTTCTGGGAGGCCGGGGAGCGGGACCATCAGGATTTTGCCTCAGACACTGTCACCTTTCTTTTCTGCATCCGAGATACGGGAATCGGCATCAAACCGGAAGTTCGGGACAAACTTTTTGAGGCATTCACCCAGGGGGACGGAACTGTGGCGAGAAAGTATGGCGGCACGGGTCTGGGTCTGGCCATTTGCAGGCGAATTGTGAACATGATGGACGGGGACATATGGGCTGAGAGTGAGCTGGGAAAAGGCAGTGCATTTTTCTTTACCGCCAGATTCGGAACGTCGCCCGGGGAATCCGCTCTCAGACCCGAGTTTCCGCGGAGACTGAAAAATCTCCGGGTTCTTGCGGCCGAGGGTAATGCCTCAGCGCTGCGGGTTATCAGGCGGATGCTTGAATCTTTCGGTTTCCGGGTGGAAACAGCCAGAGATGCGGGGGAGGCATTGGCGATGTATCGGGAGTCTGTCAGGGGAGAAGGGTTTGACCTGATTCTCACGGATGCGGATCTGCCCGGGACTGACGGCATCACCGTGGCTGAGGAAATCATGCGAAATTTTTCGTATTTGCATAAGTATAAACATGTCCGGACACCGCGCATCATCATTATGATGAGCGTTTACGGGCGCGGTGGGAATATTCGGAGAGCCGGGGAAGCAGGTTTTGAGCATTATCTGATAAAACCTGCCAGACAGTCTGTGCTGTGTGACAGAATTTTGGAAGCATTCGGGTGCAAAGAGAAGCAGGCGGATGAAATGGGTACGGACATGGCCAGGGCCAGTGAATTTTCATATATTTCCGTGCTTCTGGCGGAAGACAACATGACGAACCAGCGGATTGCCACGGAAGTTCTGAAAATGGCCGGTATTTCCGTGGATGTGGTGGGCAACGGTTCCGACGCGGTGAGGGCAGTCATGGAAAAGACGTATGATGCTGTCTTCATGGATGTGCAGATGCCTGAAATGGATGGCATGGAAGCCACCAGAATCATACGGAAATGGGAAAACGGAATTATTATGCGGAAACGGAAATCCGGTCATGAGGATTCCCATGTTCCCATTCCCATCATTGCCATGACCGCGCATGCCATGTCCGGGCATCGGGAGCTGTTTCTGGGGGCCGGGATGACTGATTATGTTCCCAAACCCATCAACCAGAAAGAACTGTTTGCCGCACTCAGAAGAAGTATTCCGAAATTGCAGAAAGCCTCTGTTTCTGCCAAAGCATTTCCGAGTATCCGGGAACCCTCCTCTGTAAAGCTCCCGCACACCCTTCCTGATCTGGAACTCGAAGAGGGGCTGAAACGTCTGGAGGGTTCACGGAAACTTTATATTGATATTCTCGGTGAATTTTTAAATGAGCATGAGAGTTTTGCACACGAGTTTCGCTCTTTTGTGGAAAAAGAAGATTTTGAGACTGCGAGAATGAAAGCCCACGCGTTGAAAGGCGGTGCCGGGAATGTGTCAGCACCGCGGCTGCAGGATGCGGCGGGGCTGCTGGAAAAGGCATGTGAAAGCAGGATTGGGAGCAGGGGCGAGGATTCGGAAGAGGTGGCAATGCTGCTTTTCTCTGCGGAGGAGGCGCTTGCGAGACTGGCGGCATTTTTTGAAAAGACATTCGGAGATGAACTGTCATGTGCGGATTACGGAGGTCTCCCTGATGCCGGAGATATGCGACATGCCGCACCTGAGAGACTTTCCGAACTGCTCGTGGAACTGGGCCGGAGCCTCCGGGAGTCCGATCCGGTAAAATCGGAATCATGCATCAGGGACATCGGGCATCTTTTCACGTTTGAGGATATTCGGTGGCAGTTTGAGGAACTCGCAAGGCAGACCAGGAAATATGATTTTGAGGCGGCAGAACGGACATTGGACAAGCTTGTGCAGAGTCCGAAACTCTCTGTTTCCGCTTCCGCGAAGGCATCGGCGCGCACATAATCCGTGCAGGCGGGGTGAATCTGCATGGATTAGGATTAAGCAAGGGATTGGAGACCGTCACGGGAATCCTTGTTTACATGTGAGGTTAAGGCAATGAGCCAGTTGGATAACGGGCAACTGCGTATTCTGGTTGCTGACGATGGAAAAAACAGTGCTGACCAATATGGGGAAATTCTCACATCGGACCCCTCATTCGAACTTGTGCTTTGCCATCAGGGAGACAAGGCAGCGGAGGCGGTGCGGACGGCAGCGGAAGAGAAACATCTCTTTGCCGTGGCTTTTATTGATCTTGGGATGTCCCCTGAATCAGACATGATTCAGGTGGCGGAGCATATCCGGGAGCTGGATCCTTTTCTGGAGATCGTTATTATCAGCACCTGCCCGGGAATTTCCGCGGAAGAGATTGTCAGCCGGGTTCCTCCGGCCGACAAGCTGCTGTGTATCGGGAAACCTCCGGCCATTTCGGAAATTCGGCAACTGGCTCTGACTCTGGGGACAAAATGGCAGAAGGAAAGGGAGTCCCGGAGGATTATCCAGAGGTTGGAAAGGCGGGTGAGGGAACAGTCCTGGGAACTGGCGGAGGTGCGGACGGCACTGCATACCGAGACAGGAAGGCGTGAAGGTGCTGAGATGTCTCTGGAGGAGGAGAGGGAGAAGTTTTTCTCATTTATGAAATATCAGCCTGCCATGACTTACATAAAGGATGACATGGGAAAATATGTCTATGTGAATGAAGCTTATGAGAAGCATTTTTCCTCGGACATTCGCGCTGAAGGCCATATCGGAAAAACAGATGAGGAAATCTGGCCTCCCTGGATTGCAAAAGATCTGATATCCCATGACAGAACTGTGATGGCCCGGGGAAAGGCTCTGAGCACGGTTGAATCTCTGTCTGTGGGGAACAGGACCCGGTATCATCTTGTAACCAAATTTCCGATTATGAGGAACAACCGGTCTTTTGCACTCGGAGCAATCGCACTTGATATAACAGACAAAATGCAGGATGAGGGCTTTTGTCAGAGGATTGCCCTCGGAAATTCCTCTTCTGACGGACAGGAGACAGTTGCTGATGCACAGCCTCCGGGAAAGGTTCCCACCCCACCTGGCTGGCTGGATATTCGGGATGCGCTGAAGCGGCTCGGGGATTCATGGGAACTGTATGCGGATCTTCTTGTCAGTTTCTGTGATGACAAGAAAAATTTCTGCCGAAAATTTGAGGAGCTCATAGCGGAAGGAGATTTTGAGTCGGCTCTTGTGAAAGCTCATGCACTGAAGGGATCATCAGCGACAATATCGGCCATTGCCATCCGGGACGCGGCAAAAAAGCTTGAGGAAGCCTGCATGGAGAAGAAAACGGAACATATGCCGGAACTGCTTGGGCTTATTGGTGAATGGCTGACGGAGCTCATCTGTTTTCAGCAGAAAATAAAGATCCCCGAAAATCAGACTTCCAAACCTCCCGTGGGTCCGTCTGATGGCTCGGAGATTTTCGAGTTGTTGAAAAAATTTGATGAAAGTCTTGAAGAATTCGATCCTCTGGAATCAAAAGAGTATTTCGGGAAAATCAGAGACTGTCTTGTCAGCGTCCCACTCAATGCGGAAGCCGAAGATTTGCTTGCAAAACTGGCCTACAATACCCGTCATTACAATTTTGAGAAGGCCGGAAAGATACTCGGCGAGCTTGTTCCCATGTTGGAAGTGGGAAGTGGGAAGTGAGAAGTGAGAAGTGAGAAATGGGGAATGGGGAATGGGGAATGGGGAATTTGTTTCGAAGCAAACAAATCAATGTAAAACAAATTTGCAATTTGTTTCGGAGCAATGCGGATTTAAAATAAATTTGGGCATCTTTCATATTACTTCAAAAACAGTTCACACTTTTTCCGAAGAACAAACTCATCTGCGTTTATCCGCGTCCCGTTGTTCTCTCAAAAGTGTCAACTGACAAATGAGGGATGCCGAGAAGTTTCGGGGGTGCGAAACCTGAGTATACAATAATCAAACATCAGGAATTGAAAAAATGAATGATCTCAGCCATTGCAGAATTTTAATTGTGGATGATACCAAAACCAACATTGACGTGCTCATCCGGGCGGTCAGGGATGATTATAAACTCGGTGTTGCTCTTAACGGCCCCAAAGCCATTGAGTTTGTGAAAAACAGGAAACCTGACCTGATCCTTCTGGATGTTCTCATGCCGGGCATGGACGGCTTTGAAGTCTGCCGAAAACTTAAAGAATACCCTGAAACCAGAGATATTCCCATTATTTTCATTACCGCCATGGACAGTCCCGACGACAAGACCAAAGGTTTTGAAATGGGCGCGGTGGATTACATCACAAAACCCTTTGACATTGCCGAAGTCAAAGCAAGAGTGAAAACGCATCTTTCTCTCAGAGTGGCTCAGGAAACTCTGAAAAATCATAATATCACTCTGGAAAATAAAGTCCGGGAGCGTACCCGGGAACTTGAGGACGCACAGTTGGAAATCCTCGGACGGCTGGAACTGGCAACTGAATGCCGGGATGAGAAAACAGGAAATCATGTCAGACGAATCAGGGAATACTGCCGGGTTCTGGGAAAAGCCGCGGGGCTTTCCCCGGAAGAATATAACATTCTCGCTTTGGCAAGCACCATGCACGATGTGGGCAAAATCGGCATTTCAGACACCATTCTTTTCAAGCCCGGAAAACTGACTGATGAAGAGCGGCAGATAATGAAGACGCACACCACCATCGGAGCAAAACTGCTGGCCGGGAGCGATCACAATCTTATGAAAGTGGCAAAAATCATTGCCCTGACACACCATGAAAGATGGGACGGAAGCGGTTATCCCCGCGGTCTGAAAGGAGAGGATATTCCTCTGGAGGGAAGAATCGGAGGGATATGCGACGTATTTGACGCGCTGGTTTCGGAACGTCCGTACAAAAAACCCTGGGCCGTGGAAAAAGCCCTTGAAAAAATCAGATCGGAAAGCGGCAATGCCTTTGATCCAGAACTTGTCAGGCTTTTTATGGAACTGGAGCCGGAATTGAAAAGAATTGTGGAACTGAAATTTCCCACCGGAAATTCACCATATGTATCAGACTGAAAACATGACATCCTGTTTTCATTATTTCCCGGAACATCGGGCGGCGCCCGGAAACCGGAAAGCCGGACAGGATTCTCAAATCCTCAGTCTGATGAATATGGGTGTTTGCCGCTGTCACATGAAATCCCCGGGCACAAATTTATCTGTTATCCTTCCTGATTTTTTTATAAAACTATAACCTTCTGATTTTTCAGGCAGAGAGAAAAGAATCCCGAATTTACATGGAAATGGCGCAATCAATCTGTTTTGTTTTCCCTTGACACTTTCCTCAAAATATATTTTTACTCGGAGTAATTTGGTTAAAATTCAGGATTGATGAAAACAGATGAGCGAATATCGGCATATTCCCGTGATGGTCAGCGAAGTCATTCATTATCTGGACTGCGGCCCGGGAAAAATTTATGCAGACTGCACACTGGGGGGCGCGGGGCATACACTGGCCATTCTGGAAAAGATCATGCCCGGGGGTTTTGTGGTGGCCATGGATCAGGACAGAGACGCAATAAAAAATGCAGAAAAATTGCAGAAAAATTGTACATTGAAGGATGTGCATATCTTTCATGACAATTTCACACACTTGCCGGAAGCTCTCTCAGAATTGGATATTCAGGGCGTGGACGGCATTCTTCTTGATCTGGGCATGTCACTCCACCAAATCACTTCGGGCGGACGGGGATTCAGCTTTCAGAGGGATGAACCGCTGGATATGCGGATGAATGTCAGATCAGACATAAAGGCAGAGGATCTGATCAACACTCTGAGCGCCGAGGCACTTGAAAAAATTTTCAGGGAGTATGGGGAGGAACGTCGGGCAAAGCGCATTGCCCGGAAAATTGCACGGACAAGAAAAAACGGGGCAATCCGTTCAAGCGGGCAGTTGGCTCAGATTGTGTGCGAGGCAGTACCCGGTCCTGCATTCAGACAGAAAATTCATCCGGCCACCCGGGTGTTTATGGCCCTGAGAATTGCCGTGAACAGGGAACTTGAACGGCTTGAGTTTTTTCTGAAAAACGCTGCTGACATTCTCAATCCCGGAGGCAGGCTGTGTGTGCTGTCCTTTCATTCCCTTGAGGACCGGATTGTGAAGCACTATATGAGATCAATGGCAAAAGGATGTGTCTGTCCCCCAAAATTTCCACAATGTGTCTGCAACAGGAAAAAGACTTTCCGTGTTCTGACAAAGAAAGCCCGACAGCCCGCGGAAACAGAAATTGCTGAAAACCCCATGTCAAGAAGCACAAAACTGCGGGCAGCCGAGAAATTGGGAATTAAGAATTAAGAATTGGGAATTAAGAAATGGGAATTGGGAATCAAGAAACCATACCCCGAAGGGGTTAAATATAACAGCCCAGGGTCAGCGAATCGCCACCCTGGGAATTGGGAATTGGGAATCAAGAAACCATACCCCGAAGGGGTTAAATATAACAGCCCAGGGTCAGCGAAGCGCCACCCTGGGAATTGGGAAATGGGAATCAAGAAACCATACCCCGAAGGGGTTAAATATAACAGCCCAGGGTCAGCGAAGCGCCACCCTGGGAATTGGGAATTGGGAATCAAGAAACCATACCCCGAAGGGGTTAAATAT
>Ga0233403_10001007_pt1 | contig 13263 bp, 9 predicted proteins | sample Na_oxic_1_MG_FD_179866 | JGI IMG/M metagenome (GOLD analysis project Ga0233403, IMG submission 179866) | Seawater microbial communities from Saanich Inlet, British Columbia, Canada - Na_oxic_1_MG | ecosystem: Environmental > Aquatic > Marine > Inlet | place: Canada: British Columbia | collected...
TGGCCAGAAAAGTCGGGCTGGCCAGTGCGTCTGCCCCAATGATTGGAATATTGATGCCTTCTAGCTGCTGTTTCAGGGTTGCGATGGTCGTCACCGCTTCGGTTGAATGCGTGGCTAAAAACAGAATAGCCTGATTGGTTGGCGAAGCACTCAGGGTCGCTACTATTTTTTTCAGACGGTTTTTGAAGCCGGCTTCAGAGTCAAAATGCCACTGATGTTTGACTTCTAGCCCAATCATTTTAGCCTGTTGGGTAAAAGCCGAGGCCAGCGTGGCACCATAAGCATCTTCGTCAAAAAGAATATAGGCTTGCTGATAGCCAAGGACTTTTGACGCATAATTAGCGATTAACGCGGCCTGATCGCTGTTATTGAAAATGGTGCGGAAATACCAATTGTTGCCCTGAGTGAGTTCGTCGGCGGTTGCTGAACCAGAAATCGCCGGAATGCCATATTGTTGGTAAATGGGGGCAGCGGCGATGGAGGTAGAACTGTTATAATGGCCCAACACCGCAATAACTTGGCTGTTGGTGGCAATTTCTAAGGCCCATTTTTTAGCCAAATCGGGCTGATTCTGATCATCGAACACCAGCAACTTGACTGGTTGGCCATGAATACCGCCCTGCTGGTTGATTTCATCAATATACAGTTCAATACCTTTAACCATAGCGGCCCCGTTAACTTCACTTTTGCCGCTCATTGGACCAACGACGGCCAGATAAACCGGTTCGTTGTTTGATGAAAAAGTACCTATTTTCCATAGAAAAATCGGTAAAATCACTAATACCAATACCAATAATATCCAATACTTTGCTTTCATAGCACCTCAATCTAGCTGACCGGTTTTAAAAACCGGTCAGGTTTTAAATTATTTATTTGATAATGACCAATAACGAAGGTGTTGACCACCAAATCCCATGTAGTACCAATCTGTTACCCATGGTTTGACTAACCATTGGCTATTTGAGAAAAACACCGGTATGATGGCCACTTCTTCTTCGGTCAGAATTTGTTCGGCACGACGATAGAGTCTTTGACGTTGAGCCTGATTGTCTATCTGTTGGGCCTGATCAACCCACTTGGCAAATTCACGGTTGTTCCAACCTATCCAGTTGATACCTTTGTTCGGATGAAACAGTTCATGCAGCCAATAATGGGCATCTGGAAAATCCGCGCACCATCCCATGCGGAAAATGTGCGGTTTATTCGATTGCTTCAGCGTGTCTATGTATGAGAAAAAATCAATCGCACGTATCTCGGTGTCGATATTTAAATAATGCTTAAGTATCATTTTAACCGCTTTCGCGACTTCGGTGTGCGTTTTGGAAGCATTGTACATAAAAACCAGTTGCGGAAATCCTTCTCCATTAGGATAACCGGCCTTCGCTAACCAAGCCCTTGCTTGTTTAGGCGAGAATCCAATCCCGATATCTTCGGACGAATCAACGGCACCAAAAACGGGCGGACGAGTAAAAGTGGTTGCCGGGGATTGTTCTCCGCGAAGCACGAAAGTGATCAGGTTTTTTTTATCAAGTGCTGCGGCAATCGCTTTACGAACCAGTAGGTTGTCGGTTGGCGGCCGTTGGGTGTTGAAACCGTACCACTCGGTACAAAAGGTAGGCAGAATTTGTCTGTCTTGGCGCAAAACTGGGTCGGACTTAATCTGGGATATTTCCTTATCCGGCAACTGGAGATAGACTTGTCCGCCGATGATATCGATTTCATTTTTTTTATACAGGGCGAGAGCGAGCGAATCTCCTGGCACAATGCGATAATGGACTTGCGGAATGTTGACGCTATCGGCTTCATAATAGAGAGGATTCTTTGTTAAAATGAGCCGTTCACCTTTGTTCCATTCGGTGAGTTGGTAACTGCCATTGGTTTGAATATGGGCTGGATCGGTCCAGTTATTGCCATACTGTTCAATCACGTTGCGTGGCAACGGGCGATAGGTCCAAAGGCTGGCTAAGGCTGGAAAATAGCCAGCGGCCTGGTTCAGAGTGAATTGAACCGTATAGTCATCGAGAGCATGGACTCCCAGTTTGGTGATATCGGTTATTCGGCCTTGGTTAATGGCTTCCGCATTGTTCAGAATATAAAGCGTAAACACGTAAGGGGAGTCGGTTTCTTTAACGACGTTGCGCCGAATAGCCCAAACCAGATCGTGGGCGGTGACCGGTTCCCCATTGCTCCATTTGATATCTTGACGAAGCCTAAAAGTATAAACTTTGCCAGATTGACTCACTTGCCAATCTTTGGCAAGCTCTGGCACGACTTCATAAGTTTTTGGATTAAAATCCGTTAATCCCAAAAACAGTTGTTCAACCACTTCAATCTGGCCGAGGTCAAAAATAAGCCCCGGATCGAGGGTAGTCATGGCCCTTTTCAACGGTAGTCGCAAGTAGCCAGGAGATTTTTGTTTTTGGACGGCTTCCGATTGAGTTTCTTGCGGTCCGCAGCCGCCGATGGAGACAATTATAACAGCAGACGCGATTATCCTTATGGCAGTAGTGCCCCAACCGAAAGTAGTCGTAGAGAAATTCATATTTTTTAACAAATTGAATTTCGGTTGATTTGGTATACTGATCCATTCTAAAAAGTGAGACATTTTTATCAAGCCTATTGCATTGTAATCAACTAAGGCAACTCACAAAAAATAATATACCCTTATGGTTGCCCTTGGTATTTTATTTTTTTGGAATTGCCTAACTACTATCCTTCATAAATATAATGGGTTCTGAATCAGAATTTTCTTCAATGAAGAAATTTTAACAAGATTATATTATCACAATACTCGTTCAGACGGCTTGGTTTTTATTTTGTTTTCAGGCCGTCGCTAAATGTTCTGAATCAGAATTTTCTTCAATGAAAAAATATTAAAAATATTATGTTATCACGATACTTGTTCAGACCGATTGGTTTTTATTTGGCGTTGTTTCTAAGTTGTTCTCAAGCAGTCGCTACTTCTGAAGGCTGCGAACAAGCCACTGATTTACTTTTTCATGCCTACTATCTCTATAGTGAAGGCCGGGCAGTTTCTCAACAAAAACTGTTATTCAACAAGTCCTTGCAACTTTGCTCGGAAAAGCCGGAAGTCCATAGCAGTTTGGCTTCTCTGTTGGTGAAGCAAAACAAGGACCCGAAGGCACTTTATCACTATCAAGAAGCCATTCGATATGATAACGGGTTTTCTCCGGCTTGGCACGGATTGGGAGAAATTTATTACAAACATAAACGCTTTCCTCTTAGCCTAGAGGCCTTTTCGCACGCTTGTCAAAGCAGAGAGGATTCCAAGGCGCGAGCGATTGCTCTGTTAAAAAGTCAGCGTTATACGTTCACTGAACCAGGCGATATGATTGTTCAAGAAGATTTACTGGTGTTGTACGATGCTCAGCGACGGCAAGCTCTGAAAAAAAGGCTCAGGGAGTGTGGGTTAGGTGAGGTAGAGGTGCAACCTATCCACATTTTTTTTAATTTGGTTTTTGAGCTTTCAGAGGCAACCTTATCTTTGGGGACAGAAAGTCAATTGGATGAAATCGCCGAGGCACTACAGAAAATCCATTCTAACGTGAAGATACATGGATATGCTGACGAAAATCCTTATTTGTACCGAACTACCGCAATGAGCAATAAGTTGAATTGGGAATTATCGCTTAATCGCGCCGGAACGGTTGCCAGTGCCTTAGCACAACGGGGGGTGTCAATAGAGCGTATGGAAACCATTGCTCATGGCTTTAAAGAAGTCATTGTTTCCAGCAAGTCACTCTCAGATGAGGCGATGAGTCGGCGGGTGGAAATAGAAGTGGAGGAGATTGAGGAGTGGTAGTATTTATTTGAAATCAAGTGGACCGGATCGGTTTTTAAATCGATCCAGTCTCGAATTGGTTTTAAAATAATAATACCGTCAATTTGGTTTGTCGGGTGAAGTCTAAAGCTTTGGGATCAAGCAACATTCACCGGTAGGCGGACGGTAAAAGAACTCCCTTGTCCTAACTCACTTTCCAGGTGTATACGGCCTTGCATCATGTCCACAAAGCGTTTGGTGATGGTCAAACCCAAGCCAGTGCCGCCATATTTGCGAGTGCTAGAACCATCTGCTTGGGTGAACACTTGAAAAATCTGTTGTTTTTGTTCCGGATTGATACCAATACCATTATCACTGATTTTGAAACGGATCCATTGGTCGTCATCCTCTTTCAAGACAATCAGCTTGACGATGCCCTGTTCGGTAAATTTACCGGCATTTGACAGTAGGTGAAATACTATCTGGTTAACTTTAGTCAAGTCCGCATACATGACACCAATATCATCAGGGCAGAACACTTCTAAGGTATTTACCTTTTCTTCTATTAAGGGCTTGGCAGAGATGACCACTTCCTGAATCAGAGGGTATATCTCAAAAGTTTCCAAGTTCAGTTCCATTTTTCCGGTTTCTATTTTGGAGAAATCCAAGATATCGTTAATCATATCCAGTAAATGCCGGCCGGCGCGGCCGATCTTATCGAGATCGTCAATCAAATCAGTGACATTTAAGTCTTCGGCTTCTTCCTTTAACAATTCGCTGTAGCCGATAATCGCATTCATCGGTGTCCGTAGCTCATGGCTGATGTTGGCCAGAAATTGATTTTTGGCAATATTAGCCTCTTCAGCGGTCAACTTGGTTTTTTGCAATGCACTAACAACAGTTTCTAATATCTGATTCTGTTGTTGCAAGATGTGATTTCTCTCTTCAAGTGTTTTTTGCAATTTGTGCAAGTTCAGATGGGCATTGATACGTGCCAACGCTTCCTCATGTTGAAAAGGCTTGGTAATGTAATCGGCGGCACCTAGCTGAAAACCTTTAACCTTGTCATCTGTGTCTGCCCGTGCAGTCATGAAGATAATGGGAATCTCTTGAGTATTTTTTTGAGACTTCAAGATTTTGCAGACTTCAAAACCGGATAAGCCAGGCATCGTTATATCTAAAAGTATTAAATCAGGAATAGCCCGTTCCAAGATGTTGAGTGCTTGTTTTCCATGTTGGGCAACCAATACTTTAAAACCCTTTTGGGTTAACAAATGGTATAAAACACTCACATTTTCTGGAGTATCTTCAACGACTAAAATCGTGTCGGTGTGTGAAGCAGTATTTTGGTTCATACGGTATTTTTTTCTGGTGGAGTCAAAACGTTGTTTCGTCTAATAACAGATAATTTTTGGGTATTAAAGAAATCCGATTTTTGAAAAAATCGGATTTCAACGTCCAAAGCTAAAGTTTTGGACTCCAATGAAGCTAACGAGGTTGGATGTTTTTCAAATGTCGTCCAACAGCTAACCATGCGCCCACTACCCCTAATAATACACCACTTGACAGTAATATAAAACTCGATAAAAATCCCAGCGTGACTAATTCAAATTGACTGTCATACAGGGTTGTTAGTTGTTTCACCGGTTTTTGTAGAAACCAAAATGAAAAGTTGACCAGTGACCAAGCCATCAAGCTACCTGATAAGCCGTACCAAAAACCGGCGTATAAAAACGGGCGCCGAATGAAGGCATCGGTGGCACCAACCAGTTTGTAGATTTCAATTTCTTCTCGGCGATTATAAATGGTTAGGCGGATGGTGTTACCTATGATGAGTAACACGCCTAATGAGAGTAAGCCGGCTAATATTAATACACCACGCCGTACAATCTCCATTATCGCAAATAGGCGTTTCAGCCAAAGCATATCAAATTGGGCAATGTCTACTTGTGGTAATTGAGCTAAACTGGTTAGTAAATTCTCCGTCACTATTGTGTCAGTGGTTGCCGGTTGAATGACTAAGACTGCTGGGAGTGGATTTTCGGAGAGTGCCTCTAAGGCTTCCCCGAAGCCGGAAAAATCGCGGTATTCTTTCAACGCTTGTTCTGGCGTAATAACTCGCACATTGGAAATATCTGGGTGCTGGTACAATTGATCAGCTAATTGATGGACTTGTGCCTCATCAATGTCTTGTTTTAGAAACAAGGAAATTTGCGCTGCACCTCCCCAGCCGCTGCTGACATGCCTCGCGTTATCTAATAGTAGATATAAACCGGTAGGCAAGGCTAAGGATATCCCAATCACTGCGGCGGTCATTAGACTGGGTAAAGGTGTACGAATGACATGCCCTAAACTGGAAAAGAAAACGTAAAGGTGATGCCATAGCCAAGCATTGGACTTCAACGAAGTCTCGACTTTACGGCGGCGCGGAGGGCTACTAGCCGATGAACGAATAGGGCGCGGATTATTTGGAGGTGGGGTAGGTGATTTCATCAATCAACGGCGAGGATAGGTGTCTCCAATTAAATGGCCTTGTTGTAAAATGAGTGTACGATGTCCTAAACTTTTAATTAAACTTAACGCGTGTGACGCGATTAACACGGTCACTCCAACTTGGTTAAATTGCACAAATAATCTCATAATTTCTTTCGCTAAAGCCGGGTCAAGATTACCGGTTGGTTCATCCGCGAGCAGGATGGGCGGTTTGTTGACGACAGCGCGAGCGATACCAACGCGCTGTTGTTGTCCGGCTGATAAGGTGATCGGGTAACTTTTTTCTTTGTTGAGTAAGCCGACTTTATCCAGTGCTGCTCGCGCTCGACGACGTATCTCTTGATGCCGATAGCCGGCAACCACTAATGGTAGGGCAACATTATCAAAAACGGTGCGATCTAACAATAGGCGATGATTTTGAAATGTCATACCAATTCGGCGTCGCAAATAAGGGATACCCTGGGAGGATAAGCGGCTTAAGTTTTGTCCATTGACTAAAATTTGCCCGCCATTGTGGCGTTCAATGAGTGCAATCAAACGTAATAGGGTGGTTTTGCCCGCCCCAGAATGGCCGGTCAAAAAAGCCATTTCGCCACGCTTCAAATGAAAGCTGACTTGTTTTAGGGCTTGATGGCCGCCGGGATAACGTTTACTGACTTGATTAAAAAAGATCATCGCGTTCAGCTATTGGTTATACGAATTCATCATTAAAAATTAACAAGGTGCGGTAATGTAACAAAGACTTATCAAATCACTTTCAATGAAGAGGTTTTTAGAAGTTATTGATTTTATAATATTCAATTAAACCCGTCATTCACATTGGTTATTATAATTTGCCGCTCTAACTAAATCTGACCGGTTTTTAAAACCGGTCAGGTTTTAAGAGCCAAAGCTGAAGCTTTGGACTCCAACAAAGTTTACTGTCCTAACAATGCTTCAACAAAATTCGCAGCTTCAAAGGGGCGCAAATCATCCAGTTGTTCACCAACACCTATAAAGCGAATCGGTAATCCAATTTGTTTGGCTATAGCAAAAACAATGCCACCTTTGGCGGTACCGTCTAGTTTGGTGATCGTTATACCGGTTAGCCCAATGGCTTGATGAAATTGTTGGGCTTGAACAAGTGCATTTTGCCCGGTGCTGGCATCAACGACTAACAGGATTTCATGGGGGGCATCGGAGTCTAGTTTGTTGATAACGCGCCGTACTTTTTTGAGTTCTTCCATCAGATTGCCTTGAGTATGCAAACGCCCAGCAGTATCAGCAATCAGAACATTAACACCACGCGCTGTTGCCGCTTGCAACGCATCAAAAATGACGGAGGCGGAGTCAGCCCGATTATGTTGTGCAATCACCGGGACTTGATTGCGTTCGCCCCAGACTTTGAGTTGTTCAATGGCAGCGGCACGAAAAGTATCTCCAGCCGCCAACATCACGGTTCGTCCTTCAGCCTGAAACCGTTTGGCAAGTTTACCAATAGTCGTCGTTTTGCCGGCTCCATTGATGCCCACCATTAGGATCACAAAAGGTTTGTTGTCGTTGGACAAGGCTAGGGGTTGTTCTACCGGCTGCAAAATGGCTTGCATATTTTCACGCAAGGCCTCAAATAAGGCTTCAGAATCCCGAATTTTTTTGCGTTCCACCGATTCAGTTAACTCTCTCATCAATTCCGAAGTGGCTTCAACTCCTACATCGGCGGTCAGTAGCAAAGTTTCAATTTCTTCCAGCAATTCATCATCAATGGCTTTTTTGCCACGCAAAACATTGGCCAATCCGCTGGTCAAGTTTTCACGAGTGCGGCTAAGCCCTTGTTTTAGGCGAGCAAATAAGCCCGGTTTGGTTGGTGTTTCTTCTGGGCTATCTTCTTGAGGTTGATCAGTTTTTTTGTTAAATCCAAACATTTGTGTCTTTTCAGTCAGTCAATAAAATAAATAGGTTATTAGAGGTGGCCGAAGAAATCCCCTGCCCTCCGTTGCGAAAGGGGAAAATTTCCCCCAGGGTTAGTTAGGGACACTGCCATATCGTGTCGCTGCCAAGTACAACGGATACGCTTTCTTAAACGGATTTTAGGAACGAATAAAATTGGTAAAACTCTCATTTTTAAAAGTTTTTTTATCCGTTTGTTTCGAGTATCCGTTGTACTACTTTGAACCTCTGCTAGTTATCCGTTACGATATGGCAGTGAGGGTTAGGGAGGATTTCTTTCTGACGATTATTGTACCTCATTCAAATGGACTGAAAAATGGAGATTTCTGGAGTACCAGTTTGTCTTAATACCCGATCATCAAAAATCGATCAGGTTTTTGCCTGGTGATTGAAAGTCAAGTTGTTCTCGCGTTATTGTTTTTATATATTATACGATTTTTGAATGTTTTAGATATCCAATTTTTTCGACTTGACTCGTATTTTTTAATAATGGTTTTCAAAATCCGATTTTTTGAACTTGGGGAGTACCAAATTTTTAAGACCGGTTTCAAAAAACGATCCGATCTTCAACTGGTGATTGAAAGTCAAGTTTTTCGTTTTTTTTAATCCCTAATCATTTGATAGATACCAGACCGGTTTTTTTAACCGGTCTGGTGTGAATGGGTCAGTTTGTCACTGTCGAAATTGACCCTGATGTTCCAAGAACCAACGGTAGGTTGATTCAATACCGGTTCGCAAATCAATCTGCGCCTTCCAACCAAGTGTGTTTAGGCGCGAAACATCGAGTAATTTTTGTGGTGTTCCATCGGGCTTTCCAGTATCAAAACTGATATCGCGTTGATATCCTACCACTTGTTTGACTATTTCGGCCAGTTCTTGAATAGTCACATCTTTGCCGACTCCTACATTGATAATTTCTTCATGGTCATAATGTTTCATCAGAAACACTGCTGCATTCGCTAAATCGTCAACATGCAATAATTCACGGCGGGGTTTGCCAGTCCCCCACACCGTCACTGAGGAGTCGTTACCTATTTTGGCATCGTGGAATTTGCGAATCAAAGCCGGTAATACGTGAGAATTTTCCAGATTGAAATTATCCCCCGGTCCATAAAGGTTAGTCGGCATCATGGAGATGGCATTAAAACCGTATTGTTTTCGGTAAGCTTGGCACATTTTTATGCCAGCTATTTTGGCAATGGCATACCATTCATTGGTGGGTTCCAAAGTACCAGTGAGCAAGTATTCTTCCTTTATCGGCTGCGGTGCTAATTTTGGGTAAATGCAGGAGGATCCAAGAAACAGGAGTTTTTTGACTCCGGTTTGGTGGGCAGCTTCAATGATATTGGTTTGTATCTGTAAATTATCTCTAATAAAATCAGCCGGATAAGTGTTATTTGCCAAAATACCGCCCACTTTGGCAGCGGCTAAAAACACATAGTCGGGTTTTTGTTGTTGAAAAAAGGTTTTTACCGCGGCGGCTTGAGTGAGCTCTAACTCATGATGAGTGCGTAATAGTAAGTGTTGGTACCCAGAATGTTCTAACTGCCGCTGAATAGCGGCACCTACCAAGCCCCGATGCCCGGCAATGTAAATACGTGCATTCTTATTCATAAATGAAGAATGACAAATGAAAAATGTATGGTTAAAAAAAATCCTACCTCATGTTGATAGGGGGAAAAAATTTCGTTTTTTCGACAGACCTGTTTTAAAAACCGGTCTGGTCTAAAACTCAAAAATCTTTGACCAAGAAGTGGGCAAAGCTAAATATCGTTCGGTTGAAGTATAGCAACCGCCGCATTGTTATTCATGATAGTTGAAGGTCTTAAAGCCTTTTTGTTGAACAAAGCTATCCTGTTCAGCCAACTTGAAGTCTTCGTTGACCATCTCCTCAACCAGTTGCTGAAAAGAGATACGTGGCTGCCACCCCAATTGTTGTTTTGCTTTGGTTGGATCACCCAGCAAGGTCCCTACTTCGGTGGGGCGAAAATATCTGGGATCAACAGCAACGAGACATTTTCCGGTTTGTTCGTCATAACCTTTTTCATCTATCCCGGTTCCTTGCCAGTGAATAGAAATGTCCAACCGCTTGCAAACGGCTTGAACAAATTCTCGTACTGTATGTTGATGGCCAGTGGCAATCACATAATCATCCGGTTTCGGTTGTTGCATCATCAGCCATTGCATTTCTACATAATCACGGGCATGACCCCAATCACGTTGAGCGTTTAAGTTGCCAAGGTAGAGCGTTTCTTGTAAACCGAGTTTGATTCTAGCTAGGGCGCGAGTAATTTTGCGGGTCACAAAAGTTTCCCCCCGCAGCGGGGATTCGTGATTGAACAGAATACCATTACACCCATAGAGTCCATAAGCTTCCCGATAATTGATAGTAATCCAATAGGCATATAACTTAGCAACGGCATAAGGCGAGCGTGGATAAAACGGAGTCGTTTCGGTCTGTGGAATTTCTGGCACTTTGCCAAACAGCTCGGAGGTTGACGCTTGATAAAAACGACTTTTCTTTTCTAAGCCAAGAATACGGATAGCTTCAAGGATACGAAGCGTACCTAACGCATCCGCATTCGCCGTATATTCAGGGGTTTCAAACGAGACTGATACATGGCTTTGGGCAGCCAGATTATAAATCTCGTCTGGTTGCACTTGTTGGATGATACGAATCAAATTGGTTGAATCCGTTAAATCGCCATAGTGCAAGATAAAATTCCGTTCTTTTTCGTGCGGATCTTGGTAAAGATGATCAATGCGAGCCGTATTGAATGATGAAGCACGGCGTTTAATGCCATGTACTTGATAATCCTTTTCGAGTAAAAATTCGGCTAGGTAAGCACCATCTTGTCCAGTTATACCAGTAATTAAGGCTACTTTTGTCATGGTTGGTTATTGGTCATGTTTCGCTAGGAATTGGGGTTATTTTTAATTGGCAAGCCGTTGAACATAAAAGTTTCATTCAAAAAAACATATTTATTCCTTATTGACTTTAGAATGATGTCTCAAAGTGTGACATTCACTTCTTCGGCAGCCGGTTGGATTTCTTCTAAACCATTTTGAGTAAAACTTGCAAATAGGTGGGTAATAAATGCTTCTTTCACTTCCAAATTCGGGTAATTTAATAAATATTGAGGAGTTCGGCCTTTTTTATCAATCTGGGTGAGAGTAAGATAGCCGGTTTGAAATAAAAGTACAAAAACATTCATGTTATCAATGTCATAACTATCAAACACGAGTTTGGAGACTTTTTTGTTTTCAAGGGCAGTCGCTTCATAAGCATTCTTTTTGATTAACCGGATCAGAAAGGTTGGGGTACCACTGGCAAACCAATAATTATCAAATTGCTGTTCCGTGAATAAATTGAGAATCGAATAGGGATTATACACTTGGTGTTTCGCATCCCATGAATAGCCATCATACCAAATCTTGATTTTGGCCAGTAATTGGGCCTTTTTTATCCCCAACTCGAAACAGAGATTTTGGAGACGCTGGTCAAAATAACTTTCCAATTCGTTTTGGGTGTATCCAAGCAGCGTGACAAATTGAGGTGATAAGGTGATATCCCGTAAATTATTTAAGTCGGAAAAAATCGAAACCCGCGCAAATTTGGACACACCGGTTAAAAACACGAAACGGAGAAAAGCATCCGAATATTTCAATACCCCCAAAAAATCCCGAATAATTTCACGGTTTTTCGCCGCTTTTTTGATGTCATCAATATAATTAACAATAGGTTTGTCATATTCATCAATCAGAATCACCACTTTTTGGTGCGTTTTTTTCGCTATCTTTTTAATTAACTCGGCAAATTTATCCTTAACAAACGTTTTTGACCGGACAATCTCATGTTCATCGGCAACATTATCCAAAAAGGATGACAATGAGGCTTTGAAGACTTGCTCATCATTGAAAGAAATACCATTAAAATCAATAACAATGACCGGATGAGGTTGCCATTCAATATGGTCATAAATATATAATCCCTGAAAAAGTTCCTTATTGCCGGCGAAAATTTCAGAGAGTGTTGAAACTAATAAAGATTTTCCAAAACGGCGGGGGCGGGAAAGAAACAAGTAGTCGCCAGCTTGAATTAATTCGGCAATGTGCTGGGTTTTGTCCACATACAAACAGTCATTTTTGATCAATTTGGAAAACGTTTGAATACCGATAGGTAATTTTTTCATGATTTTCTCCGAACGAAATTTTGAAAACGACATTATACACGGACAAGTCTAATATTTATTCCTTATTAACTTTAGAATGATGTCTCAAAGTATCACATTCACTTCATTTTAATGCGACGTGTTTTTTTGTCTCAATCAAGATGATGGTACCGGTAACCGCAGCGTCAATTAACTCTTGACAAAAAAAAAGATTTTAATATTCATAGAGTTATATAAATATTAGAGATGATGCGACAAATGTGTAACATCCACTTCATTTCAATGCGACAAAAAAGGGCGTGTCTTTTGTTCCAATCAACATTATGATATCCCCAAATCTTGCTGATGGACTTATCAACAAGAAATCTTCGTTGACAAGAAATCCAATTTTTTGAACATACCAAAAATTTCTTTGAGATGATGGATGCTACAAATGTGTGACATCAACTTCATTTCAATGCGACAAAAAAGGGCGTGTCTTTTGTTCCAATCAACATTATGATATCCCCAAATCTTGCTGATGGACTTATCAACAAGAAATCCTCGTTGACAATAAATCCCATTTTTTGAACATACCAAAAATTTCTTTGAGATGATGGATGCTACAAAAGTGTGACATCCACTTCATTTCAATGCGACAAAAAAGGACGTGTTTTTTGTTCCAATCAACATTATGATATTACTAATGGACTCCTTAACGCCGCAGACCGATTTATTTCTTAATATCCCTTTTTGATAGGTTCTGTTTGATAAAAATACTTGACAAACAATAATTAACTGCAAATTCATAAAGTTATCTGTAAATATTAAGACCGGACCGATTTTTAAAAGGGTCGAAAAACCGAAAACCTTTTTCTCAAATACTATGATTCCTGATTTGGGGAGCTATTT
>Ga0233403_10001009_pt1 | contig 13249 bp, 4 predicted proteins | sample Na_oxic_1_MG_FD_179866 | JGI IMG/M metagenome (GOLD analysis project Ga0233403, IMG submission 179866) | Seawater microbial communities from Saanich Inlet, British Columbia, Canada - Na_oxic_1_MG | ecosystem: Environmental > Aquatic > Marine > Inlet | place: Canada: British Columbia | collected...
ACCTTAACCCCCGAACAAAAAACGCTTTTCGATCAACTCTCAATAGATCGACAACAAAATGCGGATGTACTTGAAAAACGTTCTATGCGCGGGGTTAAGTTGCGTGTTATCGAAAAGTATTCTGAATCAGCTCAATTTATTTATGAACTCTTGCAAAATGCCGATGATGCCAAGGCAACTCGTGTCAGATTTGTGCTGAATCAATCGGGCATGATCTTCGCGCATAATGGTACGATTCATTTTTCGATAACGCATCCCGATTCCGAAGAATCGGATACTCAAAATCAACGATTAGGGCATATCAATGCCATTACCTCTATCGGTAATTCTAATAAATATGCCGCCCAAATCGGTAAATTTGGTGTCGGGTTTAAAGCCATTTTTCAGTATACGAATACGCCTGAAATTTATGATCCCCCTTTTTGCTTTAAAATTGAACGGTTTATTGTGCCCATTTGGCTTGATACCGATCATTCTGAAAGACAAGCCGATGAAACCTTATTTTATTTTCCATTCGATAATCCTGCTCAACCAGCACACTACGCTTTTCAAGCCATTTTGGACAAATTACAAAATCTGATTTATCCCCTATTGTTTTTGAGGCATTTGACTAAAATCACTTGGTTTGCGCCTGATCAAAATCAAGGGAGCTATTCTAAAACGATCAAGCAATCATTGGCAGGGGGTAAAGAAATCATGATGCAACAGGTTTTAAATCAAGCGCCTGTGACAACTCGTTTTTTAGTGTTTACCAACCCATTATCGGTTTCCGAACAAGAATCGCCGCACTTGATCAAGATTGCCTATTTGATGCAGGAAGCATTGCCCCCCATTTGTTATCAACACACCTTCCCAGCCTATTGCTTTTTTGCAACCAAAGAAAGCACTCGCCTACGTTTTATTGTTCAAGCCCCTTTTTTATTAACGGATAATCGGGAAGGGATTAAACAAGGTGAGACTTGGAATCAAAAACTGATTCAAGCCATTGCACAATTGACTGCGGAAAGTTTGCCGCTGATCAAAGAAATGAATTGGCTTACCGATGCCTTTTTTAATGTCTTGCCCATTCATGAAGCTGATTTTCCAACTGAACACCCATTCAGAATCGTTTACGATACGGTTTTGGAAACCTTGCAATCCAATCAAGCCTTATTGCCCACGCCAGAAAAAAAAGCGATCACTCGGCAGCAAGCCTATTTAGCTGAAAACCCAGATTTACTGCATTTATTCACTTCAGCGCAATTAAGTGAACCGATGAATCATGCCGATGCCCACTGGGTTTTTCCCCAAACAACGCATAATAATAAAATCTTATGGGAATATGTTAAAACGCATTTGGTAAATCAAGAAATCACACAGGATAAAGTGCTGAAACGGATGACAAAAGCTTTTATTCAAAATCAAACGGATACTTGGTTAATGCAATTTTACACTTATTTATTAGATAAACCGCGTTATCTTAAACATAAAAAGGAAATCCTGAGAACAAAATCCATATTGCGTCTTACCGATGGGCAAATTGTGCCGGCTTATAATCGCACGGGCAAAATTCAAGTGTATTTACCGAATGACAGTGAATCAGAATACCCAACCGTCAAACCGTGTTTTATTAAGCATGATAAATCAAAGCAATTTTTGCTGGCATTAGGATTAGATAAACCCAAATATTATGAAGAAATTCAATATTATATCTTGCCCCGATATCAAAAAAAGGGTGACATTGAATCGGCCCTGATGTTAAGAGATTTCAGAAAATTAATCCGTTATTTTTTAAACTGCCCTTGGCAAAAAAAGGCAGAATACGTGAATCAGTTAAAAACCATCCCATTCTGTCGCGCCATCTATCAGAAAAAAAAAGTGCGCGTTTTGCCACCGCTCATTTATTTCAAGACTGAAGCCTTAAAACAGTATTTTAGCCATGAGCCGACTATTTATTTTTTAGATACGGCATTTTATGCCGCCCTTGATCATGAATTTGCTCAAGAAACCTTAAACACATTTTTCAAAGAATTAGGCATTGAAGATAAACCGAGACGACTCAAAACACAGGCCACCTTATCAGGGCAAGAAAGAGAAGCGATTCATAATGGGCAATGTACTTATGATTATTATCATTTTTCACAATACACTTATGATTATGATCTTGAAGGCTTAAATGCGTTTTTGGCTCAACTGAATTTTGATAAATCATTGATATTATGGCAATTTTTACTAAAATTGATAGAAGAAAACTTAGGAGAAGATATTTTTAAAGGGCAATATAACTGGTTTTATCGACGAGAACGATATCACTATTTTGATGCTCACTTTTTAATCACCCTGCGACAAACCGCCTGGCTTTACAACGAAAACGGCTATTGTGTTAAACCGGCCGACATGATCGTACCAGAATTAGCCGTGAATTATGAAACTGAAAGTTATGCCGCTTCCATTTTGATCGACAAATTAAACATTCAATCAGAAAGACTCAGCGGTTTCAGTGAGGAACAAAGACACAAATATGCCGTTGGCAATGAACTGTTTAAATTAGCCGCAGCGGCAGGAACCGAACCTGCGGTAGTTTTTAGAAAGATCAAGCATTTTTTAACTCAAACTGAAAAAGCACCTCAAAACCGCTTGAACAAAGCGGAAATAACGCAAAACGAACTGAATGAGCCGAATATTGAGGGCCTCGTAAAAAACGAGAGCAGCAGCCAATCATTAAAAACGGATAGCCTTAAAAGAAAACGGACGCAATTAGAAACCCAATTAGCCCAAAAAATTGAAGAACTCACTCAAATTGAAACCTTGCAATCTCGTTTGCTTGAAAGCACAAAATATTGTTTTGACTGGTTTAACACCTTATTAGAATTAGAATATTTACTCCACTATGAAAACAAAAGCATCGGCAAGAAAATGAGTATAAAATTTGCTCAAGTCGAAAAAGAGGGTGCATCAGATAAAATTTTGATTCTCAAAAATCCCACACGTTATATTCCACAATCCATAGAAGATATGGCTGATTTATCTTTACAATTACAGCAAGGCACTGAAACCAAAAAGGTTTTGATAGAAGTCGTCAGTGTTAAAGCCTTTACCCTACGCGCCCGCTTGAAATCGGTTGCCGAGATTGAAACACTGGATTTAGACAAAATACAACAGGCTGTGATTGAGATCAAAAATCCCACCTTCATTTTGGAAAAGCTAAAAGCAGCCTTTCGACAACTGCCTTGCGCTGATGATGAGAATCTACAGGCCAATTTACCACACAATATAGAGTTTATTTTTGGGCCACCCGGCACCGGAAAAACGACTTATTTGGCCAGAGAAAAAGTCATGCCATTGATAACCGGAACGAATCTGATAAACATCTTAGTGCTGACACCGACGAATAAAGTAGCCGATGTATTTGTCAAAAAACTGATGGCCGAATTCGCGCTCAACCCCGCTCAAAAGGGTTTACAAAATCAGTTAATACGGTTTGGCATCACTGGGGAAAGTGAGATTGAAAAGGCAGGATTACTCAAAGACAAAGCTTTTGATATCAGCCACTTAACGCAATGTGTGGTTGTCACGACTATAGCCCGATTTTTATATGATGGTTTTTCCAGCAGTCAACTGAAAGGGTATGATTGGGATGTGATTGTTTTTGACGAATCCTCGATGATCATGTTAGCCGAAATCGCTTATGTGCTTTATCAACAAAAAGCAAGTTGTCAGTTTATTGTTGGCGGCGATCCATTTCAAATACAGCCCGTTGTCATAGCCGAAGCTTGGAAAGCGGAAAATATCTATACCTTAGTAGGCTTACAGCATTTTCAATCACCACAAACCGTTCCGCATGATTTTCCAATCACCACTCTGACAACACAATATAGAAGCCTTCCCCCTTTAGGCAACTTAGTCAGTCAATTTCGTTATAATGGAATATTAAAACATCATCGCCACTTAACGGATCAAAAACCGCTGAAAATCAAACGACTTGAATTGACAGCCATAACGGTGATCACATTTCCCGTCAATCCTTATGACAGCCTGTATAAATCGCAACGCTTAGAAGGTAGCGGCCCCTACCAGATTTATTCCGCTATTTTTACCGTTGAACTGGCCCATTATTTATCTCAACAAATCAGAATTCACCATCAAGACACTTGGAAAATAGGGCTCGTTTGCCCCTACGTCGCACAAGCGACTTTAGTTGACAAAATGATTAGCACACACGCCATAACTCATCCACAAGTTCAAATCGTCACCGGTACAGTACACAGCTTTCAAGGCGATGAATTTGATATGATTTTAACATTACTGAATCCGCCACCCCATATCAGTTCAAATATATTCTTGAATAATCCCAATATATTAAATGTTGCCCTCAGTCGCGCCAAAGATTACTTGATTTTAATCATGCCAGAGATTGACGGATTAGAACAGATCAAGCGACTGGAAAGGATACTCAAAGAGAATGAAATCAAGCCACACGTTCAAGAATGGACATCAGCACAGGTAGAACAAATCCTATTTAACCAATCCAATTACATTTCTGAAAATTCATTCATCACCACCCACCAAAAAATCAACGTTTATGGCAAAGCGGAGAAAAAGTATGAAGTCAGGTGTGAAGAGAATGCGGTTGATATTCAATTAGGGGAATGGGATCGTTGAATAGGATTGAATCTTCTGAATACATCAGGGCTGGCGCCTGGGATTGCCACTAGGGTGTTGATATATCTGTTTGCTTTGGGACGGATTTTCGTTCCAAATTTATTTTGCAAATACCTGATGTTTGTTCCAAATTTATTTTGCTTTGGGCCGGATTTTCGTTCCAAATTTATTTTGCGAAGGCCCTGATTGGAGTGCAAAATTTATTTTGCGAAGGCCCTGATTGATAATGAGCTCTTTTTGGGAATGTGCCCCTTCGTATCTTTCATTCACTGGCAGTGCCACATTCTATAGATACGTGTAAACGTTATACGGGTGGGTGCTTAGCCCTTATCCGACGAGAACTTTCACCCCACAAAAAATGCGAAGCTTGACGCACCCATCCTACGCTCGCTATATACTCGGCATCGTCATAAGGTCGCTATTAATCAAGCCCTCGCAAAATAAATTTTGCACTCCAAAATCATGCAAAATAAATTTTGCACTCCAAAATCACGCAAAATAAATTTTGCACTCCAAAATCACGCAAAATAAATTTGGAACGAAAATCTTAAAAGCGCAATTTATGGCGATGCTAAGTATATATAGCGTTTCCCGATTGAGTAAAGTACAGTTATATCATAAAAATTGAACTGCAAAATAAATTTGGAACGAAAAGAGGGCGGCAAAATAAATTTGGAACGAAAAGAGTAGGCAAAATTTGGAACGAACAGAGAATCGCAAAATAAATTTGGTCTTATTGCTTTTGTATAACGCTTTCCTTTTGAGTGCCGATGGTGGCAAAACAACTTCAAAGGTTCCAGCGCAGAGTTAGATAATCTTTTCCCTTGATGGATGCTTTACTCTGAAACGCTTGACTTGTTGTTTTGGAATTTTATGTAATTTAGCATATTGTAAGGCTTGATAATTCGTTCTAATCTGTTCAAGAATACCTTTAGTTCGTAAAAAAGAAACTTCTTCATTGTAAATCCTCAGCTCTTTTGTATTTAGAGCTTTATAAATGTCATGTGGTGAAATTTCTCTGTCATCCATACCCAATACAAGGATTCTTTTCTGAGGAGACGATAGATTAAAGGATTCAAATAGCGACAACCATTGTTGTTGCTGATTGCTGAAAACGGATTTATGCTTCAGGGTAATACTGAACCAAATATCATTTGAATAAAGTATGGGCTTATGAAGCGCTCTCTGTTCCATCAGATCAAACATTCGTTTCATCCCTTCCCCCAATTCACGCACCAGTTTATTTTCACGTAATACTTTTGCAATCAGTACATTCCGAGATTCATGTGCGCCCTGAAGTTTTTCCAGATTTTTGATTGTTAATGTGGAAAGTAAGGCACCTGGGCTTTTTATCTCCATCGCATCATCAAAAACAAAAATATCAATACCGTTTTGAATACTGTAATCCCGATGAGCAATAGCATTTATAAGGCCCTCTCGACAAGCCCATTCAGGATAAATATATTTTTGTTCAAACCTAGCATCAGAAGCCAATTCTGTTTTATAGGCTAAAAATGGGCGTAGATGCGCCCAAGATTGTTCAATAAGCTGAAAGATATTAGCTTGTACGATTTCATCAGAAGTCACATTATAATTTTCTCCAGATTTCAGTTCTGTACCAGAAACCTTCAAAATTCTCACTTGAGAACGCGGATGCCATCGCTGAATATCTTTTGCGAATAATAATAAAGCAGCCATCCTCAGACGCAAACCCGTTGGCGAATATTCAGCCAAACCGATTTGTTGTAAGTATCTTTCAACACTCAATCCTCTAAGATAGGCATCTGCGATTGCTTGAATATAAGGTATCTCCAAATCATTTACAGAAGCCCCGTCAACGAATTGTCTGTCATATTCACGAGATTTTATCTCTTGACGGTCATAAGTAATCTTACGGAATGTCACAGGAACAGTGCTTTTATCTTTTCGTATCATACATCTACCATCAGGTAGCTGATAAATTTCAGAGGTGCCTTTGTTTACGGAGAAAAATAACACACATTTTCCTTCAAGATTGATTTTCTGAGCAGAAATAATAGGTAAATGATTACCTGGATAAATATGTGTTTTGGGAGCAGACAGCATATTTTGAATTTCTGATTCTTTGTGTGGTATTCCGGTAATAGAACCGTCATCTTCTACTCCAATAAGTAGTTCTCCGCCATCTGCATTGGCAAAGGCCACAAGCGATTCACCAATATATCTGCAAAGATTCTTGACATTGCCTGGTTTTTTATGATTAGGCCGCCCCTCAAAAGCACTTTTAAATTCTCTAAAATGACTTTCTCCGAGCAAAATGGTGTTTTTAATACGTTCTTGCAATATTAATAAGTTATCAGACATGGTGAACTCTCAGTTTATTCAAATTATCTAAGTGGAAAGGTTTTAGGAAGCTGCGGTTCCAAAAATTTATCAAGCTTCAAATATAATGAATGGCGATTATTTTTGTTCTTCAATGAGCATAGTTGTTTAAAGAGCCGATTTTCGTTCCAAATTTATGCGACATTGGAGTGCGAAATTTATTTTGCTTTAGCGTGATTTTCGTTCCAAATTTATTTTGCGAAGGCCAAGATTGATAATGAGCTTTTTTTGGGAATCTTCCTAAAAATACAGAGTTCCAGCTAAAATGTCAACTGGAAAAACTGGGGTAGGATTAAAAAAAACGGTTGAAACTATGCGATACCAAAAATGGCAATGATGACTGACAACGGCCTTAATCATTCATTTACAACGGCCTTAATCATTCATTTTTTATAAAGCGCGTCGTTTTCCTTTCTGAAGCGGAGAGAGGTTTGTTGGCGTTGTTTCATAACGAAAATTTACCATGCTGTAAGTTCATGTTGGGTCAAATTGCGTGACACTCAAAAATTGTAGGGTGAAAAAAACTTGAACATTTCACAAGAAATTTAACACCCTAGTGCAGTAAAGCGGAAATGATCAGACCACCCAGCCAAGCCAACAGCTTTTCACGCCAAAGATTTTGCGCGCAAAATCTTTGGCGTGAACCTTCGGTCTGCTACGCTAAAGCAGTTGTCTAAAAGCTCAAGTCAGGTGGTGGTGACTAACAACAAAAACGCAAATTATAACGGTGGGCAGTATATCAACAAAAAGCAACTCGTCAATTTATTGTTGGCGGCGATCCATTTCAAATACAGCCCGTTGTCATAGCCGAAGCTTGGAAAGGGGAAAATATCTATACCTTAATAGGCTTACAGCATTTTCAATCACCACAAACGGTACCGCATGATTTTCCTCTGACAACCCAATATAGAAGCCTTCCCCCCTTAGGCAGCTTAGTCAGTCAATTTAGCTATAGCGTTTCCCGATTGAATAAAATACAGTTATATCAAGAAAAACGAACCAAAAAATAAAAAAATTTGGAACGAAAAGAGGCGGCAAAATAAATTTGGAACGAAAAGAGGCGGCAAAATAAATTTGGAACGAAAAGAGGCGGCAAAATAAATTTGGAACGAAAAGAGGCAGCAAAATAAATTTGGAACGAAAAGAGGGCGGCAAAATAAATTTGGAACGAAAAGAGGGCGGCAAAATAAATTTGGAACGAAAAGAGGCAGCAAAATAAATTTTGTACTCCAAGAGGGCGGCAAAATAAATTTGTAACAATAATAATTTGTACTTCATTCAATTGGGAAACGCTATATAATGGGATTTTAAGACATCACCGCCACTTGACAGATCAAAAACGGCTCAAAATCGAACGGCTTAATTTGACAGCCATAACGGTGATCACATTTCCCGTCAATCCTTATGACAGCCTGTATAAATCGCAACGCTTAGAAGGCAGCGGCCCCTACCAGATTTATTCCGCTATTTTTACCGTTGAACTGGCACATTATTTATCTCAACAAATCAGAATTCACCATCAAGACACTTGGAAAATAGGGCTCGTTTGCCCCTACGTCGCACAAGCGACTTTAGTTGACAAAATGATTACCGCACACACAATGACTCATCCACAAGTTCAAATCGTCACCGGTACAGTACACAGCTTTCAAGGCGATGAATTTGATCTGATGTTAACATTACTGAATCCGCCCCCCCATATCAGTTCAAATATTTTCTTGAATAATCCCAATATCTTAAATGTTGCCCTGAGTCGCGCCAAAGATTACTTGATTTTAATCATGCCAGAGATTGACGGATTAGAACAGATCAAGCGACTTGAAAAGATACTCAAAGAAGCTGAAATCAAGCCCCACGTTCAAGAATGGACATCAGCACAGGTAGAACAAATCCTATTTAACCAAGCCAATTACATTTCTGAAAATTCATTCATCACCACCCACCAAAAAATCAACGTTTATGGCAAAGCGGAGAAAAAGTATGAAGTCAGGTGTGAAGAAAATGCGGTTGATATTCAATTGCAAATGTAGGATGGGCTCGCTGTTGGCCCTATATTATCCCAAAAATTTCACCATCAAAATTCTACATAAATGGAATGCCTGTTATTTTGCGGCCGGATTGGAATGCCTGTTATTTTGCGGCTGCGGCCCGATTGGAATGCCTGTTATTTTGCGGCCTTCTTTCCGTGCCTGTTATTTTGCGGTTCGATTTTCTTGATATAACTGTACGTCATGAGCTAAACCCACCAAATCTTTCAAATAAATATTTCGTAGGGTGGCCCTACATTTTAATTGCATTTTGACTTAAGGCAACGAAAATGATGGCACTGTGATAAAATACTGATTTTAAACATCCGCCATTCTACGAACCCATTAAAAGGGCGCGACAATTTTTTGGCGTGCTTCTAGATTTCCGTTTCGCGGAAATCACGATGCTTATACGATTCATAAAATATCGCAGATTAGATTAAGTTAATAGCAAAACATTTGAAAACCGTTACACAATGAATGATTTAATCAACAACATCAACAGTGATATCCTGAAGCAATCGAACAGGTTTATGTCTTCAACTGTATTAGGTCATCCCACCTTCATACAGGTTGAAGTCTCAAATATCTGTAATCTCAAGTGTATCATGTGTCCGATAGAGGATTATCAACCGGCCAAAAAGAGGAAATTAACGTTGGATGAGTTCCAGCGTATTATTTCGCAGTTTCCTTTTTTAAACAGCATAGGGCTATTTGGCCTTGGAGAGCCTCTGAACAATCCGCGGATTTGTGAAATGATCAAAATATGCAAATCCAAACAGATTTACACGGAAATGGTCACGAATGGCACTTTGTTGAACGAAAAGAGGAGGAGCGAACTCATCGATTCCGGATTGGATCGGTTGTTCATTTCTATCGACAGCATCGAACCAGAAAATTATGAATCCGTGAGAAAAGGTGCCAAATTCGAGACTGTTATTGAAAACGTCAAGGAATTGATTCGTCAAAGAAAATCCCTTGGTAAATCTCACCCATCAGTGGGAATCGTGGTCGTCCTCATGAACAGAAATGGGCGTGAACTCACGAAAATCATGAATTTCGTTTATCAGTTGGGGGTGAACTCTCTGATTATTAAGGGCCTCAATACGGCGTACTTTGAACCTAGCAAGCTGCAGTATACTGGCGATGAGTTAGAGGAAGCTTTTTCTCTTCGTGAAGCGTTCAAATCGAAAGGCTTTGATATTCAATTTTCATTTCCCCACAAGGATAACAAACAAGCACGTTGCCACTGGCCATGGATGGCAGCGTTTGTGACAGTAAACGGCGATATTACGCCCTGTTGTAATTGTCCGGATCCAATGACGCTTTCTTTTGGCAATCTCTTTCAACAGCCCTTTTTGGAAATATGGAACAATCAAAGGTATCGGGATTTCAGGACAGCTTTGAGAAAAGAGATTCCGCCTCTTTGCCGTTCATGCCCCGATTACTCGTTTGACTATTTACATGAACAACGTTTGAATTCCCCTGTTTTTGATGAACACAATGAAATCTCTTGTTTGAAATTCACGGATGCCAATACCAGTTACAAACGGGGTGAATCCATCACGATTAATCTTAGCGAAATTTCTCAAACCGTTACTGAAGAAGCTGTCGATTTGTGGGTCGCAATTCGTATGCCTAATGGTCAACATGCGTTTTTAGTGAACAATCCCTCAGAACTCCTGTTCAGTTCTCCCCCACAACCGTTCAAAAAGGCGTTAAAACGAACCGAAAAAACACACCAGATTTTGGCTGCGATGAAAATTCCGGAAAGAATCATGAAGGGGGAATATGTATTTTATGCGATTTACCAGAAAGAAAAAGCCGAATTGTCCGATTTGCAAAAAAACCTCCGCTCAAATATCGCCAAACAAACTATTACAGTGCTCTAGCCACAGATTAGACACGGATGAAACCTAGATTATTAATGGCAAGCGGTTGGTTGTATGGATTAAAAGCGATTATATACTCGGATTAACTTGACAATGTCATATTATCAGGAGTACAAGAAGAACCAGTGAGTTATCAGGAGTACAAGGTTCACCTTGTACGAAATCGGACATGAGTTATCAGGAGTACAAGGCGAACCTTGTACGAAAAAACGGCGTGATTTTAAAAGAGTACAAGGCGAACCAAGTAAGAAACCGGGTGTGATTTCTTAGAGCGTGTTTTAAAAGTCACTTTTTGATGTCACAAATAAAAATGACAGGCTTGAAAATATCATTTTTTGCCTTACATGATTAAAATGTAAATGTTTAAACCTTTCCGTAAATTTGTTGTGAATAGAGAATCTTATCAGGGCGAACTTTTGAATGGGCACTGGAGTGGGGTGTTAAATCTGGCGTGGTTTTACGGATTATTTTTCACCCTAGTTTTATTCCTGTGTTAATTAAACTGATGAATTGTTAATTGTTTTTCACTTAAGAAGTTTTGCGCGCAAAACTGTATTTCACGTTCAAGTTTCGCGCGCGAAACTTGAACGTGAAATATGAAATTTTTAATTTTTAACTCAAAAACCTCTAATGCAAATCATGATTGACATCCAAGTTTTTTGACAGATTTTAACTGGGGGCATCCTATTTCATCAAATAGGTAACCATGGTATTCACTATAATGTTAGTGCAAATATAATCCGTCTTAGAGTTCTTTGATTCATATTAATAATTAACAATTAACAATTAACAATTATTTTTTGACACAAAACCAGATTGAAAAAATTTTCCCGAAAAAAGCTCAAATTTAACACCCAGCACTGGAGTCATTGAATGGGATTAATCAATAAGTAGAGACGCGATGCTTCGCGTTTCTGCATCGCGTCTTTACTCCAAAGCGTCAAGCTTTCGGATTTTTAAGAATCTCAACAGGGCAACCACGATAGTTATCCATACAATAAAAGAGGATTATATAGGAACAATCTGTTGCCTTTGTGTGAAACTTTCCCACTGAGTGCCGATGGCGGCAACAAAAAAAACCGCTCCAGCGCAGGTTAGATAATCTTTTCCTTTGATGGATGCTTTACTTTGAAACGCTTGACTTGTTCGTTTGGGAATTTTATGTCATTTGGCGCTTGATTGCATTAAAATGAATGGTGTGCAAACGATTATCGGCAGGTTTGCCTACCTTACCAAGCTTGGTATCTGTGCCATGAAAATATTTCATTTTGTAAAAGTGATAGGGAACCCATTTTCACGCTGACGACGTTGATAAAGCAAACAAATCTTGTAAAAATGTATCAAAATGTGCCATCGAAGGTAGCCTTATCGTTTCTTCCGTTATCCAACGATTATCTTGGATAGATACTTGCACTGCTTTTCCGGGGCGTAAGACGTTGGCAATACAACCCACCATCACTTTTTTCTCCCCAGCTTGTTTTTCAAAATCTTTGCGCTCTTTTTCCTTTTCAAACTGAGTCACAACTGGTTTGACGCAATCAAGAAATGTTTTTGTATATTGTAACAATGGAGAGTAAACTAATTCTGCACATTCAAGCAGTAAATCTTCTAATGTGCCGGCGGAACAGTTGTCAGGCATAATGAAAATACCACAGTGGGGTTTGCCTTGAATGATTTTACCCGGCGATTCGGGTAACTCAGAGATAATATCCCGTTTTTGCAATCCCTCTTTAATGTTATCAAATCGTTCTTTAGGCGAAACTTTGCTATCAGCATCCAGTACAATTCCAAGCCCTACTAAGCCTTCCCATGAAATCACCACCCGCGTTTCTTCAATCGTGTTAATGATATTGCTATCTCCAGTAGCGTTGTGGAGAGCAATGGAATGAGTAGCATTTTTAAAAAATGTAGGAACCGGCACCCGGCGAAGTAGATCATTTTTATATGGAAATGTTTTAGGCACCAGCGGTTCCCAAAATTTATCAAGCTTTCGCTTATCTTGTACACGCGAAAAGCCCTTGAGCTTCAAAAATCGCCCAACAAATTCAACATCGTGGGGCCCTTCAACCACCAAATAAGCATATTGAGTCATAAATTACCTCACGTCTAATCCTCGCTCGTAACGCAAGCGCTGAAGCAAATTGCCACCAAAGCGTTTGAGTTGTCCGCCGGTTATAGGATTGGGTAAACGATAACTCACAATTTCATCAGAATCGTCTTGCACAGTAGCAAGCACCGCATCCAAAGCTTCAAGACTATGCGTCGTTGCAAACAGTTGTATGTTATATTCACGACAAGCTTCAACCAACCCTGTAAAAACCGTTTGGA
>Ga0233403_10001010_pt1 | contig 13240 bp, 14 predicted proteins | sample Na_oxic_1_MG_FD_179866 | JGI IMG/M metagenome (GOLD analysis project Ga0233403, IMG submission 179866) | Seawater microbial communities from Saanich Inlet, British Columbia, Canada - Na_oxic_1_MG | ecosystem: Environmental > Aquatic > Marine > Inlet | place: Canada: British Columbia | collected...
ATTGATTTTGATCCGAAAGATCGCAACGGTCAACCATTAAATGAAATGGGGCATAAAATTTGGTATGTCTGTCCAAAGTATGTGACGGACGAGACACCGGAACCTTATCGGGAATGGTTATTGGCGATTCAAGACAGTTTAGATGAAGAAGTCGATGAAACCGCTTATCATCGCCCGGAAATACAGCATATTTTTGAGTTGATTGCGCGAGATTTAATTTCCCCGACCGAACGGGCACGGATGAAAGATGAATACAGTCAGGAACTGCTTCAACAGGAGAAGTTTCAAAAAGGACAACAACAAAAGGCTCTTGAAACTGCCCACAAAATGTTAGCCAAAGGCTATGATATAGCAGAAATTGCTGAATTGACGGGCCTTTCTGTTGATGCGATAGCCAAGTTGTCCCAAAAATAATCGGTTAATTGGTTGGTCACTTACATGAAAAAAGTTGCTTCATTACGCTACGGCGTTATTTTCAAAAAAGCGTTTTCCAATCCGGATATTTTCAAAGCGTTTGTCAAAGATTTCATTGGAATTGAACTGGTTATTGACAAAGTGGAAACGGAAAAATCGTTTGTTCCTCAGATTGGCAACGTCGATACGTGCTTTGATTTGTTTGCCGAAGATAAAAAAATTTTTTGAATTTCGCCTGAAATTTTTCTATGAACTCTGTCTATTGTATTAACTTTGGACTACAATCAATCTAAATAATAGACTTGTTCCTAAATAAACATCAGCCATTTTTGATATGAGATACTTTAAATAAAGGAGGGACTTGCAAAACTCCGACGTGCAACTATAAATAAATAATGAAAAAAATCAACCGCGGTGGTTTGAATGCCAAGCAGTGGCAATAAAGGTAAATATTCCCGGACAATCCATAAAAGAAAGTGTGCCTTGTCAAATCGTGGAAAAGGGCTTTTTATCTTCTTTACATACTATTTATTATCTTGTTGCATTTGTGATAACAGTAATAGTCGTGTTTTGGTTTGTCCGTTTATTTAAATTATCTCCCGCCCCTCGTTTTGGTACTGTCGAATCGAAATCAAAAGGTGGTTGGGGATAAAGGAGGTCAAAAAGATGGATATTGAAGACTGTATTGATAATGCTAACGCTGACGATGCGCTTAAAGAAGGTGGACAACCAATACCTTGGGAGCAAATCAAGAAAGAATTGGGATTATAATTTATGGATTACTTGGTTGATTTTGAACCCGCCGCTTTGCGTCAATTTAACAAGGCACTATTTCTCTAAATGAGTCAACAAAGGAACTCGAATGATGAGTTACACGGTAGAAATAAAACCGACTGTCCAAGAAATCATCCAGTTTAAATTGATTTCAAATGGGTAACCGATACGGTGTAATAATAATGGATTAAGTCTGTTCAAATCAGATTGATTCATTGAAGAAAATTATCAAATTGAAGCAAATTCTGATTCAGACAATGGTGCCGGTTTTTTTGTCCAATGAATCCATATATTATAATTGACCAAATAAAACCTTAAATCATATTTAATCGGTGGGTTTAGCTTCGCTCTACCTACCCGACTACTAAAATATAGCGTTTTCCGATTGAATGAAGTGCAAAAAAACGCGGTGGGCAAGCGGGCGAGAAAGTCCGATCCATGAACAAAAACCTTGGCGACAGCAATCCCACCCTACAAGATTCTTCTTCTTCTTTTGTATCTTATAGCGTTTCCCTATTGGGTGAAGTACAACGGATAGATTTCAATCCCGGATTGGATGAGCAAAATTATAGACGGCTCCCATCCGTTTGTTTCAGAAAGAAGTTGTATTTACCTTCCAGTTCATGAATCGGACTTTCCGGCGAAAGCTCTTGTATTTAACCAATCGGGAAATGTTATAGACAAGCATGATGCTGTCATTACCGAAAATTTAGACGCTGTTGAATTTCAGAATCAGATGCACACTCAAAAAAAATTTCACCGGCTACCATCAAATTCAAACGAGCTTCTTCAACACTGTCTCCTTGGCTGGCAATATCTAATTTTGGGCAAAGTGCTACGTAACCATTGCCATCACGTTCAAGAATAGCAGTCAGTTGTTGAATATCTTTCATAGTGTTAATTATTCGGTTAATAGAGCGTTTCGAGAGAAGTGAAACTATCGAGTGCATTGGTAGCTTTATTAAAGCTCCAAATTCACCGCGTTTTTATAAAAAATTTAATTCTAATTTGATACTTTTGTCTATATATTTCTTCTACAAATTTCTATAAAATCGTGACCCGATGTTTTTTTCAGTGATGTCAGGTTAAATCATTAATTCAGCGTCATTAACCTTACCCATTCGCGAAATCGAATAAATATTGAGAATTTATTATGCCAACACTACCCCTCCCCAAAATGAGTACGCCCCCTAGTTTAGGAAAATTACTGACACGCTGCACCATTGTCCAAAACGAGGTACAACCTTCTTTAGGAGATTTAGTTGAGTACGCGGCTGCCAAGAAACAACGCATTACTTTGACATACCAAAACCAAGTTTTTGTCGCTATTGTTCCAATAGAAGACGAGGCATTGTTTGAAGAGATTGAGGACTGTATTGATAATGCTAACGCTGACGATGCGCTTAAAGAAGGTGGACAACCAATACCTTGGGAGCAAATCAAGAAAGAATTGGGATTATAATTTATGGATTACTTGGTTGATTTTGAATCCGCCGCTTTGCGTCATTTTGAATCCGCCGCTTTGCGTCAATTTAACAAGGCACTATTTCTCTAAATCAGTTAACAAAGGAACTCGAATGATGAGCTACACGGTAGAAATGAAACCGACTGTCCTGAGGGGGGGTTAATGAATTTTATTATCAAATAGAGTGTGACCTCAATTTGATGTCACGTTTTTTTGTAGGGTGGGCAAGGGCCTTTTCTTGCCCACCCTCTTCGGCCGTTTGGTGGGCAACCAAAAGACGTTGCCCACTACATTAGTATTATCTACATCAAACGGAGGTCACACTGATCAAATACTTTCTCACGAAGGTAAAAGCGATTTGATGGCTTCCATTAAGAAAACGTTGCAAAACTGGGGCGTTCCGAATAACTTCACCAGTGCCGGCTCATTTTGCAGATTCATGATTCTTCAATCACCCATCAAAATAAACCCGCCCCAATAATGGGGTTCATGCATAGTAAACCTTTTGATCACAAATATTCACAAATATTCACCAAAATAAATCTCATAAGAAATAGAGAGTTTAACCATTTCTTGAAAACATAAACCAATTTTCTGCTATTATATTAAATAGCTAGAGTCAACGGATTTTAGCTCCGGTAGCAGGTGTGTGGTTCAGTCTGTCAAGTTAGACTGGTAAAACCTGAGACTTATAATTCGAGTCAATTGGCGAGAACCAAGTCAATGAAAGGATTAGACAAAGCGACCTAAGAGAATTTTCGGAGGTCTTTGGGAGATTCCCCCTCTCTTTACTTAATAGAGTTGTCCCTTAATAAGCTAAACTATTGATTTTTATGATTGTTGTATCTTGTCTTTTCAATGGTTTACGTTTATTTAGGGACAAGTCTAATGAAGAGTGCTATTGTTAACTTTTGTTAACATAAATGAATCGGAACATAAGTCACTTGATAAATATCGCTCAATCGTCCCCGTTTGGTTGGAATCAATTCAAACGGTAAGCCGGCTAATTTCTCATCCACTGACAGAATGAATTTGGAACCAATCCAATTGGATCAAACAATTGTCGTCGAAACCATTTCAGATCAGAGTCCAGTTCATTCAGACTCATCTCGTTACTGATCTTATCGCGCAACTTTTGTATTCTGGTGATTAATGCTTTTGTTGAGCATTCTCGCTGACTACCAACCCGTTTAAATTGAATCGGCCTATTTTTTTCTACTCGCCAAATTAATGGCTGTCTACATTGCATAGACATAATAAAGGAGATAAAGGTTTCGTTCGCTTTTAGTTTCCGTTTAAAGTTGGTCAGATTGACTAGGGTCGGTGTTTCAATTCGCTTTAAAGTGGGAATCACTTTATAAAGGGAAAAATCCAATACCCGAATCTGGTCATTTATAGTGACATTCTTATAAAAATGTTCCCCAAAATATCGGAATGTCACTATAACTACAAGGATTATCTTTTAGAAAGGATTTAAAGAATCGGATTGGAAGATTCTCGTTGAAACTGAAAAGAAAAATCCCTTTCGCCAATATAATCCTTGTAGTTATTTAAAATCGTCTAAAAATATAGGAATGTCACTATACATAAGACGCTAAACATGAAATTTAATAATTGCTTTAAAAATAACGGGTTACGGACCAAATCGCTTTTCAAGCAAAAATAGTTATCCTTTATAAACAATAACTTAGCGTTTATTAATGAGCCGTTCATGACCCCAGTTTTGTTAACAAAAATTCATATTTTGGTACATAAGACGCTAAACATGAAATTTAATAATTGCTTTAAAAATAATGGGTTACGGACCCCCTCTCTTTTCAAGCAAAAATAGTTATCCTTTATAAACAATAACTTAGCGTTTATTAATGAGCCGTTCATGACCCCAGTTTTGTTAACAAAATTTCATTTTTTGGTACATAAGACGCTAAACATGAAATTTAATAATTGCTTTAAAAATAACGGGTTACGGACCCCCTCTCTTTTCAAGCAAAAATAGTTATCCTTTATAAACAATAACTTGCATTGTAGTCACTATTATAATTAATGCGGAAAAATTCAAACTTACATTTGTTGTTCCACACTCGTCTATATCTGCAACAACAACAAAACTTGAGCAAGATTGACTGAAAAAAATTAATTTTGACATTCTTACTCTGTACTGCGTATAATATTTTTATATTGGAATCCAATAACCAACCAAATAGGAGAGCCAAGCAACATGAAGTGTAAATATAACACGGAATTAGCATTGCTGACAATATTTCTGTTGATGGTCAGCAACGCTTTTGCCGATACCAAAGGGGCCGCTGATTTTGGCTCTAGCGACAGTCAATGTCGTGCCACCTACGCCGTTGACGACGGAACGCTCAAAGTTCCTTGCGTTAAGGTATTGAATCCGACCGAGGGGCCGCCATTTTACACGGCTGAGTTGCAGCAAATCGCTGAAACAGAGCCGCTGCAATTTTCTGTTACGAGAACAGTGGAGAATAACGATGAAAATCAGGAAGATAGTTGTGTAGCCACTTATTCTGCTGAAAGCGGCGAAGTTTATTTGCCTTGTGTGGATATGGTGGATCCGTCTGGTGAAATTGAATCAAACGAGCTAATTTTTCAGACGATTTCTACCGATTCATTTTCCTCACTTCAATTAGTTTTAGACAATGCTTCATTAGATGAAGCTTTCAGAACCAGACGCACTATAAGAGGAAGTAGTATACCCGAAGCTACCACTGGTTTTACATGGCCTCTACCATATAACTTTAGTAATAACGGAGGTTACCAATTTGAAGACTTTTCTACTCTTGGGGGAAGTGTTTATCATCCAGCACAAGATTGGAATGTACCTAATTCTCCCGGAGGCTCTGGTGATGGTGACAAAGGTTTAGATGTAGTTGCTGTTGCAAACGGCAAAGTAGTAGATGTTAATCATAAATCATGGGGTGGATTGGTGATTCAACATAATTATAAAGGAGAAACTTGGTATTCCCAATATGGACATGTGCAAAATATTGTAGTTTCAGAAAACCAAATAGTCACTAAAGGACAAAAGATGGCTGAAATTGGTAAAGTCACAGAATTTAACAATGTAGATTATGCTCATTTGCATTTTGAAATTCGTGAAGCGGATCATCCAAATCCAACCCATGGACCTTATTGGAGTGGATTAAAGAATTTAAGCGATGTTAGGGATTGGTATGAAGACCCTGGTATTTTTATTCCAGCACATTCTGCATACGAATTACTTAGCTTAAATTCCAACATTCAACTTACGCCATCTCCATTAGTACAAAATTCTCCAGCCTCAGTGCAAGTCAGAATTGCAAATACTGGTGGCACTTATCAAGGCCAAATTTCGGCGGCTGTTTATAGAATATCTGGGCAACCTGTCAATGATGTTGCGCCACCTAAGCAGGTGACAATAGAAAAAGGGAAGGTTAATTCATATACCTTTTATAATCAGGTACTGTCTTTTTTGCCGGGAACTTACATACTACAAATTGAGTATGAAACCGGAGAGGGAAATTGGAAACCGATACCCAAGGGTAATTACACAAACCCCATAACAATTACGGTACAACCGAGGAGTATTCCAAGCACAGATTCATCCTATACTTGGCACGGCAATGGCTCTATCATCAGCTATCATGGTAGTTTACTTCCTAGTTATGCGGGTGAAGATTGGCCCTTTGGCATTACGCGAGATGTGGTGCAATTACATGCCTCATCCGGCAAACCCGTTGGCTTTTTCCAATGGCAAATCAATGAAAATGGCTGTAAAAAATTAAAACTTGAGGCCAATTTGCCATACAACGAAGTCGATATTACCCTTGGCCCTTGGAATAACCGAAACGATGATATTACCTTTTCCAAGGTCAAATTGCCGTTTGTATTAGGTGAATCGAATACCGGTTATCGGTTTGATATGGACAACGGCAAATGGTACGTGGTTAAAGTGGCCCTGCGTAACGGTTTAAGTCAAAATGTTAAATTAAATGCTTCTTGCACTTATGACACACCAACTTCTGCCATTTATCAACGGGGCGGTGGTGATGCCATTATGATGGAGGGCGGTTATCAATGGCATGGCAATGCCTCCGTGATTAGCCACATGTTCCGTAATTTTTATTCAAAAAGAAATCAGACGAGTTTGAGTATCGAGTGGCCCTATGGTGCGTTTCAGGATGTGACGCTTGTGCATCCGTCGTCAGCAAAACCGATGGTGTTCTTTCAATGGCAACGTGATAGCGTTTGTTCTCGTTTAACATTGGATAGCGATTTAAGCAGTTATGAAAAGCGAGTCGATATCCACGTCAAGTCATGGGCTGCCAGTCCTGATGCGGCGATGGTTCATAGCAATAAAACGTTGCCCTATACGATTTACGACAACGGGAACGACGGTAGTTGGTCAGTGATTCAAATTAAATTCCGCAATCCCGTTGGTAAAACAGCGAGAGTGACCGCAAAATGTCCGGGGACTTAAAATGTGGAAAAATTCCCCCTTTGAAAAAGGGGGATAGCCCAACTGGAATTCCCCCCTTTGAAAAAGGGGGGGCATAGGGGGAATTTTTTATGTATGTAGGAAGAAATATGGAGATACCATCATCTCAAATTGCTGGCAAAAACTTGGAAGAGTTAACCACCCAAGAATTGGAGGAGGTCGCTAAAGAAGCCGGACGTGAAGCGATTGAGAATGCTAAAAAACGAGGTTCTCGGATCACAGAACTACGAGAAGGTCAATTGGTATGGGTTTACCCAGATGGACGCACTGAACCGGTTAATTAAATGATGAATATACCAAGAATTCGGCTCGTTGCCGGTCCTAATGGGGCCGGAAAATCGACATTCACGGAAAAACTACTAAAAAACCAGGTCAACTTAGGCATCTATGTCAATCCCGATGAAATAGCTAAGAGATTAACCGGCGATGAGTGGCTCCGTGCGAAAGAAGCCCAGCAAATAGCCATTCGTCAACGAGAGCAATTGTTATGTGAAGGTCAATCTATGACTTATGAAAGCGTGATGTCGCATCATTCTCACTTAGACTTTATTAAGCGGGCCAAAGAAGCCGGCTATAGAACTTACTTATATTTTATTGGCCTTGAAAGCCCGAGTCTTAGCGAAGATCGGGTCAAGGAACGTGAAAAAAGTGGTGGTCACGGTGTACCTCAAGAGAAAATTACGCCTCGCTATCATCGCGTTATGAATCAACTCGTAGAAGCTTGTTTGCTGGTGGATAGAGCATATATATTTGATAATTCCTATAATTATTCTTTGATTGCGGAAATACACGATAGTGAATGTAGTATTCGTGAAGAAAATCCGGCTGCTCAATTTTCTTGGTTTCAAAAATATTTTGTTGAAAAATTTAAGAAAAAAAGTTGATTCACTCAGTAAAACCGCGAGAGTCACCGCAAAATGTCCGGGGACTTAAAAAGGGGCTGCCATTAAGTTAAGCGATGTTGGCTGGGTAGAGCGGTAGCGAAACCCAGTATTTACGAGAGTTTGGTGGGTTTCATTTCATTCTACCGGCCCCCTACAAATATCCTTAACTTAATGGCATTGACTTAAAAAGCAGAGTTTGGTGGGTTTCATTTCATTCTACCCACCCTACAAATATCCTTAACTTAATGGCATTGACTTAAAAAGCAGAGTTTGGTGGGTTTCATTTCATTTTACCCACCCTACAAATATCCTTAACTTAATGGCATTGACTTAAAAATGGGCAGATGGCGGCAGTGATTGGGTTTATTTGTTTATTTCGTTCGTTGTACTATAATTTTTTCTCAAAATTGGACTGAATTATGAATCAAGTTTGGCAGTTACAAGATACACAAATTCATTTTCATGACATTATTGAAAGTGCTAAAAAATATGGCACTCAAATTATTAAACAAAATAAAGCCGAATTTGTGTTATTGACTATGGTGGATTATCAGCGATTATTGCAGCCCATTTACCAGGATTTAGATGCACTTTCTGGTACGTGGACAGAGCAACAAAGCAATGAATTTCTATCAACATTATCTGATTTTTCACAAATAGATGAGGAATTATGGCATTAATAGAAATCTTAATAGATACGAATGCTTATGTTGAATTTAAACGCGGTAATCCACAAACGCTTGAAATCTTACGTTATGCACAAACCATTGGCATCAATCACATCGTCTTGGGTGAATTACTTGCCGGTTTTTCAGTGGGTAATCGAGAAGTTGAAAATCAACGTGAATTGAACCAATTTTTAGAAACCCCGAGGGTGAAATTATTAACCTCAAATGAAATGACTGCGAAATATTATGCCGTAATTTATAAACAACTCCGAAACAAAGGCAAACCAATTCCAACAAATGATATGTGGATTGCTGCAACTGCTATGCAATATCGTTTAACTTTACTCAGTTATGACAAGCATTTTGCAAATATAGAAGGATTATTATATGGTCAACAATTAAATGACTTTTTGCCCTCTATAACTCAGTAAATATCATTTGTAGCCGGGTAGCATGGGATTGCTGTTGGCATGAAATTCAATTTGAGTTTTGTGATCTATCTACCTATTTGATGGGTCCATAAAAAAGTACAACGGGTTAGCGGACTAAACGGATTAGATAATAGCACTGGTTGACTTGAAGCGGAATTTCGGCTATGGCTCAATCGCTACATTTCTCAAGATAAGTGTGTAGATAATTATACGAGGTACTTTAGCTATTAGCCAATTGCTTTAGCTATTGGCAAAGATTTTTTTTACGCAAAGTTCTCAGTTATTTGGGAATTAAAAAAATGCACAATGTACAAACGCTAGTAGAAGCGCAAATTTACCCAAATCAGGAGGCAGTCATTGCCGATGCGCTACGTCACTTATTGCGAGCGCGTCCAGAATTAAAAATTCAATTAGCCATTTATCGTTATGAAACAGAAGATATCTCTTTAGCAAAGGCTGTAAGTCTTGCCGGTGTCAGTTGGGCACAGATGAAGGATATTTTACTGGAAAAAGGTATTTCACTTAGGTTAGGTGTAGAAACACTGATTGAAGCTAAAAATGATATTCAAGCGCTGCGTCAAGAACTTGGGGCGATCCAATGAGTGTTATTGCTAATACGACCACCATTTCTAATTTTGCTAGTATTGAAAAACTTGATATTCTCCAAAAACTCTATAACACCATGAATATTTCGGTAGAAGTGTATGGATAAATTCAACAAGGATTACAGGTACGCTCGGCTGTTTAGTTTTGGCGACCGAACGTGATATTTGTACTTTAGCAGAAGCGAATTATTGGCTCAATCAGATGATTGAACAAGATTATAAATCCCCGATAAATGATTTAACTTCGCTTATTAATTCATAACCGATTTTTGGCTTAGGTTTTTTTCGTGGGATGGGAGCAGTACCAAGTTTGAGACTCTCCCCACGTTAAAAGGGGCTACTGGAATAATTAATTTTTCAAGTAGTCAAAGGTTGGTGAATTGCTCAATTGTGGGTCATTTCACTATTTTATAGTTCACTCAATTGTTAATGAGGAAATTCATTATGAGTGTTTTAAAACGGGCATCTGTTAGACAGAATGCCGTTCAAGGGTCACCGCGATGGCGATGGAGAAGCCAACTTAAAGTGCCAATTGTGGCACAATTTTTCGCGGTGTTTTTTCTGTCGCTGTTTACTTACGTGGCAAGTGCAGAACCAGCATTTGACGATCCAAACCTGAAAAATCCTTTGGACGGCAAAAAAGAGGTCTCCACAACACGCCAAAGCTTCACTTGGGAACGTATAAGTTATGCCACTGCTTATCGGATTGTGGTTAGTCAATATTCGGATTTTCGTGATTTTCGTGAAAACCCACCTGAAGGTAGTCAGGCTGATTGCGAGCCGAATACTTCATGCCAAACTGCCAGAATCGTTTATCCTACAAATAATCCCGCAGCATCTTACACCGGCTTCACATTAGAGCCTGGTACAACTTATTACTGGCAGGTACGAGCAGGTGCTGATCAGCGAGGCGGATACTGGCAAAGTCAGCCATTTTCATTTACTACTCGATCTGGTAGTTCTGGTGGTGGCAGTGACAGCAGTGATTCATCCGGCGACAAGAGTGGTGATTCATCTGGTGGTAGCACTGGTTCTGGCTCATCAAATGGTGTTTGCCAAAGTAACAAACTATGTACTGTAGAAGTTAAAATCGATGGTAGTGGTCGAATCACAAGCTCAGATGATAGTATTGAGTGTGAAGGCAGCAATATTTCCTGTGGACGACAGAGTTATGATAATAGTTTCCCTCCGGTTATTTTACAAGCTAACGCCTTGAGCGGTTATACATTCAAGGAATGGCGCGGTGCTAATTGTGAGGGTCAAACTTCTTCATCGTGTAATTTGGTTCTAGGTTCACCTGATGAAAAGTATTCGGATGACGTAATCACAGCAATTTTCGTTAAGAGTAGTGATGATTCATCTGGTGATTGCACTGGTAGTAAAAGCTGTGGTAATGACACTGATCCACCACTACCGCCACCACCTCAAGAGTATCAACTCTCTGTCCTAAACTCCAATAAGGACTTAGGTACCGTTTCTTCCAATGACGGTAAAATTTCTTGTGGCAATGATTGCAGCGAAACATATCAGGAAGGCGATGAAGTGAGATTAACTGCCTCTATTGCATCAGGTTCTACTTTTAGCGGTTGGAGTGGTTGTCCTAATAGCAGTGGTACACAATGTACTATCTCCATGACTTCCGATAAATCTGTAACGGCTAACTTCCAAGCTAAACCAACATTAACCGTTATTAATTCAGGTAATGGTGGTAAAGTCAGTGGTTCTGGTATTGATTGTGGCAATAGTTGTAAAAAAATCTACGATCAAGGACAATCGGTTACTTTAACAGCAAAGCCTGAATCCAATTTCAATTTCACTGGATGGGGTGGTGATTGTGGCAACAGCGGTATAAATACTCAATGTTCTCTTAACATGAATGCTTCAAAAATGGTCATTGCTACTTTTGTTGCTAAACCGCAATATCCACTAACGGTTAGTCTTATAGGCAGTGGTACAGTGGCAGGCTCAGGTATGAATTGCAGTAATAATATTTGTACCGGAAACTACATGGAAGGGACTCCAGTGACATTGACAGCAACACATTCAGCCGGTTCAACTTTTGGAGGCTGGCAAGGGCACAGTGCTTGTAATGGAACGGGCGACTGTTCTATTTCCATGACAGCTCATCAAACAGTCACCGCGACTTTTAATAATGAGCCGCCGACGGTAGAACGGCTATCGCCACCCGAAGACGAACCACAAGAGCTTGACATTGCTTTGACATTTACAGCCACAGACACAGAAGATGGTGTTATCACCACCACTGAAAAAGTGCTTTTTAAAAAGAAAACGGATGACAAATTCGTTGACATGACTTGCACCGTAACGGCTGGTGGTAAATCTGGGGCCAATGCTATTTTTACTTGTGAACCCCCAATAGCGTTGGACTACAGTACGGAATACGTGTGGAAAGTCACCGTAAAAGACCAGGGTGGTTTGTCTAATCAAGCGGAAAAGTGGTATTTTGAAACTGTTGCTAATAAACCACCTACTGTACCCGAAATCAATAATCCTGCACATCAAGAAACAGGTATTGACCCAACCCAAGATTTAACCTTGAGTTGTTTGGAAAGCAGTGATCCTGAAGGTAAAAAGGTCACTTATGATTTTTACTTTGGTGAGGATTTCACTAATCCCACAGCTAACTGTACTAATCTGCCATCACCAACCTGTATTATTCCAGCCGAGCAACTGGAAAGTGGTCAATTCTATTTTTGGCAATGTGCCGCTAAAGATGAAGACGGTTATTACACAAGAGGTGGTCTGCTACCCGAACCTCGTAGACCTTGGCAATTTAAAACTCAGGCTAATCAACCGCCTTATAAAGTGAGTCATCCGGTCTTAAAGAACGGGGATAAAATAATTGAGCCAGCAGATTTGGTTGATCCGAAAGTGTTGCTAGAATTAAGTTGGCAAGGTAACGGTGATCCTGAAAACGATGACGTATCTTATCGTGCTTGCTATGTTAATTTAGCTAGCATAGACATTAATGATATTTCTGAAGCCAGTTGTATGCCAGTTTCAGATTATCGGGCTGAAATATCAGGTACCATCAAGGCTGAAACATTGGAGCCAGATGCGTCTTATGCTTGGATAGTTTCTGCACAAGATTCGCAGGGCAATAAATCTGAATGGGATGTTTGGACATTCAAGACCAAACCGGCCCCACTAAGTATTGAGCTAACCGCAAATTCTGGTGCTGAAAGTACCGCACTGGATTGGAAAACTAGCCAATCACCTGAACTCTTTAAAATTGTTGAGTATCGGGTTTTGCGTGTTCCTCATGCGGTGGATAGCCTCACAAAACCAGTGTTTAACCTTATCCAAGATGAAATAGATCGGACAAAGGACGCAGCGTACAAAGATATCGAAACCGGACTTGATGAAGGGCAATATTGCTATAGGGTTGACGGTTTGGATGTCAATGGCAACTTAGTAGCCAGTTCTGCTTATAACAAAGACACTACCTGCATCACTTATGGCGAAGTGACCCTTGTCATT
>Ga0233403_10001011_pt1 | contig 13230 bp, 9 predicted proteins | sample Na_oxic_1_MG_FD_179866 | JGI IMG/M metagenome (GOLD analysis project Ga0233403, IMG submission 179866) | Seawater microbial communities from Saanich Inlet, British Columbia, Canada - Na_oxic_1_MG | ecosystem: Environmental > Aquatic > Marine > Inlet | place: Canada: British Columbia | collected...
AAACTCATAGCTAGTTTACCGCGAATATAGGGACGATTATGGCGCATACGCATGAAAAACCCCGGATTTAACTGTTCAGCCTCATGGCTCAATATACCCGTATCCACAGTAATACCGGCCTTTAACAATTGCTCAATACCTTTTTTAGATACTAAAGGATTTGGATCAGTAATTGCCGCGACAACACGAGTAATACCGGCTTTAATCAAAGCATCAGTACACGGTGGGGTACGCCCGTGATAGCAACAAGGCTCAAGGGTTACATAACAAGTTGCTCCAACCGCTTTTTCTTTAGCTATTTGCAGAGCATGAATCTCAGCATGGGGTTCACCGGCGACTTGATGCCACCCTTCACCTACAATTTCACCACCATGCACAATGACACAGCCTACTCGCGGATTTGGATCGGTACTCCACAAACCTCTTTGGGCTAAACGTAAAGCGCGAGCCATAAAATATTGGTCATTATATTCTGCCATTGGAACCTACGATGATGTAATAGTTATTAATTAGATAACAATTCATTATAACGGATTTTGGGGAGGGCGAACACTTTTCAACGCCAATATTCAGCCAGAAATCCGATTTTTTTCAAAAATCGGAGATCGAAGAGGATATCAACCATAAACTGGAAAACGGGAACACAATTCAATTACCTCTGCTTTAACCGAGGCAATAACATCAAGATTATCTATATCATCAAGAACATCACAAATCCGGTGGGCAACTTGGCGGGATTCGGCTATTCCTAAACCTCGCGTAGTGATGGCGGGGGTGCCAATACGCAAGCCACTCGTGACAAACGGTGATCTTGGCTCATTGGGAACCGTGTTTTTGTTCACCGTTATATTAGCTTGTCCCAACGCCGCATCGGCGGCTTTGCCAGTGATACCTTTCTCAATTAAATCTACTAAAAACAAGTGATTATCGGTGCCGCCGGACACGATATTATAACCACGTTCCATCATCACCGCTACCATAGCCCGTGCATTCTTTAAAACTTGGGTTTGATAAATCTTAAATTCCGGCTGTAAGGCTTCTTTAAGGGCGACAGCTTTGGCAGCAATGACGTGCATTAATGGCCCACCTTGGATACCGGGGAATACTAACGAGTTAATTTTCTTCTCAATTTCCCCATTAGCTTTGGCGAGAATTAAACCGCCGCGCGGCCCCCGCAAAGTTTTATGGGTGGTTGTCGTTGTGACATCGGCAATTTGCACCGCGCTCGGATACAAACCGGTGGCAATTAAACCGGCAACATGGGCTATATCCGCAACTAAATAAGCATTTACCTGATCTGCTATTTCGCGCAACCGTTGCCAATTGACAACCCGTGAGTAGGCACTAAAACCACTCATAATCATTTTGGGTTTATGTTCAAGTGCTAAATCTTCGACTTGCTCATAGTCAATTTCGCCGGTATCCGGATTCAAACCATATTGGAAAACGTTATATAATTTGCCGGAAAAATTTACCTTTGCGCCATGAGTTAAGTGGCCACCATGCGCCAAACTCATGCCCAGCATCGTATCCCCGGGCTGTAATAAAGCCATATAGACAGCAGCATTGGCTTGGGAACCCGAATGCGGTTGCACATTAGCATAATCGGCATTGAATAATTGCTTGGCACGATTTATTGCCAATTGTTCCGCCACATCAACAAATTCACAGCCTCCATAGTAGCGTTTGCGAGGATAACCTTCAGCATATTTATTGGTGAGTACGGAGCCTTGGGCTTGAAGTACGCGAGGACTAGCATAATTTTCGGAGGCAATTAGTTCCAAATTTTCCTCCTGCCGCCGGACTTCATTTTTTATAGCCTGCCATAACTCTCCATCAAAATCGGCAATATTTAAATCTTTTGAAAACATGAAGTGTTTGTAAGTTAACTTTATCTAAATAAATAGTATAAAAACAATAAGTTGAATACAAAAGAAACTATTGTAGTTCGGCGCCAAAAGGACACTGGATTTCGTCCTAACAATGGGATTGCACGATTTGGATGGGAAATATCATACATAAATCCTGACAGAGAGTCATAACGTTTCTCTGGATTAGGGTCAACCGCCATTTGTAGAGCATCATCCACCCATACCGGTAGTGTTGGGTTGTAATGACAAGCCGATATATAGTTCATCTTGCGTGGAGCAAGCCCTATCTTGGCTACCCCATAAGGCAATTTGCCGGTCAATATTTCATAAGTGATCACACCAAGAGAAAAAATGTCAGCTTGGACGCTGCCCGTGTAGCCAAGCAAATATTCCGGGGCCGTATAATTTTTAGTACCTAACAAATTGATCCGCTGAAGAGGAGTCGAAATTTCCTCAAGCCCTGCAATTTTAGTGGAACCAAAATCAATGAGTTTAATGGTGCCATATTGATCCATCATAATATTTTCTGGTTTGAGGTCTTGATGAATCATTTCCATCCGGTGAAATGCGCGGAGTCCGGCGGCGATTTGTTCAATGATATGTCTCACTTCGCTCAGTGGTGGCCTCGGATTATCATCCATCCACCCACGTAAATTTTGCCCTTGAATAAATTCAGCTACATAGTACAAACATTGTCGATGCCGCTTATGTTCAAAAACTTTCATCACATGCGGATGATCTAAACGTTTTCCGATCCATTCTTCGTGGAGAAATAAATCAATGTAGGCTGGATCATCTTCAAAATTCAGGGAAGGCGTTTTGAGGACAACTTCCTGTTTGGTTTCGGCATCCTTAGCCAAATATAACTGAGTACGACTACTGGCGTGCATTTCACGTATAATATGATAGCCATCTAGTTGCATACCGGCCGACAATTCTGGAGGAAAAGGTAGTTCGGTTAATTTTTGGTAGAAAGCATTAGCATCTTGGGCGGGCAAGCTATCAACTCGCACGATTTGGCAGGTCAGATTATCGTGACTTTTATTATCATACGCTTTTTCAGTTATCAGTTGACTTGCTTTGTTTAAATCATTAGCGTTCGCAAGAACAATATCAATAATTTCTTGATCGCGGACAAATTCATGAATTCCATCGACCACAAAAATAAAATAGTCACCCAATTTGACCGGGATTTTGCGGTAATCTATTTCGATATGGAGTTCAATCCCCATAGCTCTGGATAAATATTCTTTCTCCGGAGAAATTCGGACACGGTGATCGGTAGTAAGGCATTCAATTTCATCCTCATCATGTAAACGATAAATGCGCGTATCCCCAACGTGAAATACATGAGCAGTCGTTGATTTGATGACTAATGCACTTAATGTGGTAACCAGTCCTTTATTCGTACCATAGAGATGACATCCTTGCCCATATAACCAACGGTTAAGGGCCATCAGGATTTTTTGTCCGGCAGTTTTAACGGTCCAAGATTCCGGAGTACTAAAATAGTCACTTAGAAAACCTTTAACGCTATAGTCGCTGGCTTCACCACCGGCTTCGCTACTACTGACACCATCAGCGATAATAGCAACAATTCCCTTTGTAGAAAGTAGTGGTTCCGGCGGTACTGACACGCCAATAGCATCTTGGTTTTTCTCTTTGCGACCGGTTTGTGAGTATTGACCGACTGTAATTGAAAGTTCAGTTGCCATAATCATTAACCCTTGGCTAGAGGAAAAATGGGAAAGGGATTAAGAATAAAATACCTGAAAATTAAAGGCGTTGGTGCTGGATGGGGTTTGCAACCCCGTCCGAAACGTTTGGTGCCATTATGAAGGCTCAACGTTTGAAACGTAATGGACGGGGTTGCAAACCCCGTCCAGCAAAGGTGGTTGACAAATAAGTGGTTTGACTAAAAGTAAACCCCTTTTCCTTTCAACCTTAACTTACATCTATCATTTGTACCGTACCATCCGGTAAAACTTCAGCCATTTGTCCTTTCGGCTCATCTAAGAACAGAGCTACGAAAATCATTATAAATAATGCTGAAGCACCAATCACTAAGAAGAATACTTGATCACTAACGAAGGATAAGGTAGTTAAATAAATAACTGCCCCAACATTACCGTAAGCACCAGTCATACCAGCAATTTGACCGGTCATCCGCCGTTTAATAAGTGGCACTACGGCAAAAACTGCACCTTCACCGGCCATGACGAAGAATGAACAAAACATTGTGATTGCCACCGCAAATATCACATACCAATCTGGAGATATGAGGTTCATAAAGAAATACCCAAGTGATAAGCCACCAAGCAAAATTAGCAGGGCTTTTTTACGTCCAAATGTATCACTGATATAGCCACCGCCGGGACGTGCGATCAAATTCACAAAGGCAAAACTTGCAGCTACTAAGCCAGCTATAACCGGTGTCATACCGGCACTCTCTCTGAAAGTATCTAAGTAAAACAGCGGTAACATGGATACCACGGCCAATTCAGAACCGAAAGTGCAGAAATAAGCCAAGTTCAAAACCGCTACTTGTTTAAACTGGTAGCGATGTATTTCCGGTACTGGTGTAGTAAAAATTTCTTTGTTTAACGAATAAACCACATAAGCTTGGTATAGATACATAGTCACCAACCCTACATAAATTGAATTAGTCGTTGTTGAGCTAAGTAAATTCAAGAGACCAAGTTTCCAAGTCAAAACCGCTAAAGCAATATACAAAGGTATATTCATCACCAGATAAAGCACGAAGTCACCCGGACTCGTAACTTCCATGGCACCGGTTTTGTTAGGCTTGAAATAAGTGGAACCTTTAGGCGTATCTCTTACCGCAATGTAATAAACACCGGAGTAAAGTATAGCAACTACGCCACTGATTCCAACCGCATAACGCCAGCTTTCTTCACCAGCGACAAAGTAGGTAGCTAATATGAGTGAAACCGTTGGTATTGTCAGAGCTGCACCGGCGGAACCAAAGTTACCCCAACCACCATAAATACCTTCGGCAAGACCAACTTGTTTATGGGGGAACCATTCTCCAATCATACGGATACCGATAACAAAACCGGCACCAACAAAACCCATCATAAAGCGCATAAATGCCAATCTTTCAAAACTGTCCATCGTCGCAAATATGATACACAGAATGCCCGAAGTGAACAGCAAAAATGTAAACAAAATGCGTGGGCCAAATTTGTCCACCAACATTCCAACTGCGATTCGCGCCGGAATAGTGAGGGCGATATTGAGGATCATTAGCACCTTAAGTTGCTGGGTAACCTGGTTTAACTGGTCTTGTGTAACGAACCCTTTCACTTCAGCAAGAGACAACTTCATCCAAGCGGCAAAATCCATCCCCTTATACGTTACTGGATCTCCGATAATACCCCATAACAGCAGAGATCGAATGTCGTTCATCAGGGGGGCTAAATTAAACCAGATATAAAAACTGATAAAGAAGGCAAACCACGTAAAGTGGAGGGTACGGATTCGCTCCGATTTTAGATCAAATAGATTAATGCGTTCAGACATTAACAACTCCCAAAGTAATTAAAAAAAGTTAAAAACTCTATATTTCAGACAAAGCACCTAAACCCTTCAAAAACCATTTATAAATACCGAATCATAAATTTTCCGGTATTTATAGACGAAAAGAATAAATAAATTTCACGAAAGGTTTCCAAAACCTCTGTTGGCTCCAATTATTTTCACGAAAGGTTTCCAAAACCTCTGTTGGCTCCAATTATTTTTCTGAAAATCTATCTACATACCCGATTATTCACGCACCGGTACGGTAGCATTTTTGCAAAGGCATTGGTGAAAATAGAGTGACACATTGAGTATTTTTTTTTCTGGTAGCGGCAAAATTTTCCGAGCTGTCATAATGAGGTTATCCCCAAAGTCTAAATATTGTCTCAAGGCTCAATCTCATATTCAAGCAAAGGAAATGTGATGCCGCCCTATTAACACAATGCGGGTGTGATATTATCAGTGTTTTTTTTAAAACGCAAGAACTAGAAGGTTTTTTTTGTAGCGCAGATTTGAGAATCAAGCTCCCGTATACATAAGCTATCTACTATTCGCTATTGGCGAATGTCTCGAATTTACTTTGATTGTGATAAATTGTGTTAAAAATACAACATTTGTGGTAAAAATGCTAATCGGCTATATACTTGGCATTGTCACAAAATGAGCTTTAGGCTTCCCGGGGTTTGCAACCCCGTCCGAAACGTTTCATGGTGTTTTGGGAGATTTAAAAAGCTGGGGTTATGCCGGTGTTGAGTATACGTTGTATTATAGGTAGGGGCGAACCTATGTGTTCGCCCTTTATGTGTTCGCCCTTTATGTGTTCGCCCTTTATGTGTTCGCCCTTTATGTGTTCGCCCTTTATGTGTTCGCCCTTTATGTGTTCGCCCTTTATGTGTTCATCCTTTATGTGAACTATTCAAATGGCTCACTGAGCAATTCGATAAATCCGTTATATCAAGCAACTTGGGTTATTCATTCACAATTCACAATTCACAATTCAAAAATGAATCGTCGTCAATTTATTCAGCTAATGGCTATAGCCGGAGCAACCGGGCTCCTACCAAAGTCATCGTTTGCAGCGCAAAAATTACCTACTGATATTTATGAAGTGCCCCCTTTTGGGCAAATACGTTTATTACATATTACGGATTGCCACGCTCAATTGTTACCGGTGTATTATCGTGAGCCTCACGCTAACTTGGGAATCGGGGAACGGCGAGGGCGTGCCCCCCATCTTGTTGGGGATAAACTTCTCCAACATTTTGGTATTCAACCCAATAGCCTTGAGGCACACGCTTTCACCCATCTTAATTATATAGATGCCGCTCACAAGTATGGCAAAGTTGGTGGATTTGCTAATTTGGCTACCCTTATCAAACGCTTACGTGATAGTTATGGGGGGAAAACTTTATTATTAGATGGTGGTGATACGTGGCAGGGTTCCGGTACTGCCTATTGGACACGCGGACAAGATATGTTGGGTGCTACCAATTTATTAGGCGTGGATGTGATGACTGGACATTGGGAATTTACGTACCGTGCTGAAGAAGTATTAGCCAATATCAAAAAATTTACCGGCGAATTTGTCGCCCAGAACGTTTTTGTCAAAGAAGAGGCGTTGTTTGATAATGCCCCGGCTTTTGATGAAGATAGTGGTTTAGCCTTTAAACCTTACACGGTGCGCGACTTGGGGGGATCACTAGTAGCTGTGATTGGGCAAGCATTTCCCTATACCCCAATTGCTAATCCAGCACGGTTTATTCCGGATTGGACTTTTGGAATTCGTGAAAATGAGTTGCAAAAATTGGTTAACCAAATTCGTCTGCAAGAGAAACCGGATGTGGTGGTGTTATTGTCCCATAATGGCATGGATGTCGATTTGAAATTGGCAGCACGAGTAAGTGGTATTAATGTTATTTTAGGAGGACATACTCATGATGGGGTACCACATCCTACCGAAGTTAAGAATAATGGTGGGATTACCCTAGTGTGCAATGCCGGCTCTAACGGTAAGTTTATCGGCGTGCTTGATTTTGCCGTCAAAAATGGTCAAGTCAAAGATTATCAATATCGGTTATTGCCGGTATTCTCTAATTTAATTACGGCGGATGTTGAGATGCAGGCTTATATTGACAAAGTGCGAGCCCCTTTCCGCAACCAATTGCACGAAAAATTGGCAGTGGCAGAGGAAGTTTTGTATCGGCGTGGTAATTTTAACGGTACTTTTGACCAATTAATTTGTGATGCGTTGCGGGTTCAAGGCGATGCCCAAATTGCACTTTCCCCCGGTTTTCGCTGGGGCACAACAGTTTTGCCGGGACAAGACATCACCTTAGAACATGTCTTAAGTCAAACCGCAATTACCTATCCCCAAACTTATGTCCGCAACATGAGTGGTAAAAATATCAAACTGATTTTGGAAGATGTCTGTGATAATTTATTTAATCTTGATCCGTATCGGCAACAAGGCGGAGATATGGTGCGAGTGGGGGGAATGGATTATGTTTGCGATCCTACCCAATCCATGAACCAACGTATCAGCAATATGACTTTGGATGATGGCACATCGGTGGATATGAATAAACAATATAAAGTTGCCGGCTGGGCAACCGTTGGTAATCAATCGAAAGGAAAACCGGTTTGGGAAGTGGTTGTTGATTATTTGCGGGATCGTAAAACTGCCAAGTTGGACAAACTCAATACGCCAAAAATTTTATAAATAGTGCCCATCCGGAAACGCCGATAAAAATCCCAAAGCTGAAGCTTTGGACTCCAAATAGGGCATCTTGGAATCCAAAGCTTTAGCTTTGGAAATGTTTCCGGATGGACACTAAATAAACGTTTTCTTATATTTTATAAATAAAGTTTTCAGATAAATAATTTCGGGCAGACACGTAGGTCTGCCCCTACAATTTATGACTTATGCGTGTTTTCTTAACCCCTAATGTCGCAGATTGAAACTTGTCCGGAAAAATAGAAACCGCACCATTCAGTTTAATAACTGTTCCAACTTTGGCATTTTTGTACCTCTTTGATTCAATGTTTAAATTACCAAGGATCCGTTTTATCTATAATCCATGACTTATTCAAGCTAAAGAATATTTCGTGATGAAATTCAGCGATTAGAAATAAACTACAAGGATTGTTTATAAAAAAGGATTAAAAGCCTTCCTACAAGGATTGTTTATAAAAAAGGATTAAAAACAAATATGGTGACGTGTTAATTAAAATTACGACTCATCAGTGTGGTTGTGGTGGGGTTTGATCGACTGCTGTGGCAAACGGTGTCGAAGCCGTGAGGAATATGGAATAACTACAAAGATTGTACAATAACTACAAGGATTGTATTTTAGAAAGGATTTTTTTGAGGCAGAGACGGTTTGCAACCGGTTCCTCATTTTCAAAAACCGTCCATTTCACCAAACCAAAATCCCTTCTAAAATACAATCCTTGTAGTTATTGTAGTTAAATTACAATCCGGTTACCTTACACCTGAGAAAAAACAAATGTTTAATAACAGACTATTAATTTTTATTTTAGCAATTACCATTTACTTAATGGGATGTGTGTCTAATCCGGAGAAAGTTGGCAAGTCCGGGATAAATGTCAAGCCTACTGTAGTTTCCCAACAAATGACTACTGGCTCAAGCAATCTTGAGTTGAAAGGAGCAGACGCGCAATTTGCCCAAGGGCTAAAAGACTATGAAGCCCAAAACTTTACCGAGGCTGCCAAATGGTTTCACAAAGCGGCTGCCCAAGGACATGCAAAAGCCCAATACTTTTTAGGGTTGAGTTATTCCAGAGGCGAAGGGTTTAATCAAAACCATAGTGAGGCTGGAAAGTGGTTTCGCAAAGCTGCTGAACAAAAATATGCTCCAGCCCAATACATTTTAGGACTTAGGTATGATAACGGTGAAGGTGTTGTCCAAAATTCTGCTGAAGCCGTCAAGTGGTATCAAAAAGCTGCTGAACAACAATATGCACCAGCACAAAATAACTTAGGGCGGTTATACAAAATTGGCCGGGGCGTTACCCAAAATTTTACTCAAGCCGTTTATTGGTTTCGCAAAGCCGCTGAACAAAACCTTGCGGTTGCCCAAAACAACTTGGGAATTTTATACAGCAAAGGCGAAGGCGTGATCCAAGATTTTGCTGAGGCTGCTAAATGGTATCAAAAAGCCGCTAAACTAGGACACGCCAGTGCCCAATATAGTTTAGGATTAATGTATGATAACGGCGACGGGGTTGCCCAAAATTTTAGCAAAGCAGCCAACTGGTATAAAAAAGCCGCTGAACAGGGGAATGTCTCCGCCCAAAATAATTTAGGAGTATTATATCAAAGAGGAGAAGGTGTAGATCGTAACCTTACCGAAGCTGTAAAGTGGTATCAAAAAGCCGCGACGCAAGGAAATGCTAAAGGGCAATATAATCTTGGTATAAGTTACATAAAAGGTGAGGGAATTACTAAAGATGCTGCCCAAGCTGCCCACTGGTTTCGTCGCGCCGCTGAACAAGGATATGCTCCCGCTCAGTACAGTTTAGGTCTCCGTTACGATATTGGTCAAGGTGTTATTCAAGATTTTACTGAGGCTGCAAAGTGGTTTCAAAGTGCCGCCGAACAAGGACATCCGTTAGCACAATACAATTTAGGATTGATGTACAGTAATGGTGAGGGTGTCAAGCAAAGTTTTGCCAATGCCGTCAACTGGTATCAAAAAGCTGCCATTCAAGGAAATCCTAAAGCCCAAAATAACTTAGGAATGTTATATAAGAATGGCAGAGGCGTGACAAAAAATTCTCGCAAAGCCGCAATGTGGTATCGTAAAGCCGCAGAACAAGGTATTGCTGTTGCCCAAAACAATTTGGGAATAATATATAATAAGGGTGATGGCGTTACGAAAAACAATGCTACGGCAGCACAGTGGTATCGCAAAGCTGCCATGCAGGAATATGCTGAGGCACAATATAATCTTGGAATATGTTATTTAAAGGGGCAAGGTGTTACCAAAAATATCGTCCAAGCCGTACATTGGTTTCGTAAAGGTGCCGAACAAGGCGATGCAAATGCACAAACCAGTTTAGGAATACGGTACGCTAAAGGCGAAGGGGTAGTCCAAGATTTTGCCGAAGCTGTAAAGTGGTATCACAAAGCCGCTAAGCAAAGATATGCTGGGGGACAATATAGTCTGGGGATTAGCTACTTAAATGGCAAAGGAATTGCCAAGAATATTAACTTGGCAAAACAATGGCTTAGTAAAGCAGCCGAACAAGGACATCTCCAAGCCCAACAAGCCTTAAGGCGTTTGTCCAACAAAAATCCTAGCCAGCGTATCTAATTCTACTTTGTCAAATTTTATGTAGGGTGGATAAAGCGATAGCGTATCCACATGATTAACCAACCGTTTTAAGGAATAATTTATGTTACGTTATTTATTTCCCCTAGTTATATTTGTAGTTTTAGCCGGCTTTTTATATGTTGGCTTGAGTTTAAATCCGCGTGATATAGGCTCTACTCGCATTGGTAAACCGGCTCCCGCTTTCACATTGCCACAAGTGAATAATACTGATCATACCTTTAGTAATGAAAGCTTTTTGGGGGAAGTATCGCTATTCAATGCGTGGGCATCTTGGTGTGTTACCTGTCGTTATGAACATCCACTTTTGATGCACCTTAAAAAACAAGGATATGTCATTTATGGTTTGAACTATAAAGATACTTTGGCAGATGCACGAGATTTGCTAACACGTACCGGCGATCCTTACCTTGCCAGTGGGTTTGATGAGAAAGGTAGAATTGGTATTGACTGGGGCGTAACCGGCACCCCGGAAACTTTTGTTATTGATAAACAAGGAATTGTGCGCTATAAGCACATTGGACCATTAACGGTTGAGCTGATGCAAGAAAAAATCCTGCCATTAATTCGGGAATTGGCTGCCAAGTAGATAGACAATAACTTGGAGCCAAACCTCCGAGGTTTTCAAAACCTCGGAGGTTTTTCGTGAAATTTTTTTCGTCTATAAAAACGAGGTTCAAGAAATCCGATTTTTTCAAAAATCGGATTTCTAAAATTCTTATTTTTTAAAAACTTGGTTTCTTTTTTGTGGAAATTATTTATCTGAAAAACTGTGAAATAAATATATGAAGAAGCTAATTAATCAAATCGGTTGCTTGTTGATATCTGCATTTATCGTCATAGGATGTGCCGGACGTCCGGCAAACCCGGTGATGGTACACCAGTATGGAGATGAGCAAAGGTCATGTAAGGCATTGGAACGTGAACTCCAATTTATTGAAGAAGAGATCGCCAGACTGATACCGGAAACTGACAAAACTGGAAAAAACGTTGCTCTTGGGGTTGCTGGTGCTTTCTTACTAGTTCCGTTTTTCTTTATGGATCTGAGCAAAGCCGAGCAAATTGAGGTTAATGCATACAGGCGACGCTACAATCATCTCGTAATTTTGGCCGGAGAGAAAAATTGTGGCTTTGAAAAGCCACATATTCAAGAACTAACAAATACAGAAAAGTAATCGAAAATGTTATGGACGGGGTTGCAAACCCTGTCCAGCAGTTGAGCTATTATAGCAAAATGTAATAAAATTTGATCGGCGTTGTTAAATTGCCCCCAATTATTGGTAGGGTGGGTAGAACGAAGAGAAACCCACCACAGCCACTAATTAAAAAGACGATGACATTTTTTAACACCCCTCTTCTCTCGCTACTCTATGCACAAAACGATTTAAGTATTTGATTTTTAATGATTTTAAAATTGGAGGTTAAATCCAAGAATTACCTTAAAATCAATTAGTTATATAAATTATCCGCCACTTGTGTGCATAGAGTAGCTTCTCTCGCCGAAGATCGGCAAGGAAAGTTATTAATAATTTCAATCTTGTAACCTGATAACGATGAAGCTCACCGGCGGTGAAGTCATCAGGTGTAGTGCCTTATTATGCCTTAATTGCAATTGCACATTTTGAAACAAATGGAATTCCTTCTTTTTCTTTGATATAAGCATGAACAAAACCAACATCTAACAACAAACTTAAAACATCATTTACTGTAAAGGAGTTAAAAATATCTTCTTCAAGATTTAAATTACTCATTTGCTGTTTATCTCTAAAGCCAATTACAATTTTACAATTTGGCTTTGCCACTCTATACATTTCCCTAAAGTATATAATTGGGTCACTCCAAAAATATATTGTGTTTGTTGAGCATATTTTATTATAACTTTCATCTTGAAATGGTAAGTTATTGCAGTCGGTAAGATATAAGTTAACTATACCTTTTAGAATATGTTTTTTATTAGCACTTCTTGCTTGCTGTAGCATCGCGTCAGAAAAATCCACACCATCAATATGCCCATTTGAAATAAGTTGAGCCATACTATCAATTAGCCTTCCAGGGCCAAAACCAATTTCTAATACATTATCAACTTCTTGTAACTCAAGTAGCTCTTTTACAAAATCATTAAGATCAGCATTCCCTCTGTTAAATATTTTTGTCATTAGGTAACGACCAATAATTCCACTTGGTCTTCTTGCTTGTAACGATAAAGTTCTTGATGGTATTAATTTGAGTATAAACATGACTATTCTCTACTGTGCATAATGACAGATGTTGAGCGGCACTTTCCATGGACGTAAATTGGTAGCGAAAACGCTTTGTTATCCTGAGCAACCAAAACAAAAAAGGGGCCAGGCTCAATTTAATTTTTAATCTTGGATTTTTATTATACAAATTGTAATGTTTAAAAAACAATTCGACCCTGGCCCCTTTAATTCAGGGTCGACTTCCCTAGCCTCACTTGTACGATA
>Ga0233403_10001012_pt1 | contig 13228 bp, 9 predicted proteins | sample Na_oxic_1_MG_FD_179866 | JGI IMG/M metagenome (GOLD analysis project Ga0233403, IMG submission 179866) | Seawater microbial communities from Saanich Inlet, British Columbia, Canada - Na_oxic_1_MG | ecosystem: Environmental > Aquatic > Marine > Inlet | place: Canada: British Columbia | collected...
TTATCGGCATAACTTCTTAATGTGTTTGGGTGTAAACCCAAAATTTGACTAGCCTCTCTACTCGTAACGTAATTCATAATAAATTTCTATTGTAATTACTGACAGGATAAATATAAGGATTATACCGATAATTTCAAGGAGTTTTTATGAGAAAATGTTATAAAATGTTAATTATTTAGGTACTATACTGAATCCCTCCTTTTCCATCAATTCGGCCAAAGCAATAGCCCAACGTTGATGAGCTATGGCATTCAAGTGGTCATTCCATCCCAAACCCACCTGCTCTAACAATTCTTGCCAACTACAAGCTTCTGGAAATAATGTCAGCAGTTCCAGCATTGGCACTTTTTGTTCTTCGGAAAGTTTTTTGAACATTTTTCGGTAATCCAGAAAAGCATTAAAGTTGGCAATAATAATCGGTATATTCCGTCTTTTGGCCTCATGAATCATGGCTCTTAAAGGGAGATAAACCGATTGGTATAGTCTTTCTGAAATAGACCCTGAAGGAAAAGCCCCCAGCCAGCAACTGTCAGACGAACTGATCTGCAAGTGTCGTTGTACCTGCGCTTTTTGAGCCAGTTGATATTTCTTTTTTAACAGGTGAAGGTATAACAATAAATGACTATTTTTGGTCAACCAAGAAACTTCTGTCAGTTGAATTCTCTTAATAGACTCATCAATCGCCGGCGGCTGAGGTGTTACTGTTTGGAAGCCGCTGTATAGCCAGCCATCTTCATCAACTATCGGAGTAGGATCATGATCGTTGCTAGACGCGATAACAATAACCAAGTCTGGATCGTATTGCAAAGCATACTCACGTAATACGGCTAACTCTTGTTGACTATTGTATGCATTGACTGCAAAATTAAGGACTTCATAGTAAACGTCGCCACGTTCATTTAACATATCGGCCAATTTTTCTCCGACACTATTTTCAAAAGGGACACCGTAAGCGAAAGCATGAGAATCCCCAATGAGTACAATTCTAAAAGTACCGCCTGGTTTCTTAACCGACCATTGTGGTCCACGAAAGCCAATGCTATTGGTTTTTAAATCTACCCCAAACGCAGTACCCTCAAAATTGGGTTTAAGTGTGTAACTAACACCAGGCGAATCAACTGCTTGATAAATATTACTAATAGGCCAAAAATTCTCTTTTGGTACCAATAATCGCACCATAAGTTCAGCGGCAATCGCCAAAAACAGTATGCTAAAGATTAGCATCAAAAAATAATAAAAAAACACACGGGGTTTACTTATTGTTGCCATAATGTTTTTACTATAAGTGCCTGAACATAATTAATTTATTGAACATAAACGATAAAACAATAACTTACGAGTAACCTGAACTTATGAATTATTGATTTATGGTTGCACGTCCGTTGAATATTTTAAAAACTTTTAAAAAAACTGGGCATTTGAATGAATAAAATATCATAAAATTGGAGCAATGGTACTTATAGTGCTATAGTTTGATGGATAAATATTTTGTCCTGGTTATAAATCCGATTTTTTAAAAGTTAATCTGGAGTCCAAACCTTTAGGTTTGCAAGCCTGACGAATTTACCACAAAAAAAATAATTTAATTTATAAATCAATCAGTTATGATTTTTCCAAAACGGTTACTATTCTAAGAAAAATTTTTTCAAAAAAATTTTTAAAATTTCTTTACAAATCTATTTACCGGTAATTGATTTATAATTTTTTCAAGACACCTTAGGTAACTCGCCAAAAATAAAATACCCATCCGGGGCAACCACAAGGGATTGCCCCTACGGTCATTGATGTCGGGGCAATCCTTTATGGTTGGTTGCCCTGGTAGATTATTTTTTGCGAGTTGCCTTAATAACAAACTTAAGAGCCTCTTGCAAAACTCCTGAAAGGCGAACATGATTACACGGATTTAAGGATTAACCGGATTAATATTTGATCGATCGGAACTTGCAAAACTCAAGGATAACGTAATAAATCAATAACTTATATGCTATTAGTTATTATTAAGTTATTGATTTATAGTGGCACGGTCGGAGTTTTGCAAATCCCTATCCGGTTAATCCTTAAATCCGTTTAATCTTGTTCGCAGATCGAACATGAGTTTTGCAAGTCCCTCTTAAATTATTTTTTTTAAGTAAAAAAATTTGTTAATAATATGATAAATGCCCACACTTTGAGCTTTATCGCTTGATCTGTTGTCTAAAACTAACCTGCTTTCGTCAATTTAAAAAAATATTTATAATCAAATACTTATATTAAAAATGAGCATGACGAACTGTTGTTTTATCGTTTTTTTTTATTAATATCTGATGTTACGCGCTCCAGTTCCAATTTGTCTGAATCAGGATTTACGGGATTTCCCGGATTTTCAGGATTAATTGTCTGAATCAGGATTTCCCGGATTTCCCGGATTTTCAGGATATTTTTATTGCTCAAAATATCATCCTGAAAATCCTCAAATTCTGAAAATCCTGATTCAGACACATTATGGAATATGAGCGCGTAACATTAATTAATAAGTATTTGATTTAAATAACCTTGTCTGAATCATAATGGACATACCGACACACATATTCAATAAAATATTTATAAATCAGGGAATTAATAGATTCAGTTGGTTCTAAAATTCTGAAAATTCTGATTCAGACCATAATTCGGTACAAAGATCAAATACCCAATATCAAACAGAGGTTAACTAAAAAATGGATATCAAGTCCGCCTTAGCAACTATTATGAAGCGGGGTGACTTAAGTACACCCAGCATGTCTGATATCATGCGAACCATTATGACCGGCAATGCAACTCCAGCACAAATTGGCGCTTTTTTAATGGGTCTGAATATGAAGGGAGAAACGGTTGAGGAGATTGCCGCCGCTGCACAAATCATGCGTGAGCTGGTGACTCAGGTATCCGTCGATAAAGAACATTTAGTTGATATCGTCGGCACCGGCGGTGATGGCATGAGCACATTCAATATCTCCACAACCAGTGCCCTTGTGGTAGCAGCGGCTGGAGGAAGAGTGGCAAAACATGGTAATCGCTCAGTATCGAGTCATTCGGGCAGTGCGGATGTGTTAGAAGCTTTGGGGGTGAGAATAGATTTAAATCCAGAACAAGTTGCTGAATGTGTTAATCAAATTGGTATCGGCTTCATGTTTGCACCACTACATCATGGTGCCATGAAACACGCCATAGGGCCACGCCGTGAAATGGGTGTGCGTACCCTATTTAATTTGTTAGGCCCGTTGACGAATCCGGCCAATGCACCTAACCAGTTGATTGGCGTTTTCAGTCCAGATTGGGTAGAACCATTTGCACAAGTACTCAAACGTTTAGGCAGTCAGCATGTTTTGGTAGTACACTCAGAGGACGGCTTAGATGAAATCAGTATTGCGGCACCCACCAAAGTCGCCGAGTTGCACAATGGAAATATCAAAACTTATAGCATCACACCGGAAGAATTTGGTCTAAGCCGCGCAGATTTAACCACCATACAAGTCAATTCTGTTGAAGAGAGTGTCACTCTGGTGCGTAGCGTCCTAGATAATCAAGCCGGGGCGGCGAGAGATATTGTAGCACTCAATGCCGGAGCGGCTATTTATGCGGCTGATTTAACCAACAGTTTCGCCGAAGGAGTCACACAAGCTCTGGCAGCTCTGAGTGAGGGGGCGGCCCGCGAAAAGCTCTCTGCTTGGGTGAAAAAGACTGGCGAGTTTTAATACCGACCGAGAGCATATATGTAATTCCGCCAAAATATTTTATTTTAAACCGGCTAAAAAAATTCAACCAATCGTATTTTTGATGAGGCTTACCAATTCTGGATTGAAACCCATTTTATAAACAGCTCCCAATGTTCTAATAAATACCATCAAATGGATTTCAATTAAGAATTGGTATAAAAATATTAACGGATTTCCGCGTAGATTAAAAAATAACCTAAGTATTTGAAATTAAATATTTTTAAATATGGATTGGCCAAGTGAAGTCATTGAATTATAAAATCAAATTTTATAATTGACGGACTTATTTTACAACAACTCTATAGTATTCCAGAAAAAGGGATTATACTAAGCACTGTCATAATTTGGACTTTTTTATAAGACTTCCAGTAAGTAACCCCTCTTTAGGTTAGGGGAGCTTTTATTAAAAAAAATTTTTTCTAAAATACTATAGCAGTGTTAAATATCTCACGTTACGCAAACAAATAAAAAATCAATCACTTAAAACCAAAAAATACGGTAATTTATTGATATTTCGTTGGCAGTGCGTAACGTGAGTTAAGTATATATTACCAAATCATACTGTACACCGGTAGGTAAAAATGGCACTTTCTAGCAGACAATCACGGGAATGACAAGAATGGAGCCATTTACAAAATCGAAAATAATGACGGTGTGCAATATAACAATTATTCCCCAATGCCTAACACCCAATACCCAATCTCGAAAGAAAAGGCTCAAGCGATGAACGACACTTCTAGGATTTTCAAACCGTTTTTCAAACACAAGTTTATGAGCAAAACCCCTAATATTTTGAAAAAAATTCTCCAGCACAAACTGGAAGAAGTTGAAGCACACTCCAAACAAATTCCTCTGCGTAGCCTCAGCCACCTGATTGCCAATTGTCCGCCGCCGCGTGGGTTTGTTGAAGCCATCAATGCACGACTGCAATTAGAACAACCCGCCGTTATAGCCGAAATAAAAAAAGCTTCTCCGTCAAAGGGCGTGTTGCGGGAAAAGTTTGATCCAGTGGCTATTGCGAAAAGTTATGAACAAGGGGGGGCGGCTTGTTTATCAGTTATCACTGATAGAAAGTTTTTTCAAGGGGCAGATGAGTATTTGTCGCAAATTCATGAAGTTTGTGCGCTCCCTATTTTGCGTAAAGATTTTATCATCGATGCCTATCAAGTCTATGAAGCACGCGCTATTGGTGCCGATTGTATTTTACTAATTGTAGCAGCATTAGCCGATGCACAATTACACGATTTAGCCGATTTGGCAATTCATTTGGGCATGGATGTACTGGTTGAAGTGCATAATTTTGAAGAATTAGAGCGAGGTTTATCGCTTAATACGCGCTTGATAGGAATTAATAATCGTGACTTGCGGACCTTTGACACGCAGATCAATACCACTTTGGAACTCTCACAGCGGATTCCTAAAAAACACATTATCGTCAGTGAAAGCGGTATTCAGACACCTGCCGAGGTAGCCTTGTTGCGTAAAGCTGGGGTGCATACTTTTTTAGTGGGTGAGGCGTTTATGAAAGCGGATGATCCGGGCGTTGCACTAAATGAGCTGTTTTTATAATTCATTGGAAGCTATCAATTTTCAATGTTCATCTCGCTATTGTCCAAAGGTATTTCATTATGTCCAAATTTGCTGTTATTAAACGCCATGCGTTACGGTTGTTTCTTAGCTTAGCCATATTATTATTTTTTATTCTGCATACCACCGGCACGATTGAATGGAGTTTTATTAATGCCTTAGAACATCAAGCCTATGATGCTCGGCTGGAACATGCCATGTCAAATCAGATTGATAACCGGATTGTAATTGTTGATCTCGATGAGAAAAGTTTGAGTGAAATAGGTCGTTGGCCTTGGAATCGAGCAATCATAGCTCAATTGATTGACCAATTATTCGATACCTACCAAATTAATGTTCTTGGCATGGATGCTGTTTTTGCCGAGCCTGATGAGAGTTCCGGCTTGAAAAAATTACAGGCTCTGGCTGCCGGTCCCTTAAAAGAGGCTCCAGTATTTATCGAGACGTTAAAATTGCTGGAAAACCAATTGGATTATGATGGCTTGTTTGCAGAAAGTCTGCAAAACCGTCGAGTGGTATTAGGCTACGCTTTTACCAGTGCCCAAGAAGGCATCAACGAAACCGGCCAATTGCCCGAACCGATTTTCACCGTTGAAGATGTGCAAGCCTATCATTTGAGTTATGTCGAGGGCAACGGGTTTGCCGCAAATTTACCCCAATTACAGACGGCCGCGTTGACAGCCGGGCATTTTAATAGTCTCACCGATCCAGATGGTATCGTTCGACGAATACCCCTTCTCTATGGTTATAAAGGACAATTGTATGAATCACTCTCTCTGGCAATGGCACGAGTTGCGTTGGGATTTCCTAAAGTAGAATTAGAGCTTTACTTGGAAGAAGATCAATCAATTGGCGTGGATAACTTATTGATTGGCCAACGAGTGATTCCGGTCGATAAACACCTTCAAGCCTTAATCCCGTATCGGGGTAAATGGGGTAGCTTTTCTTATGTTTCCGCAACCGATGTCCTACATGGGCGAATTTCCGATCCTAATTTACTGAAAGATAAGATAGTTTTATTAGGCACCACCGCCCAAGGTTTGCGAGACATACGTGCGACTCCGATGGAAAATGTTTATCCCGGCGTAGAAATTCATGCCAATATCATTTCCGGCCTATTAGATAATAGTATCATGTCTTACCTGTCCTTTGAGGAACAGTTAGAAGTCTTACTGTTAATCTTCATCAGCGTCGTGATGATTAGTTTATTGCCCTTATCCAGCCCACTCATTGGCACAGTCGTTACTTTAGTTCTGTCAGTGATCGTTATTTGGATTAATTTGTTCTTATGGAATGAACAGAATGTAGTTTTTCCGATAGCAACAACGCTGCTTTTGATTTTAACGCAGTTTATCTTCAATATGTCTTATGGCTATTTTGTTGAATCCTCCCATAAACGCCATTTAACCAGTTTATTTGGGCAATATGTGCCCCCCGAACTGGTTGACGAAATGAGTCAGAATCTTGGCAACGAATTTTCTATGGAAGGTGAAAATAGAGAAATAACCGTCTTTTTTTCCGATGTGCGTGGTTTTACGACGCTTTCTGAAGGCTTAGGGCCTAAAGAATTGTCTCAGTTAATGAACGAATATCTGACCCCTATGACACTTATTATCCACGAACATCGGGGCACCATTGATAAATACATGGGTGATGCTATCATGGCTTTTTGGGGCGCACCGTTGCACGATTCTCAACATGCCCGTCATGGTTTAGATGCTGCTATGAACATGGTTCAACGCCTAGAGGCATTGCGGTCCCAGTTTCAAGCCAAAGGTTGGCCAGAAATTAAGGCTGGTATTGGCATCAATACCGGCACTATGAGCGTCGGTAATATGGGTTCACAATTCCGTATGGCCTACACGGTGTTAGGTGATGCCGTCAATTTAGGTTCCCGCTTGGAGGGCCTCACTAAACAATATGGTGTAGAAATCATTGTGAACGAAACCACCAAAGAAGCGGTACCGGAATACCTTTACCGTGAACTTGATCGCGTCAGAGTCAAAGGAAAAGATAATCCGGTTGTTATTTACGAGCCTATTGGGTTACATGAAGAAGTGAAAGAGACTGTAGTGGCTGAACTCGCTGAATACGAAAAAGCTCTGGAAAATTATCGGCAACAACATTGGAAAATAGCAAAAGAACAATTTTCGATTCTGTGTAAAAAATATCCTTTCAAAAAGTTATACCAGATTTATGCAGAACGTGTAGAACACTTTATGGAAAATCCTCTCGATGACAATTGGGATGGTGTGTACACCTTTACTACTAAATAATTAAGCTGGAGTCCAAAGCTTCAGCTTTGGAAAAAGCGGATTTTTGTCAAAGTTAACAAGACGATTTGTCCTTTTGAATCATAGCATAAGCGGAGTGATTATGAATGGATTCAAAGTTTTCTGATTCAACCACGTAGGTTGCCACCCGATTATCCTTATTCAGTTGAGCCGCAATGTCACGTACCATGTCTTCAACAAATTTGGGAGTGTTGTAGGCATGTTCAGTGACGTGTTTTTCATCAGGGCGTTTGAGTAAACCATACAGTTCACACGAAGCTTGTTTTTCAACCAAGTCAATGACATCTTCTATCCACAAAAATCCGTTCGTTTTGGCAGTAACTGTCACATGGGAACGTTGATTGTGTGCCCCATAGTCGGAGATTTCCTTGGAGCAAGGACATAAGCTGGTGACGGGAACCACAACTTTGAGTGTAATCGTTGGAGTTTCACTGGTTATTTCACCAATAAATGTCACTTCATAATCAAGTAAACTTTTTACCTCAGAAATGGGGGCTGCTTTTCTGATGAAGTAGGTGAAAGTCATTTCAATATGCCCAGCTTCCGCTTCCAAGCGCTCAGTCATTTCAACCAACATGTGTTTAAATGATTCTACGGTAATTTCGTATTCATGCTCATTGAGGATTTCAACAAACCGCGACATGTGTGTGCCCTTGAAATTATGAGGCAAATTCACGTACATATTGAAATTGGCGATAGTGTTTTGTTCACGCCCGGAGCGATCTTTGACACGTACCGGATATTTGATGTCTTTTATGCCAACTTTATCAATCGCAAGATGGCGCGTGTCAGCAATGCTTTGGACATCTGGCATGGATAGGGAAACGGGCTGGTTCATAGTAAAATCCTATAATTGGTCGTTGGTCTTATGGCGAAAAATCCGATTTGTTAAATAAATCGGCTTAAAAAAAGCCTATATTCCGATTTGCAACCGGCTCAAGTATTTGGTAATAGCGCGTACCATTCCTTCTACATTTAAGCCGCATTGTGCTAACAGGGTGGCAGTATCTCCGTGTTCAAGAAAGCGATCTGGTAAACCTAAATTAAGTACCGGTGTTTGAAGTGCGTGTGCTTGCAAACATTCATTCACAGCACTACCTGCTCCGCCCATGATCACATTTTCTTCGAGGGTCACCACGAGATCATGTTGTAATGCCATTGTTTTGACCATTTCAATATCTAACGGTTTGACAAAACGCATGTTCACCACGGTGGCATTGAGCGTCTCGGCGGCTTCCAAGGCAGTTGTTAATAGCGTTCCAAAAACTAATAGAGCTACTTTGTCGCCTTCGCGACGTATTTGGGCTTGGCCGATAGGCAACGTGGTTAATTTGGGTTCAACGGGTACACCAATACCACATCCGCGAGGATAACGCACCGCACTAGGTCCTTCATGCTTAAAGCCAGTTGTCAGCATTTGGCGACATTCATTTTCATCAGCCGGTGCCATTATAAGCATATTAGGAATGCAACGCAAATAAGCCAGATCAAAATTGCCCGAATGGGTAGGACCATCAGCCCCAACTATGCCAGCGCGGTCTAGGGCAAAGAGTACCGGTAGATTTTGTAGTGCGACATCATGTATCAATTGGTCATAAGCGCGTTGCAAGAAAGTGGAATAAATCGCCACCACCGGTTTGAGGCCCTCACAAGCCAGGCCCGCTGCTAAAGTCACACTATGTTGTTCAGCAATCCCAACATCAATATAACGTTCTGGAAACAGTTCTGAGAAATCAACTAATCCAGAGCCTTCACGCATTGCCGGAGTAATACCGATTAAACGCTGATCATGGGCAGCCATATCGCATAGCCAGTCGCTAAAGATTTTGGTATAGGTTGGAGCCGTGGTCGTGCGAGTGATCATTTTGCCCGTTTTGGGATCAAAAGCAGTGACTCCGTGATACTCACACGGATTGTCTTCCGCTTTTGGAAAACCCTTGCCTTTTTGGGTGACAATGTGCAAAAATTGTGGGCCTTCCAAGCACTTCATATTTTTTAACGTTTGAACTAAGGTCGGCAAATCATGCCCATCAATCGGGCCAATATAATTAAAGCCGAGTTCTTCAAATAAGGTCCCTGGTATGACCAAGCCTTTGATATGTTCTTCCGTGCGCCGTGCTAATTCTCGCATAGGCGGAATACGTCCAAGGATTTGTTTACTCCCTTCACGTACTGAAGCATAAAATGGACTAGACAACAGTTTGACCAAATAATTAGACAAGCCTCCCACATTTGGAGAGATTGACATATCATTATCGTTTAAAATAACTAATAAATTGACATCCCTATCGCCGGCATGATTGAGCGCCTCAAAGGCCATACCAGCAGTCATGGCACCATCGCCAATAATAGCGACAGCTTTACGGTTCAATCCGAGTTGGCGATTGGCAATCGCCATACCCAAGGCGGCACTGATAGAGGTGCTTGAATGGCCCACCCCGAAAGCATCATAAATACTTTCAGTACGCTTGGGAAAACCAGAAATGCCTCCTTGTTGACGAAGAAGAGACATCGCTTGGTACCGCCCGGTTAGGATTTTATGCGGATAACTTTGGTGTCCAACATCCCAAACGAAGCGATCTTCTGGAGTATTGAAAACGTAATGCAAGGCTATCGTCAGTTCGACTACGCCTAAATTGGACGCAAAATGACCTCCGGTGCGGCTTAACGTTTCCACTAAAAATTGGCGTAATTCTTGAGCAAGTATCGGTAATTGCGATTCTGGCAATTGGCGTAGATCGGCTGGCGTTTGAATTTGTTCTAGTAGTGTTGGGTTCATTGTTGAGTGCTGGGGATATTAACCTATTTTTTTTGTATGTGCCCGTTCTAAAAACTGAGTTTTTAAGTAGAGTATTCCTTAATACCAAATCATCAATGTTCGTAGTAGGGGCAATCCTTTATGGTTGCCGATACGAAAATTCTTGGCGAAACGACTTATCAAAGACCAATATGGATAACCCTTATGCCACACCAAATCGCATATCCACAACTCACAACCCGCCTCGTTTACAAAAAAAACGGCCTGATAGGTTTTTTGTGGAAGCTTATCAGAAATTTTTTGGCGATGCTTGGTTTATTAGTGTTAGGGAGCTTATTGTTTTTATACATTCATGGTCAACAAGTAGCACATTCCTTTGATCAAGAATTTATGAGTTTTTTTAGTCAGTTTGTTGTTGATCAGTTGCTGTTAAAAAAAGATGTTGCCAGTGCCATGATCATAAAAACGTCTTTGAAAGAAGAAGTGACGATAAAACAAGCCATCAATGCCATGAAAAAATATGCTAATCAATTGAATATCAAATTGATTAACAGTTATCCTTTACATGAGACAATCAAGAGAAACACTGGAAAATCTTTTCGATTTGTAGAAATATTTGAATTTTGTGATGCCTCTCTTGCCAGTTCTTTATTGGAACATAACCCAGATTTTGCCGCCTATCTACCTTGCCGAATTGCTATGTATGAAGATTTAAATGGCAAAATTTGGTTTGCTACTTTGAATATGGAATTATTACTTCATGGAACTCAAGGCATAGAACCTTACGTTAAGGTGCAAGCCTCGAAAATTCAAGAAAGTTTGTTAAAAATTATGGGAGCCGGGGCTAGTGGAGTGGTTATCAATGCGGACGAGCAATGAAAAACCGGTTTAAAATCCGATTTTTTGAAATCGGATTTATTGAGAGATTTAGCACTGCCATTGTAAGGGTAATCCCTTTACCCCACAAGACAGTGTGCAACCTCAGTTTGAAATAACCCATTTTTTTTAACTCATCATCGCCGTCATTTTTTTTATATTTGGTTGTTCTACCACACCTTTTTCCGTCACAATGACATCTATTAACGTTGCCGGTGTGACATCAAATGATGGATTCCACGCGGTTGCCCCGGTTGGCGCGATGGGTTGTCCGCCCATCGTCAGTATTTCTTCCATAGCTCGTTGTTCAATCACAATTTGGCTGCCCTCCGTTAAATTCATGTCAACGGTGGAAGTAGGTGCCACTACCATAAATTTGATGCCATGTTGGTGTGCTAAAACAGCTAGGCTATAAGTGCCAATTTTGTTGGCAATATCACCATTAGCGGTAATACGATCTGCCCCAACAATGATCCATTCTATCCGTTTTTGCTGCATTAAAGTAGCGGCAGCACTATCGGCTAACACAGTCACCGGAATACCATCTTGTAGCAATTCCCAAGCGGTTAAACGTGCCCCTTGCAACCATGGGCGAGTTTCATCGGCATAAACTTGGCTAATTTTGTTGGCCGTGTATGCGCTACGAATCACTCCCAAAGCCGTGCCATAGCCGCCTGTCGCCAAGGCTCCGGCATTGCAATGGGTCAAAACGCGACACTGACTGGGGAGTAATGCGGCACCCAATTCACCCATTTTTAAATTGGCATCAATGTCCTCCTGTTGTATCCGCTTTGCTTCTTCCAACAGTATCGGAACTGGGTTGCCGGATATTTTCGCAAAACACGCCTTCATGCGCTCTAAAGCCCATACTAAATTAACGGCGGTGGGACGTGCTTGTGCTAATTGTTCCATATCGGTTTCGATAAGGGTTTGCCAATTATCGGGGGCCGTCGCATAAGCCGCTTTGGCGGCTAACACAACACCATAGGCGGCGGTGATACCAATAGCAGGTGCGCCACGTACAACCATGTTTTTAATGGCAGCGGCGACCTCATCAGCTTTTTCTAACACTATCACCCTATGTTCTTGTGGCAATTGGCGTTGATCTAATAAATGTAATTGTTCAGCTTGCCAAGTCACGGCGCGTAGAGTGTCATGTTGAGAGATCATAAAGCAAATTACTCCTAAAAAGGATTGGGGTAACCACAAGGGATTACCCCTACGAATCAATGACCAATGGGGCAATCCTTTATGGTTGCCCCTTTATGGTTGCCCCAAATGGGTATATTATTTTTTGTGAGCTGCCTCATTAAGGTTGTTGTGAAATAAAATAACATTTTTTCAAAAAAATGGTTAGCGGCGCATAGGTGTCAAAAAAAATCCGAATCTTTTAAGTCTTGTAGGAGGGTAAGCGGGTAATAGTCACTTAAAAAAAGCCACAACCTTTAAGCTTAGCAGCCCACCATCTGGTAGTCTTGTAGGATATTTAAGCTTAGCAGCCCACCATCTAGGCTTTTAAGTAAAAAAAATGAGCAGCGTGTGCCATTACCCTAATCGTCAAAAAACTTGGTTTTTTCGTCTTGATTTGGTATATAGCGTTTCCTGATTGAATCAACGACACCTCCCCAGTTGGGAATGAGAAAAAAGTGGACGGGCTGTCGTCCATTCAAAAAAAGTGGACGGACTGTCGTCCATTCAAAAAAAAGTGGACGGGCTGTCGTCCATTCAAAAAAAGTGGACGGGCTGTTGTCCATTCAAAATATTTTGTCAGTCAAAAGTTGATCCAGGCTTTAATAAGTGTCGTTTATTCAATCGGGAAACGCTGTATATACTCCAAACGTTCAAGTTTTCGGATTTTTTGGTTTAATACCGGACGGTCTTGTAGGGTGGGTAAGCGGGCACGACTCACTTAAAAAATGCGACAATCTTTAAGCCCGCTTGCCCACCATCTGCCAACAAATCCGAACATAAGAACGTTA
>Ga0233403_10001013_pt1 | contig 13220 bp, 8 predicted proteins | sample Na_oxic_1_MG_FD_179866 | JGI IMG/M metagenome (GOLD analysis project Ga0233403, IMG submission 179866) | Seawater microbial communities from Saanich Inlet, British Columbia, Canada - Na_oxic_1_MG | ecosystem: Environmental > Aquatic > Marine > Inlet | place: Canada: British Columbia | collected...
TTTCAAGTGCCCTTACCTGAATATAATGGGGATATGCGTGTTGTGAAGCAATCGTTTCAATCTGATAACCATTTTCAACGAATTGTTTTGTTATCACTTGTGGGGGAACTCCGGTGCCGCTAGGAAATAGGAGACAATTCGACAAAGCCAGGCAGAGTGGTAGGATAAAAATGGCGAACTTGTTCATAATAAACTCCTTATTAACTCCTTTAATAGATTTGTCCGAAATAATTTTTTAGCTAATAAAAACAAATAGTTATATTCAAAAAACTCTTATTTTCGGATAAGTATAATATTAAAAATTTCCGGAAAAATTCCCGGTGGTATGGATGATGGCAACCATAATTAGCCGAGAAATATGAAATTTAGGCACACAACCCCCTACCCGTCTCAATACGGGTTAGAGATTACACCGATTTTTCAACGGCGGAATTGGCAGGAGGTTTAAGGAGTTGGACGGAAAGCCCGTTTAAATAGGTAGGAAAGGCGGTACAATTAAGTACCTGATTTAAAAAACTAATAGCCAGTTCGGTAGCGATTAAACCGAGACTAGAACAAGTGCCGTCTTGACAGTCATCACAATCATGACAATGACAAAATAATTCACAACTTTCTTCACAGCAATTAAGACTTTCCTTTTTTTCTAAGATACTGCTGAGTGGTGTATGATCGTGAATAGATGTTTGATAATTAAGCAGATTTTCAGTAGTGGTGACGGAAAGTTGGATAAGCCCGGCAGCAAACGCACCCTGCCACAGGACTAAACCCTGCACGAGGATAAGTAGACTTATTATAAACTTTCGAGCCGTAAGACGCATAATATAACTAGAATGTATTTGTAATGTATTTGTTAATGGGGGGGCATGGTTTTAATTTTTGGTGTGTGAAACTCCGAAGTAAATTATTTATTTGAAAAACTATATCTACGCTAAAAAATGATATGGGGATTTTTCCCCTTTTCAGAAAATAATGATATAATATGCCTGTACGAAAAAGTATTTTAACTTGATGTTCAAGTTTTTTTGCGAAGTTTGTGATCATTACGAGATATAGAGTGTCATTTAAAATACTATTTTTGGCGAAAATAGTATTTCTTGAATTTCTTGAAGCCCTTTGACTTTAAAAACTATAGTTTTTCATAAAAATAATCTTCGTTCCAAACCTGACAGGTTTTTGAAACCTGTCAGGTTTTCTGAAGGTATTTATACTGCACGCGGGCATAATTTAAACTTTTATGTAGCCTCATTGAAAAAAAGTTAAGTTTGTTCCCGCGCTGAGTATAGGTTTGAAACGTGAAGGAGGGGCAATCCTTTATGGTTGCCCTGCAACCTATTAATTTAAACTTTTAACTGGAACTACTTATGCGTTTAGTAACAAGACTGATTTTTTTGATTATAATGGGTTTGCCATTGATAGGATGGGGAACCAATATACGTTATATGCTGGATGTCACTGTCGATACCCAGGGCAAAACCTTGACCGGTATTGCCCATCTAAGGGCAACCGAAGATCAGACAATGACATTATCTGTGAAAAAGCTATCTCATCTAACGGTGGATGGTAAAGCAATTATCCCGGATAAAGGGCAACTCACTTTAGGATTTCAAGCGGATCAAGAAATCGTTATCTGCTATGAAGCCCTGTTGGATGATACACAGGTTATTGATCAAGATAACGTTTTTTTAACCGAAAATTGGTATCCACAACAAGAAGGATTAGTGGAATACGCACTTTCTATAAACTTGCCAAATGGTTTTCAGGCTATTTCTGAGGCAGATTCGGTGGAAGTCCAACAGACTGAAACAGCCTCCACTTTTCAGTTTCAGTTTAATCACCCGTTAGACTCATTAAATTTAGCCGCCTCCAAAAATTACGTTTTAAAAACAGGGGGTTATAAAGACATTGCCATCGAAGCCTATTTTTTTCCAGAAGAAGCTCATCTGGCGGAAACCTATATTGAATACAGTAAAAAGTATTTGGCGATGTATGAAGCCATGCTCACCCCATACCCATACAAACGGTTTGCCATCGTTGAAAATATTTTCCCCACCGGCTATTCAATGCCAACCTATACCTTATTAGGGCGCGCCGTTGTGCGTTTACCTTTTATTGTGAAAACTTCGCTGGGGCATGAAATTCTGCATCAATGGTTTGGTAATTCTGTGTTTATTGATTATGACACAGGCAATTGGGCGGAAGGACTCACGAATTATTTAGCCGATTACCACTACGCCGAACTGAACGGTGGAGGAATCGCTTATCGTAAGCAAATCATGCTAGATTACCATGCTTATGTTAATACCCAGAATGCGATACCCGTGAGTGCTTTTAAATATCGCCATCATAATAAAGCACATGGTGCGATTGGCTATGGTAAAGTCGCAATGATTTTTCTTATGCTAAGAAAGCAGTATGGCGATGACATTTTTTTCGCTGCGATGCGTGACTTTATTCAGCAGCATTCATTTCGTATAGCATCTTGGCACGATATACAGCAGACTTTTGAAAAAGTCATCGGTGAGAATCTGTCGGGATATTTTACACAATGGGTAGCTAATCGCCAAGATATACCTCATATTTCGGCTAAAGACGTTAAATTGCTTATGGCATCAGGTAAAATCATGCTGTCATTTACCTTGGTACAACACACCGCCCCCTATAATCTGCAATTGCCAATAAGCATTCACTCGGCTGCCGGTAAAACACAACGCTTCGTTGACATCAGCAGCGAGATCGAAACCATTAATTTACAATTAGATGAAGTACCCACTAAAGTGGTTATTGATGAAGACTACGGCATCATGCGACAGTTATTGCCCAAAGAAATTTCCCCTACCGTGGGAGGACTCATGGGTAAAAATAATGTCATTGTAGCCAACTTGCCAGAAAAAAATGAGTTATATCAACCGCTTATTGATGCTTTAGGGATTGACAATATCACATTGATGGCACCAAAGGAAATTAAGTTCGAGCAACTCAAAGCACATTCCTTCATTATTATGGGCTTTGATACCCCGATGGTAGAGCCATTATTTGGCAAACAACCCCCCATAGAAGATGGGGTGCGCGTGGTCATCCATAAAAATCCGTATAATGAACGGGAAGTGATTGCCCTCTTGCAGGCTAAAAATGCGGATGAAGTCAAAGCCGTGGCGCGAAAACTATCTCATTATGGCAAATATAGTACGTTGGCGTTCACAGGCGGTCAAAATACTGCTAAAACCATTATCGACTCCATCAAAGGTATGCCCTTATTAATTCGTTCTCCCACCCACGCGTTACAGCCCGATAAGGTCGTAACGCTGAATGATATTATACCCAACATTCAGGATTCTCAAGTGATTTACCTGGGGGAACGGCATGATTTAATGGCTCATCATGTGAACCAATTGAAAGTGATCAAAGAACGCCATGAAGCAGGTGCTAAAATCGCCGTTGGAATGGAAATGTTCCAAATACCTTATCAAAAAGTACTGGATGATTACCTCGCAGGGCGAATTGATGAGTGGACTTTTCTCAAAAAATCACAGTATTTCAACAACTGGCGTATTGACTATAATCTTTATAAGCCCATCATAGATTATGTCAAAGATAAGGGCATTCCGCTGATTGCCCTGAGCATAGATAAACGCATCACGGACATAGTGATTCGTCAAGGCATCGACAGTTTAACCGCAGAGGAAAAGCAACAGTTACCCCTAGACGGGCTAGATTTTTCTAATGACACTTATCGGCAATACTTATATCAAGCCTTTCTGACTCACAAAGAGCTTTTTAAACATCAGGATTTTGACTATTTTTTGCAGACTCAAATCCTTTGGGATGAAACCATGGCGCAATCCGCCTATCAATTTCTCACAGAACATCCCAATACGCAATTAATTGTCTTAGCGGGCAATGGACATATCATGTACCAATATGGAATACCTAACCGCTTGTCTCGGCGCATCCCTGCATCATTCACTACCATTGTGCAAGATGAAGTCATAGACAATGGCATCGCCGATTATATCCTCCAGACTAAAGAACTCAAAGTGGAACTGGCACCTAAGCTTGGAATTGGGATAGAAGAAAAAGATAACCAAGTTATCATCACCAGCGTCAGTAACAATACGCCAGCAAAAAGGGCAGGATTACAAGTTGGTGACATCATTATCCAATTAGCAAGGCAAACGATTCGGAATTTAGGCGATTTGAAATTAGCCCTCTTTTACAGCAAGATTGGTCGTTCTGTCACAATACAAATCGTCAGAAATGGCAAGACGTTCATGCTCAATATGACGTTGTTTGAATTTAAGCAACCTCATTAATTCTACTTTGTTAAATTTGTATCTTATCAAAAAGTGTGGGTAAACTTGCCCAAACCTGACAGGTTTTGGAAACCTGTCAGGTTTTTTCCACAGAATTTAGAGAAGATACTTAAATTTCGTCGTGTATGGCTCCTAAAATGGTAACGTATTCACCACCTGATTAACGTTTTGGTGGATACGCTATCGTGAAAGGAGCCAACAAATCTACAAGTCATTCCTCGTTCCCAAACTCTGTTTGGGAATGCCTTCCATTTTTCCCCCTCTACCCGGCTCTCATCGTTATACATAATTATTTAAGCAGTTGATTTTAAAACTATTTTTATGTAGTTTTTTTGCCCACCTTAGATGCCGTTGCACCCAAAAAAGGAAGGGCAGAAATACCATTTTAAAAAAAAAGGTATTTCTACACCAACCACTAAAGCTTTTTATATTTATGGAACAAATATTGCCTGCCTATTTCATAACGATTATTACCTAACCAACTAAACCAACTAATAATACCAGCTAATTCTGACAACATAGCCCGTCGGGGAAAGCCATTCAAACTGACTTATGACAGGTATTCAGTAGGAGCTCCAAATTAATTGGCAACCAGACTTACTTAGCAAATGGCACCGTCATGTACATACCCTGGCAGGAACTAGCTTTATGTATGGATTTAAGCAGGTGGGCTTCATAGCAAAACAATTAGAGGAAGTTATTCAACCACTGACATCATTAAATGAGCTGCAATCACAACAGATTGCCACACTGCTTTGTCAACTTCAACAAGCTGTTAAACATACTGAAAAAAAAGAAGTTAATTAATGTCCATCCGAAAACACTTCCAAAGCTTCAGCTTGTGCGGAAAATGACCAACAACATTGTCAGAATCAGGCATTGAGCAAAAATAATTTTTACAAAATGCTTCCTAGAAACCCAGTTTTTTCAAAAAACTGGTTTTTTTGGGTTTGATCCTGGAAATCCTAAAATCCTGAAAATCCTGATTCTGACAATTTTCATCTATGAATCTAATTCCCGCAACCGGGAGCGCGCTACCTTTGCAGATTCACTTTGAGGCGCAATTTTTAAAATCTGCCGCAAGTATGTCATTTCTTCATCACGTTGATTTTCCTTATGTGCTATTTTTGCTGCCTGTAAATAAATACGTGCCTGTAATGGTGGAAGTGCTTTATTAAAGGCACGCGATTGGAAAATATCTTTTAATACCACTTTCGCTTTTTCAAAGTGATTGAAAGACTTAGCTACCTCAGTAAACATAGAAACGGCTATCAATCGAGTTGCCACACTGATAGGCGCACCCAGCATTTTTTCATAATCATGTTTTGGCTTAAGCATCTGCAAAGCATTGTTCAACTGAGCCAAACCTTTTTTGGTGTAACCTTTTTTATTCCATGAAAACCAGGCATCCCGCCCCATGAGAACATGACAAGCACCTTGGTAAGCTAAAAATAAAGGGTTATCACGATAAATCATGGAAAGAATTTTGAATTGATTCAAAGCAACAGCTGTGACAGAATCATCCCCGGCAAGACTTCGCTCAAATACAATCTCTGCATGACTAAACAACTTTTCAGAAGTTTTGCCACCTGCCAAAGCCTGACTGAATAAACCGATAAAAAAGATACTTATCAATAATGATGATTTAAATTTCATAATAAACACTGTTTTCAAATCGACGATGATTAATTTAATGGATTAATACTCTTGGGCGACAAAAATTCAATTTTTGAAAAATTTCTTATAATGTTCAAATGCCACCTATCATTAAAAATACCATTTTTTCAAAAAATGGTATTTTTTGGTAAAAAAATCACCACCAGCGACTATAATTATTTTAGCCTTGCTGACTTTATATCGTAAATTGGTTGACATTTTTTTAAGCAAGCGTAGGGTGCGTCCTACGCACCTTTCAAAAATGCATTGCATCATCATAATAAGGACACCCACCAAAAACGGTGCGTGGAACGCACCCTACATTTACTCTGATCCTAATTATTATTAATTATTATGCAAATTACTTCGTTTCTGATTCAGACAAACATGTTAAATTAGTACAAAAAATGGAACTCAAAAAGCCTATTCATTTGCTCTATGCCCCCACTATTTTTTGCAATATGAGTTGTCAATATTGCTATTTAGGGCACTTAACAGAAGAGAAAATCGACAATGAAAAAGTGATTAATACACTTAATGTGACTTTGGAAAAACTCTTAGATTATGGCTATCTGCCATTTAATTTGTCATTTCACGGTGGCGAAGTCACCACTTTACCCAGTCACACTTTAGAAGCCCTGTTTACCATTGCCAAAACCCATTATGCACACTATACCGAGCAAATTAACCAATTGGGTTTTAAAGTCAATCCATTGCATATCAAAACCAATCTATTGAATTTTCAGAAGCATGAAGAAATTTGTAAAAAATATCAAGTTTCTATCAGTGGTAGTGTGGATTTACCTTTGCAACTTCATGAGAAATATCGGCGAGATAAAAATGGCAATAGTACACTGGATCGCATTGTAGCCAATCTCAAACGTTTGGCTCAGTATCCTTATAATAAAAAAATTTCCTGTGTGGTAACCCGTGAACATTTGTCGGTTGTTGAAGCTTTTATTGCGGATATCAAATTTCTGCATTATGATATGGGCTTGGATATGAGCCGATTTAATGTCATGTTTGGTTTTGATTCAGATAAAAATAACGAAAAATTCGTTCAGAAAATACCTGGTACCGAGATGTTATCTGATGATGAACAGGTGGTGTTTTATCAGAAAATCAAAGCCGCCTTTATGGGTACCAGTTTGGAAAATGCGTTTAAAACCGAATGGTTTAAAGAGTTTACCCCAGAATTTTGTTGTTCGGCAACAAACTGTGGCAATAAGTTTTTTTTGTTACAAAGCAATGGTGATGTGTATTCATGTCCCAGGGGGCAGTCTTCACCACATTATCGCTATGGCAATGTGTTTGAAGATGAAATTGAAACCATTATTGCCAATGGTTGGAAAGTAATTGAACGCAATGAAAATCTTTTGGAATTGGATGAAGAATGTTTGCAATGCGCTTATATCAGCTATTGCCATGCTGGCTGCACCTTTGTCAGAGAATCTGCCAGTTTAAGCAAAAGTTATACTTGTAAACTGCAAAAAGTACTTTATCAAGATAATCCGGAAAAATACCAACCACTTCCCGAAACGCAGCACCGTGATTATATCAAGAAATTTTTATTACATAATAATATTAAAAAGCTGAAAGAAAACTACCCAGTCAAACAATTTTACATAACTCGCGAATTGTTTGATGATGAAAATATGTTGAGTGCATTGATAGCCAAAGATAAAATTTTGAGTCTTTTGTACAGCCAAGATTTGTTTTTCCTCAAAGTCAATGGCACCACCTATTTTCTCAAATCTGCCATTTTAAAAACAGAAAGCGACATTGAATTGCTGGATAATCAAAGCGAAATTATTTTAGGGGTAAGAAAGGATATTTTTTCTATCGCCTGCCCTTATGAAGTCAATAATTATATCCATATCATGCTATTAAGAGATACCACCGTCGTTTATGGTGATGAAAACCGGAAGAAGCAGGAACATATTTTTGACTATTCTCTCTATAAAAATGCGTTGATTGCACAATCTCAACTGAGCAACGGTTATTATACTCTTGATATTTCTGCTATAATTAAATTACATGCTAATTTATATTGGCAGGAAATACGCAATAATTTATTTTTTACCACAAAATCGCTGCGCGAGTATCATTATGAAAAGCACAAAAAAAATGCTTTTTACCACATCCAAGCGATTAATTTACCTTTTCAAAATCTGGAGTTTATTTGGAACGAAAAATAAACGTATCTTATCAAAAAGTGTGGGTAAACGTGCAACGAACCTGACAGGTTTTGGAAACCTGTCATGTTTTTTCCACCGAATTTAGAAAGGATACAAATAAACCAAGTTTCTTCAAGAAACTTGGTTTCCAAAAATGGGAGTATTTTATGAATTTACAACTCAAACAGGTGCCACTCAACAACCCAGTGCAATTCAAAAAACCGGTGATGCAACTCAATACTGCACCACTCAATCTTAAATTGAACAGCAAAGTGGATTTGTTTTTAAATCAAGCCGCCATCACAGAACAACAGATTGCTGATATTAAGCAGAAGATTTTGGATTACTTGGCACCTAATAAGAACAAGTACGTGCTATTCCGTCACTCTTCGCTTTATTTTTTTGTTGATGGCGCATTGGATACGGTGGAAACCACCATTGACAATTTCGCTGAAAGCAATTATTTACGGTTTGATGGCGAAAAAGTAACCCGTATTGATCCTGAGTACTACTTGGGACCTATAAGACCGGTGAAAAATGTGGAAAGTGAGCAAGGTTGGACTTGGGGTGAAACGACTAGCACCGAGTATAACAACAATAATAATAACAACAACAATAATAATGGCAATAATAATGGGTGAACCAATGAATATTACTATTGTAGTCGCACTTTTCCTGCTAGTCATATTTTTTGTAATTTACCGTAAAACGCGGTTTTTAAAAAAAATAAGACAGCGTCTCCTCAACATACCGGCATTTAATAGCAATTTGTTTGACTGCTACGTTAAGGTGAACGGACACATCAAGTCTGATAATGCTTTTAGAACTCCAATATCTAACAATCACTGTGCGTTTTATATGGTAAAAGTATTTGGATTATGGGATTCCAAAAAGAAAAAGCCGGCAAAGGGCATGGAACAACATCAAAAGCTGATTTTTTCTACAGTTATGCCATTAACATTATTAGAAGTCTCTAAAGGCAAAGACATTGTCCATGTTGATATGCAAGAATTTTTGGACAAAGCGGATTTTCTACTGCATAGTAAAACACTTCACTCAACAAACTGTCCGGCTGCTTTCCAATCAGTTGCTAGGGAAAAATATAAAAGGTACCAAGTAGTAGAAAGTTGGTGCAGCCATGCTGAACAGGTTGTGATTTACGGTAAATTAGTCAAAACCAATGAGGGTTTGTTATGCATGAAAGCCACTGAATTAGAAACGTTTCCCTCATTTATCGTTTTACAGCAGTATAGAAAAATGCCATTGGAAAAGTTGAATAGAGATATTAGTAGCCGTTGGTACATATTTCTTTTTGTTGCTGTTATTTGTATACTTGTTGTGCTTATTATACTATACTACTAACGCGAAAATATCTCTTGGTAAAAAAGTCACCACAAGCGACTGTAATTATTTTAGCCAGGTAGTTTTAATGAAATGGTGGGCAATAAAAACACCTTGCCCACCCTACCTGGCTACCTGGCTACGCTCAAAGAAATCCGATTTTTGGCAAAAATCGGATTTCTGCCCTCTTAAAAACAATAATAGCCAGGTAGGGTGGGCAAACATGTTTTTGTGTGCATCGGCATTTATTTCAGATGGCATTTGTGAATCATTTTTTGTAAATATCCCGGGATTTTATTTTATAGCCCAAGAATCAAGAATTTTGCCCCTACCTAATACTTAATATTATAACTTATTTGACATGAAAAAGCAAACCTTTTTGCCTATTTTTCTATAAAAAATGCCAAATTAATTTTATGCTAATTTGTAACATGGCTAAAATAGCCAGATTAGTACGTAAAATTATATATTCTAATTATTTTGTAAATCGAATAATGGGTAATTATTTTTTATCTCGGTCTATTAAGTTCTAATTAAAATGATAAATAGGCTGTAGTCCAGCATAAATAGCCACTTCATCACCATTAAAATTTTTATAAAATAAGCATGAATTTCATCAAAAAATAAACAAAAGTAAAGCTAACGCAAAATTCATTTGACTTAATTTTTATTTGCGGTAAAATGGATACCAATCGAAAGTAAAATTTTGGGTGGCAGTAGGCTCACTGCCATTAAGTTAAGCTACAGCCCCTAAATATGTGGGGTTCGGTAGGGGCAGACAGACCTGCGTGTCTGCCTTTAACTTAATGGCATTGACCCTACGCTTGTTTACAAAAAACTTGCTCATCGAGTTAAAGGTGTCTAATGGACATGGTCCATTAACACAACCACTTGAAACACCACAGGTTTCAAGCGGTGCCTGTTTTAAAATGCTACTATTAGAAATACTATTTTTCAAAAAATGGTATTTCTTTTAAAAACCGAGTTTCTTCAAAAAACTTGGTTTTTTCAGTACAGGGCGAAATGGCTAATTCTTTGTTTAGGAACGTGCATGAAATAAATTCGACAACTAAACCAGACCTGGCAGGTTCAAAAGAAAACCTGCCAGGTCAAAATCAAGTTTGGACGCTGCTCTTGACCTGCCAGGTTTTGTTTTAACCTGGCAGGTCTGGTTTTAAAGTTGACTAAATTATTTGATGCACGTTCCTTAATTAGTTATGTAGGGTGGGCAAGTCTTTTTTTGCCCACCAACCGTTAAAAAAAAGTCCAAAAATTACCCGTTAGTAGTATATTTAGCACGAGTAGATAACTGATTACTGAAAACTTCCCTTGTTTTAAGTTTATGTGTAGCAAAGACAAGTGTATTTTAATCACACTTAAGTAGGTGGACATAAGTCTTTTAACATTTTTAATTGTGAAGGTGGGCAACAAAAACACTTTGCCCACCCTACCTTAAATGTTAATAAACTTTTGTACATCTACATAAACACATCAATAGGAGACGTTCATTTATTACTATTATGAAAAAATTAACTTTTCTTTTAATCTTTGTGTTTGCCACAACCTTTGTTGTGAATGCGCAGACAGAACCGGATAATGCGTATGTAAGCGACGCAAATCCGTATGAGGCGATGATTGATCCAAACTCGTTGCCTTTAGAATTTCAGTTTGTAAAATTGGATCCATCATCTATGGTATTTTTGCCCACACCAGATGATGTTGTTGCACAAACTCAAGCAGTGAGAACCCGAAAGGTCTCAAAGACGGTTGTTTTTGAGGATGGGGTTATTTCCATGACTGCGCATATTGCCCCGGGTTTGGTTGAACGGGAAAATATACCATTAAGTTTCTGCTTAGATATTGATGAGCAGCACTGCGAAATGCTACAGGTATGGAATAGCAAGGAGCAAAACTTCGCTGATACTTTAACCATCACTAAAGTTTATACCGATGTCGAAACCAGTGTGTATCTGGAATTGTTAATACCAGAAATATTGGTGCCGCTATTGCGTTCTGAACTGAGTGAAGGGCCAAAAACGTATACTATCCGCGCATCAGTGGCAAATTCAGATAATGTCAGCTCATTGGGTGTGGAATTAGCCCAAGTAACTTTGGTGGATATTTCTGGTGAACGGAATACTCGCGCTCGCGAAGGATCCAAACTAGGACTTTCTGACCTTCCTAATATTTTTCCCGATCTTTCCCCAATTCAAACAGACTTTCCCAAAGAATTTGCCAATAAGAATTTTGGTGTAAAATTTGATGTGGGTGGCAAAGCCAGTATTTATCTGTCTACTGATGAAGTGGAGAATAAATCTGCGATTGGTCTCAAATTAGAAGCCAATGCTGAGTTTGATGCAACTGTTTTTAAGAAAAAGCAAGAAGATGTAGTAAAATTTGAAGCTTGGGCTAATGTAGAATCTGGTGATTCTAAGCCTTATGTAGACCTGAGTTTAAGTGTTTTGAAAAAAAATATATATTCGAAAGCGTGGGAGTATGAAAAACCAAGAGGGTTTGCTCCGATAACAAAAAAAAGAGATGATCCTCTTAAAGGTCTTACGACGGTTGATGACATCCAAAAGCTTAAACAGGATTTGGAAAAAGTTCAACAGGATTTGGAAAAAGGAATGACCATCAGTGCTCCTTTAAGTAGTTTACTATCACAACAGCAGGTCGGACCACTATCGGTCACATCAACATTTGTGATTATAATTCCGATTGAAGTTGGAGGGAAAATCCATGGTACGCTTGATCTTAAAGGTGAGATTGGTTTAAAAGTTAAAGCAGGACTTTCGACAGATAGTGATGACTTCGGACTATCAGTTTATGGAAAAGATATAGGTCCTAAAGTTGCTTTAACCGGGGAAGCATGGGCTGCTATAAGTGTAGTTGTTGCCAAGGCAGGAGTAAAAGGAAAACTTACTCTAGTTACAAACACGCTGGGATTAGGGGCAGAGCTTGACGTGAAGAAATTGGTCAAAGATGAAGATTTTTTAACTGTTGAATTAACAGATTTTCTTGAGGGACCTAAGGGTGATATTGCCGTGTTTTTATCATATCCCACGCTTAAATGGGATGGTTGGTTTCCTTCAACAGAGGAGAAGGAAGGTAAGAAAACTTTGGTGGCGTGGGAACCCTTTATAAAAGAGTTTACTTTAATCTCGTATGGTAATGGTAAATCAACAAACGCTGATGAATTTGAAAAAAACATAGAAAATAGTAGCGGTGATGATGATTCCAATTAATTCTGCTCGCGAAGTGGCAGCATTTGTTGGATTGAGTTCAGTCTTTTGTAGTGGTATTTAATAAGTACCCACTCGAAAGGCTATTCTATGCACTAATGAAGATGGCATTTTTAGTTAGTCGGTTTTAACCGACTTTAGCTGTTAGCCTTAGAATTTATTCTAAGGCGGATGATGTGTGCATAGAGTAGCTCGAAAGGGGCAATGCCGTGGTAAGTTAAGAGTACACACAGGAGGGCAGACACACAGGTATGCCCTACAAAATCCCGCGTATTCAAAGGCTGTAGGGGCGAACATAAGTGTTCGCCCTGCTTAACTTAATGGCATTGACTCGAAAGGGTGGCTCTTTGCGGCACATCTTGTTCACTTCACTCTCTTAAACAAATTGAAATTAATATGTTGATATTCAAAACGGGTAAAAAATGGCTGCTACTACTTGGATTAACGATACTTACAAGTATGGTTTTTGGTTGGTGGTTAATCCAAGAACAAAC
>Ga0233403_10001014_pt1 | contig 13207 bp, 6 predicted proteins | sample Na_oxic_1_MG_FD_179866 | JGI IMG/M metagenome (GOLD analysis project Ga0233403, IMG submission 179866) | Seawater microbial communities from Saanich Inlet, British Columbia, Canada - Na_oxic_1_MG | ecosystem: Environmental > Aquatic > Marine > Inlet | place: Canada: British Columbia | collected...
TTCCTAACTGAGGCTATTTTTTAGAACCACGATCTCTCCCTCCCCCTAACCCCCTCCCGCTGGGAGGGGGGACCGCGCGGCGGCATTTTGCTATTCTTTGGCAAAAATGATAAATGACTATATTATCTATTATTTTTTGTGTTAGCTAAGTACTGAAGCACAAATTTTCAGGTATTTTGTAGGGGGCCGGTAACGTCTTTTTGTTGCCCACCAAAATAGTCATCAAATCTACCCAAAATTCATCATACCTGAAAATTTATGGTTCAGTACTTAATAATAGAAAAATTCCACAGAGCGGTCCCCCCTCCCAGCGGGAGGGGGTTAGGGGGAGGGAGATATCGTGGTTCTAAAAAATACCTCGAAAGCACTATTAACATAAGCTATTTCTTTAAGAAATAGTATTTGTTATAGCAATTCCCGATTAAATAAAGTACAATTAATCTAGTTTAAGTTATTCATAATAAAATAAAAAATTCTATAATTTTGTAACGCGTTAAACACAAAAACACTATAATAACCTCTATTTCAAACCTGTATTCTATTGACTGCTTTGTCCCTAATTCATCATTCGTTAATTCACATCTGCAACCTATGCAACCAGAAATTTATTGGATTAAAGATTTTAAAGCCGGCTATTTAGCTATCATGCCAAGGCCCCGCGCTGGTGATTGGTTTGATGATGAAATTAAAGCCTTACGTGAGGAAGGCGTTGATATTTTAGTTTCTTTATTAACAATCGCTGAAATTTATGAATTGAGCTTAACAACAGAAAACGAAGTTTGCCAAACTCATGGCATTGAATTTATCTCGTTTCCCATCACTGATAGAAAAGTCCCCTCTTCGATCACCGATACCATTCAATTAAGTCAATCCCTTAAAGCACAAATTCAAAATGGCAAAAAGGTAGCCATTCACTGTCGTGCTGGTATTGGGCGTTCCGCTTTAATAGTCGCTAGCGTACTTGTTTGTTTTAGTATTCATCCGCATATTGCTTATAGTATGATAGCAAAATCAAGAGGTTTACTTGTACCTGATACCGAAGAGCAAAAACAGTGGATAAACATTTTTGCTCAACAGTTAAAGAAGGAGACAGGAGACAGGGGACAGGGGACAGAAAAAACGGTTTAATTCATAAATCCAAAATTTTATCTTGTTAAAACGAAATGGAAAAAATTTTTTTAACCTGTTGGTTAAACTACGAATATTAAAATAGAGCGGTAAAAAAAGTTTTTTAACCTGATATAAAAATACTATTTCTTTAAGAAATAACGTGAGTTCGAGGTTATTTTTCAATAAATGACTAAAGACTTAAATTTAATCAATTTTTTTATAGGTATTTAATTGATTATAAATACTTTTTTATACACTAATTTCTTATAATTATAATGGTAATCGGTGACTTTTCACTTATTTTTTTTCGATTAAAGCCGCAATAGGACAACATCTGATAAGATCATCGTTTAATTGATTAAGTCGTATATTTTATAACTATTTGATATTTAAAATCGAACTCACGTAAATAATATTTTTGACTCATTTCTTAAATTTTAGAGGACATTAAAATGAATTTTTTAAATCGCGTTTTAATCGTAAGCATTGCCAGTGCAATTCTCTGTAGCACAAGTTGGGCTGCAACTGTGATAGAACGTAATGAATTTGGTAAACAGCAAACCATTACTTTAGACAAACATCAAGTACGCATAGATAGTCCAGCTCCCAATATCTACATATTGATGGATTTAGAAACAGAAAAAGTGTACATGATCAATACCAAAGAAAAAGAAATGATCAAAATGAATCTGGTCAGAAAATCGCCTCAATCACCACGCAATATGCGGGAACGTTCATCGCGCGATAGATCACAATCACCTTGGGAACAATCTCAACCACGTTGGGAACAATCCAGCAAATCCGAATTAATTCATAAGGAGCAAGGACCTAGTATTATCGGTTATCCAACTGTTATCTATCAGGTTAAAGCCAATGACAAAATTTGCTCAGAGACTTATTTTTCTCAACCAGCAGCAGAGGTTACTTATGTTGAAGACTTTATCAAAGCCATGTCTAAAATGGCAAAAAGTCGCAAACCCAAGGGTATGCAACTTCCTCCTTGTTTAAAAGCCCACGATGAATTGGGAGCCAAATCAAGGAAATTAGGTATTCCTATGAAAACCATTCTCAAAGGAGGACCGCAAGGTGACAAAATGGCAGAAGAAATTACTAGCATCAAAACGGATGTTGAAATTGCCGCAGACACGTTTGCTTTGCCAACCGACTATAAAGTGATGACTGAACAAGAAATGATAGAAAAAGGACAACAAGAAATGAGAAGGCAGATGGAACAATCCCAACAACGTGGTGAACGTTCCTATGGGATGCCACCAAGACAAGGCGAACAATCCAAAGATTGGCAGCAATATAAAGGTGAACAACCGGGTGGCCCTTACAATAACCCCCCTCCCCCTCCAAGAGACTGGCAATAATTGACAAAGCCACCTAAAAGTCAAAGAAATCCGATTTTTTCAAAAAATTGGATTTCTAAGGCAGTTGCGGGAAAATAAAATTCCCACTAACCCGGTTGTTGAGCTTGTCGAAACATGGGGTTAGAAGGATTTTGGGTATATTATTTTCCCGCAACTGCCTAAGTGGTCAAACTTCTGCCTTCCGGCACTAGTACATAGTCAAGGTTGTTTTGATGGGTAAAATTCGTGTTGTTGGTTTTTGCTACACTTTGCACAACCTACAGAACCCATCAATACAACATTGACAATGTACTAGTACACCGTCAACTTAATTTTGTCTGGTAATTTTTGTCAGATGGTGGGTTTCGCTTCGCTCTACACACCCTACAACCCGACAAAATTCGATTGACAGTGTACTAGTTTGGGCAAACACATCAATCACCATTTTTACCCGTCAAAAGCTTCAGACTCCAACAAACGCAATCAGGTCCCTGGTACCCTATCCCTTTTTACCTAGCGAGAAAACCAGATGAATATCGTCACTAAACCTTATGCCAATGCTTTTATCAACTTTGCCCAACACAGGCACTGGGGTCGTTCAATGGGATTGGTTCTATGATGTTAAGGAAAGAGGATTTTTTAAACAGTAATCATTCAATAAAATGTGTGGTATTTATTAGTTTTTTTGTCAAAATTACCCATTATTAAATTCCCGTCGACCGTTACTCATAGAAGCAATCCCATTGAACGACCCCAGTGCCCCAACACAAACCAGAAGTGCTTTGTCTTTCTGCGGATTTAACCAGTTCTTGTGAAATTGATCAATTTCGGGAGCAATTTCCAGAGCGTTTTTTTTCAATGGGAATGACAGAGCAACATACGCTGAGTTTTTGTGGTGGACTGGCAATGGAAGGCTTTCGACCTTTTTTTCATACCTTCAGCGTTTTTCTGTATCGTCGTCCTTATGACCAATTAATTAATTCTATTGCTTATCCCAATCGTAAAGTACGACTGATGGGATTTTTACCCGGCATCACCACACCTGGCGGAATTACTCATCAAGCCATTGAAGATATTGCGGTTTTGCGGAGTGTTCCTAATATGACGCTACTAGAAACCGGCGATGCAACCGAAGTAGAAACCGTTTTGGAAGTGGCTGATGCGATTGAGGGCCCAGTTTATGTCCGGATTTTACGTGGTTTAGTCCCTAGATTATTTGAAACGCCATTTCGTTTCAATCACCTGCGAACACTGAATCAAGGGCAAGATGTGTTAGTGATTTCTGCTGGCATTACCACAGAAGAAGCCATGCGAGCCACCAAAGCCCTCACAGCCGCCGGTGTCAGCATGACACATTTACATGCTTCCACGCTCAAACCATTTGCCAAATCACAATTTTTAGAAGCCCTCACAAACATCAAATATGGTATTATCACCATAGAAAATCATACTATCCTGGGTGGATTAGGCAGTATCATCTCAGAAATTTTAGCAGAAGAAGGTATTGGTAAAAAACTCATTCGCCTCGGCTTACAAGATACCTTCGCGCACGGGGCAAGTCGTCCCTACTTAATGAAAAAATATGGTCTTGATGCAATGGCCCTCGTCATCGCAATAGAAAAATTACTGGGGCAATCGGTTGGCATTACCGAAACGGCTCTACAAGCGGTTCGATTGGATGAAGTGCATAGTGCAGCAAAAGCAGAGGCATTATGACCAGAGAACGTTTTACCGTCATTTATCATATTGTTGGTGAACAAGCGATCGCCTTAGAAAAAGCTAAAACCTTATGTTTGGAACAAACGGTTGAAATGGGTGATAAATTAGTACCTGATGGTTTTATTCGTGATCACATTGTTGGGCAACTGGAACAATTTTCCGCGCTCGCCAACCCTATTTATGAAGCAAAAATCAGCTATGATATTGAAACGTCAGCTTTTGAATTAACCCAATTGCTCAATGTCATTTTTGGCAATAGTAGCATCAAAGCCGGCATTAAAGTTCACCGCTTGAATTTTGGTGATGAAATGCTCTCCCATTTTAGTGGCCCTCGTTTTGGTATTGCAGGGCTACGAAAAATAGTTGGCATTTTTGATAAACCGCTACTTTGTACCGCCCTAAAACCGATGGGAAAATCTCCAACCGACATTGCCAAATTAGCTTATGATTTTGCGTTAGGTGGTATTGATATTATCAAAGATGATCATGGTTTGAGTAACCAACCTTTTTGTCCTTATGAACATCGAGTTAAAGCCTGTACCGAAGCAGTAGCCAATGCCAATCAAAAAACCGGCAAAAACAGCATTTATGTCCCCAACATCACAGCACCAGCAACGGAAATCATGCAGCGTGTTCATTATGCCAAGCATCAGGGGGCTGGGGGATTATTGATTGCGCCCGGCTTAACCGGCTTTGACACCATGCGAGCATTAGCAGAAGATGAAACAGTTAATTTACCGCTGATTTCTCATCCAGCTTTTTTAGGCAGTATGGTAACAAGTTCAGAAAACGGCTTTTCTCATGCCGCTCTTTTTGGACAATTACAACGCCTTGCTGGAGCCGATGCTTCTATTTATCCGAATTATGGCGGTCGATTTGGATTTAGTCGAGAAGAATGTCAAAGTATTGCTGAGAGTTGCCAAGAAAAAATGGGACATTACCCCTCTATTTTTCCAGCCCCTGGTGGTGGAATGCGTTTAGAACAAGTACCTGATATGCTAAATCTTTATGGCAATGATATCATCTTTCTCATTGGTGGTGCGTTGTATTCACACTCAATGGATTTGGTAGATAATGTCCAGTATTTTCTATCACTGGTGGGTAGGAAATGAATGATGAATGATAAATGATGAATGGTGAATGATGAATGGTGGGCTGGTTCCAACGCTCCGGCATTAGAACGCATACGTAACGCTCCAACATCACTTAATAATCGAAAAAGTTTTAATGCGGCTGATAGGAACAAATGGCTAGACTGTTGATTAGGAGCTTTTTTCAGGCTATTTTTTTCATGCTAAAAGAATGTCAATGATTTCTCCCTCCCCCTAACCCCCTCCCGCTGGGAGGGGGGACCGCTCGGTGGAATTTTCTTATTTGTTAGCTAAAACAAAAAATAATATATAATACAAGTATTTATAATTTTTACCCAAAATAGGAAAATTCCACAGTGCGGTCCCCCCTCCCAGCGGGAGGGGGTTAGGGGGAGGGAGAAATCGTGAACATCAAAAGTACATGAAAAAATAGGGTCCAAAAAAGCTCCTAATCAACACCCTAGCCAATGGCTAACTTGGTTAGAAAAACCGGAAATTAAAAGGAAATTAATATGAAAACATCAACTTATCCAGGCATTCATCAGGATAAATTTGCGGGTATGACGGATATTGGCAAGATTATTCGAGATGCTTGGGTTTTTGGAATTATTACGGAAGAGGAAACTTGCGCTGGTTGGAATTACGCACGTTTAGAGAAACTTTATGAACAAATTCATCAGGCTTGGGGCCCTTATGGTCATTTAGCCAGTCAGTTGCCGCCAGAACTACAGGAACGACATCTAAGAATCTATAACGAAGCATTTCAAAAGGCTAAGGCATTAGGTTGGAGTGCTGAATTGGGAGAAGACGATTGAGGACAATGAGGAATTTCTAATTCATGTTACGCATTCTTCTTCTTGAGGTATTTTTTAGAACCACGATCTCTCCCTCCCCCTAACCCCCTCCCGCTGGGCGGGGGGACCGTCCAGTGCCATTTTCCTATTGGTTAGCTATAACAAGATAGATAAAATCAAATACAGTCAAAATATTGTTTTTAAAATTATTTAATAACTCTCATTTTAGCTAAAGATAGCAAAATGGCACGGCGCGGTCCCCCCGCCCAGCGGGAGGGGGTTAGGGGGAGGGAGAGATCGTGGTTCTAAAAAATAGCCTCAGCTAGGAAAGATTTTTCTTGAAATACAAGAATCAAGCTTTTTGGAAGCATTGTGCGTAACATGAGTTTCTAAAATGAATTTCTAATTCCAATGAGTTGTCGTGCTAAGTGAGACACTCGAAAAAATTCCTTATTCTCGTTCCCAACATCTTTGTTGGGAACGCATTTCATCCTTTAAAATCGCTATTTTTTGAGAAGATGAAAACCACCAAGGTTTTCAAAACCTTGGCGATTCTTCATGCTTTATGGCAACTCATTCCAACCATTTTCATCGGTGCAATCACCGGTTATCATCGGGTTAAAGCGAATACCACTGCCTCGAAGCAATTCAATCACACCTTCCACATCTGCATCTTCATAAGGTGAGGCATCTGTCGCTAAAAAGATAGTGCCACCAGCTTTGACATGTGGAATGGCAATGGATAAAGCTTCAACCGCCGCTTCTGGACAAGTACCACCGCCTTCTGCTTCTAAATCGTTCAGTGCTTGTAAGAACAATTCAAGGTCCTGCGTAGCCGCTTTGAGAACCACTTCATCTTTGAAGCTCACCAAAGCCAACCAAGGTGCAGTATTGCTATCCAACTCAGAAACGAATTTTCTAATGGCTTTGATAACGCCATTAATTTCTTGTTGCATACTGCCGGTTTCATCAACCAGAAAGACCATATCCACAAAACCATCACCGATATCAACCTCGGTGCGTTCACGATTGAAGTTCATCGGATACTCATTAGCACTGACTTTCGCTTCATGCGTCAGTAACAACAAACCCGGATCGCGGAGTATCACGCTAATACCCACCGTGATATGACTGATGCTATCGGCTGAATTGACATCCAAATCCACGATATCGCAAGTAATCTTTGGAAAATCACTGGTATCGCACTTCCCATATTCCGTATTCACCGACTTTAATTCCACACCATCAGGTAAGTAACTCACTAACGTGACACCGGTGGCTGCACGAGAGGCGTAGTGACTCAATTCCACATTAACCGTATAAAACAAAGTTTGATTCGGTTGAATCGGATCACGATCATCCTTAATGTACACAGACAGATAGGGCCTAAACGTATTCCAAGTTTTCGTCACTTCAGCCGGATATTCGTTGGAATTCAAGGTGACCGTATTAACCACCGTTTGGCGAGTAATTTGGTCAACCTGAACTTTAATCTTAACTGTCGTACTACGATTAGCAGCCAAATCAGGCAAATGACAAGTCACGCTGTTTTGTTCATCAGCTGTGCAATCACCACCCTCTAAGATATCGGCTGAAACAAAACTGGCACCTTCCGGCAACTGATCAGTCAAGCTAATACCAGTCGCGGTCATTTCACCATAATTAGTGACAGTAATCGTGTAAGTTAAGGCATCACCTTGATAAACCACCCGCAAATCACGCTTGACTTCTACCACCAAAGCTGACGCATAAGCTGAAATGTCTAAGCGTACAATGCCACCATCATCACCGGTGGAAGTATTGGGCGAAACGATAAAGGGAACCGGTTCAAAGTCTTTCTCTGAACTGGTTAGCGTCATTTCATATTCGCCTTTCCATAAGCCCGTGATAGAATAACAACCTGATTCATCGGTAAAGCCCAGTTGATTGCCAGTGTCTAACTCAATATTAGCCAGTGGTTGCTCAGTTTTGTCATAAACACACCCTTCGACAGTATAAGGTCCTTTGGTGGTTACTTCAAAACCATCTAACAACGAGGCAAACTCATTGTCAGTGTACACAAACACATCCCAAAAACCAATTTCGGCTTCTGGATCGATTTGAACCAAGGCACTGATTTCAGTGTCACTGAGAACTGTCAATTCCAATACATAAATGCCTTGTTTGCCAAAACTTAATTCGCTGACATCTTGCACGAAATGCGTATTGACTGCGGTCAATTCGAGTTTGCGAATGGCTCCTTGGGCCCCTTTGTTAGGCGTTACTTCAATGAGGCGTGGCACACTACTTTCATCCAATGATGGCGTGATTAATAATGAGCCGGTAGCGGGTGAAATTTCCGCTGAGCAAGCATTAGTCACTACCGCACCACCAGTGGTAATAGTCGCTTTATGCAACCCTTTGCTGGCACTACTGGAAACATTGAGGTCAGCGGTCAACGTGGTTTGACTATTGGCTGTTACATTTTGCACCGTAATGCCATCGCCAAAACTCAAGCTAGAACTATTACTAAAATCAGTATTCACAGCAGTGATAGTGACCGTAGCCGTTCCGTTTCGAGCAACCATTGAAGGCGTTATCCCCAGAATCTGTGGTTCCTCAAAGGCAGCCACAATTTCAAGTACACCTAAGCCCTTCGCTGTTTCAACCGCATCACCTTGTTCAGTCGTCACCGTGACATCACGGAAACTGACATTGGCTGTATTAGAAAGGGTAACGTTGACATTCATTTTAGTAGCTGAAAGCACTTCAACCGCATTGACTGTAACGCCATCACCAAAGCTGACTTCGCTGTTGCTATTAAAGCTGGTATTCGCAGCGATTAAGTTCAAATCAATCGTCGTACCTTGTGGTACAGCACTTGGCATCACAGAAGTGATACTCGGTGATACGGTACTCAGCATCACGTTCAACGCGACTTTGTGATATTTGGTCGCGCCAGAGGTGGTACCGGCATTGACTTCAAACGGGGTCGCAAATAAACCGCCGGTTTCATCGGCAATGCGAGAAAAGACTTCGATGGCTCCAACACTGCCTTCGTCAGCATTCTCTACTTGACAGACACCAACGCAATCGTCGCCAGATAGAATGACATCAACGCGAACTCCTTTGGCCCGCAGGGCCGTAATCAAATCATCAACGTTCACATCGGTATGCGAAGAAGCATCCGTGACCAAAATCATCCGTCCACCGATTTTGAGTTTCGGTAAGGCTTCTTTAAGGGCCGCAAGCGATGCTTCGGGACAATCATCACCGTAGTCAGCTTGTAAACTTCTCACACGAGATAACAAAGAAGACATACTTTGAGTCGTGATGCGGTGTGTCACGTCGTCCTTAAAGGTGTATAAGCCAACGGTTGGTGCAGTAGCACCTCTGGCACTGAGCGTCGGAATAAATTCCGAAATTGCGGCAATTAAAGCCTCAATTTCTTCACCCATACTACCGGTGTCGTCAATCACTAAGGTTAAGTCAGCATTACCAATACCAACTAAAATATCTCCTACCACCACATCTTTCAAATCTTCTTCAATATTAAGCGGGGGCGGAATAATCGAAAAATTGCTAGAGCTTTTTTCGATAGTCGGAGCTTGATCACTGGTCAGCGCAACACTCACTTTACCAAGACCCACAAAAGCCGCTTTAAGGCCCAAATTAATAGACACTTGCGTATCACTAACGAGCGTATCCAAATTGCAAGTGACGGTAGTACCATTAGAATTGCACCGACCTTGCGTTGGAGTTGCCGCACTCAATTCAACCAACTCTGGTAACGTGATTTTCAGGATAGAATTTGTTATCGCCGTTGGGGCCGTTTGGCTATTGCGGACCGTGACTTGATAAGAGAGACTTTCCCCAATTTCAAGCTGGCTGCTACCACCACTGAGGGCCATGGTCAGAAAATGCTCAACCGGTAATGGACGCGGAGGTGGAGGTGGTGCCTCAATTTGAGGTACATCGTCACCACTACAATCTAAGCAAGCTATACCCGTCGCTCCAAAAGACAGGCTAAATGGTTGTCCAACAGTAATCGTCCCACTGATGCCACCACCACCTGAGCCTCCTGAACCACCCACTTGAGTTGTTGTGGCATTAAACCCAACAATGACTTTCATTTGGGTAAGTTGTCCACCACCAAGCGTTCCCAGATATTTGCAATCAAGGATTTTGGTTTCTGGGGTGATATTGCAATTGTCTTCGACACCACCATTGGTTGGGGTGTTGTAATTGGACAATTTGGAGCCAATCACTTCGGCGGAAATAAAACGAACGCCATCCGGTAATGCCGGCGAAGAGTACATTTCCACTTTATTGGCTGGTCCATAACCACTATTGGAGATATTAACCGTATATTCCATCGTACCACCCAGCTCAATTTTCGTGCTGGAGGTGTTCATCGCCATCGTAAGGTTTGGCCCAAAGCTCAACGTACCTAATGCGCTATAAGGACGACTATCATAAACCGAAAAACCTCTGGTCATAGTGCGATAGCCATTACTGTCTACTTTGATGGTCAGCGTATTACCTCCCTCGGTAACTAAACCGTTCAGACGGAAGTTACCGCTATTATCAGGCGTAGCACGCAAATCACCCACTTCTACACTGACTTTAGAAAAATCAACAGAAGGATCGACTAGCTTAATCGTACCCGTAATGTTGTAGCCTTCCGTTAAGGAAATGGCGTACATATTACCAACTGAACCGTTTGGCGAAGTATCACTCACCGAATTAGCGGTATTGCTGACTGCTTTATAACCCGCTTGTTTTAAGGTAACCGTATGCCTACCCGCTTCGGAGACCAAAATTTGGTATAGTCCTTGTGCATCCGTAACGGCACTGTTACCCCCGGCTTCCACACGAATGCCAGCAATGGGTTGAGTAAACACATCATAAACCGCACCATAAACCATATAGCTATCAACGAGATAGAGACTATACATGGAATAAACCGGTTGACTAGCCGAAATGCTAACAGAACGGCTGATCGTGTTACCACCTTTAGAGAGCGTCAGGGTTTGACTGCCATGCGTCAAAATACCCGTTACCCGGTAAATACCATCGGCCCCAGTCGTTGCACTTTGTCCACCCACTTCAACCAGCACGCCTGCGAGTGCTTGCTTATTGATGTCTAGCACGGTACCCGTCACGGTATAGCCACTAATGACTCTCACACTACTCGTAGAAGTCAAAGGACGACTATCGCTGACAGAATAGCTGTTGCTGACTGAAAGATAGCCTGATTTCGCAAAAGTCAAAGTATATGATTTGGCTGATGAGAAGTTAATACCAAAATTACCGCTGGCATCCGTTGTAGTTTGTTTTCCCTCAGTCGAAACGGTTACACCACTTAACGCCGCATTAGAGGCATCAACCACGCGACCTTGAATACGATAGCCATCGGTGGTCTTAATTAAATAGACATTACCAAAGCTACGGCTGGTACTACTGGAACTCAACGTAAAATTACCAGCAAATGGCTTATAACCGGCGTTTGACATGGACAAGGTATAACTACCACTGGACAAACCCTCGATCACGTAATAGCCATTACTACTCATGGTGGCCGTTTTGCCACCGGTAGTTACCGTCAAGCCACTCACGGTTTGTCCAAACATATCCATGAAACGGACTTGGGCATAGCCAATACTGAGTCTGACACTCCCGGTTGATTTCAACGGACTGCTATCACTAACCGCATAGCTTCTCGTGACAGTGGGATAGCCCGACTTTTCAAAGGTCAAGGTGTACGAACTGGCCTCGGAAAAGCTGATACCAAATTGACCACTGGCATCGGTACTCACTTGTTGACCATTGGTGGAAACGGTTACACCCGATAAAGCGGTGGACGAAGAATTAACGACCATGCCTTGAATACGGTAGCCGTCCGTTGATTTAATGGCATGATGAGTCCCAAAATCGTGGTTTTTGTGGTTAGAACCCACGCCAAAATTTTGGCTAAAGGATTTATAGCCAGCAGTAGCAATCGTTAAGGTATAATCACCCTCGGCTAAACTGCCAATCGTAGCACAACCACTACCATCTGTGGTTGCTGTGTTACTGCCGGTCGTGACACTCAGCCCACTAATTGGCTGATCAAACATATCAATCAAACAGATTTTGGCTTCATAAGCCCAAACTGTGGACATAGCAGAGAAGAGCCAAAAGCCCACGATGGCAAGCATCGTGGTCATTCGTGTGCTTCTCGGCACTTTAAATTTCTGATTAGTCATCAGATTTCTCCATTATGTGAATGAAATAGACATCCTTGAATTCAAGTGATGTTTCCTACCAGTTATCAGTTATCAGTTATCAGTTATCAGTTATCAGTTATCAGTTATCAGTTATCAGTTACCAATTACTAATTACCAATTACCAATTACCAATTACCAATTACCAATTACCAATTACCAATTACCAATTACCAATTACCAATTACCAATTACCAATTATCAAAACGAGTATTTCTTTAAAGCGAGTATTCTAAATGAAATGGATGTGACACTTACAGTACAAATTTGTCACATTTCGATTTTTTACCTGTCACATTGGTGTAACATTTTTCAATGAGTCATTAACCATTATGAGAGGTTCATTTATTTGAATGAATAGAATAGAGCAAGTTGATGAAAAAAACTATCCGGGAAAATACTGAGTTGACTCAGGGAAACCCTGATATTGTTGACTATAATTGTCAGGAATTGGATGACTGACCAATAGTATTTCTTAAAGAAATGCTATTGGTTAATTTCGCAAAAACTTAATTAAATCAAAATATTTGACTTTTAATCCTTGTTATTCTTGTTGAAATGGGACCACTCGGTGGAATTATCCTCTCTCTGTAACAATACAAAAATAATATACAATATAATGGTTTATAGTTTTTGACACCCTATAGAAAAATATCCCCTCCCAGGGAGAGGGTTTCTTTGAACACCGGTTAGTACCAGTAGTTATTAAAGATATTATTTGCTATTATTTCTTTATGCAAAAGAAATATATCCTCAAAACCCTATTGAAAGATTTCCATCGTTCAAAATGGCCCACTGTCGTGACTCGTGATTATCAGATTCCGATGTCAAGTGGCAAAATCATTACGCTGATTGGCGCAAGACGCAGTGGCAAAACTTTTTTGCTCTATCAACTG